>Ga0154020_10006811_pt1 | contig 13389 bp, 14 predicted proteins | sample Klosneuvirus_201_FD_109709 | JGI IMG/M metagenome (GOLD analysis project Ga0154020, IMG submission 109709) | Active sludge microbial communities from wastewater, Klosterneuburg, Austria - Klosneuvirus_20160825_MG | ecosystem: Engineered > WWTP > Aerobic digester > Activated sludge | place... | reverse complement strand
CCGACGTGGCAGGCGCGGTGGCGGTGTTGCAGTCGCTCAAGCCCGGCGGGCTCCGCGACACGACGTGCGTGCTGCTTGGAGCGGGCGGATCGTCTGCCGCAGTGTTGGTTGCACTCACCATGCTGGGATGCCCGGACATCGCACTGTCCGCGCGGACACCCGAGCGTGCCGAACGACTGAGCGCTCGAGTTGGCGTGCCCGTGCGCATCGTGGCAAATGCGGCCGATCTCGAGGCTGAGGTGCGGCGCGCCGGCCTGATCATCAACGCGACGCCCATCGGTATGCACGACGACCGCATGCCCATCGATCCGCAGCGCATGGCGCCTGACGCCGTGGCTTTCGACCTCGTCTATCGGAAAGGGCTGACCACCTGGATTCGTGCGTGCCGCGCGGCCGGACACGCCGCGGAGGACGGCCGGCGCATGCTGCTCGAGCAAGGTGCCGCCGCATTCACCTGTTGGCTCGGTCAGCCGGCACCCATCGACGTGATGGCCAACGCGCTCGCGGCGGCGACGGATTGATGCACGGAAGCCCGCGCCGCTCCGGCCAGCAGGACCTGACCGAGTCACGGCCTCGACGCTGGTTCCGCAGCGTGGGCGAATTGCTGATGCCATCCGCGTGCGCGGTGTGCCGCGCACCACATGCCGGCCGTGGTGTCCGTGACATCGTGTGTGGCGTCTGCCTCGCGCGCATCGTGCCGCTGGCCGATCCCCAGTGCATACGCTGCGGGCAGCCGCGCCTCTCGCTGCTGACCCCTCTGCCCGCCGGCGCGACGTCGCCCTTGGGTGCGCCGGACGCGCTGCCGCCCTGCCGCTGGTGCGCAAAGCTGCCACCCCACGTCCGAGCCGTGCGATCCGCGTGCCGAATGGATCTCGGAACCGGAGCTGCCCTTGTCCATGCACTCAAGTACGACGGCTGGCGCAACGTCGCGCTCCCCATGGCGCGCCGCATGGCGCGGCTCACGCTTCCGGCGGATGTTGTCCGGGAGCGCACGGCCCTCATTCCTGTCCCGCTCGCCAGCGTACGAGAACGGGAACGTGGTTACAATCAGGCAGAGCAATTGGCATCGGCGTTGGCGGAGGAATGGCAACTTCCGGTCTGGCGAGATGTGCTCACGCGCGTGCGGAATACCCGCTCGCAAGTGCAGTTGACACCGTCGGAGAGGGCTGGCAACGTTTCACAGGCGTTCACGGTGCCACTCGGCGCTCGAACGCGGCTTCGTGGAGCGCATCTCGTGCTGGTCGATGATGTCATCACGACCGCCGCAACGCTCAATGCCTGCGCTGACGCGCTGGTGGAGAGCGGCACTCGTATCGTCAGCTACATCACTTTCGGGCGGGCGCCGGAACCAGGCGACCGCACCGATCTCGACAACGACTTCGACCAGGACTGACAGGAATGGCCATTCGCGTTGGCATCAACGGCTTCGGCCGCATCGGCCGCCAGGTGCTTCGTGCCGCGAAGCAGCAGGGCGTCGCGGACATCGACTTTGTCGCCATCAACGACCTGACGGACACGAAGACACTGGCGCACCTGTTCCAGTACGACTCCGTGCACGGCCGGTTTGAGGGACAGGTGTCGGCAGACGCTGAGAGCATCAGCATCGATGGCGACCGGGTGAAGATTCTGGCCGAGCGCGATCCGGCGAAGCTGCCCTGGAAAGACCTCGGTGTGGACATCGTCCTCGAGTCGACAGGACGCTTCACGGCAAAGGCCGATGCCGCCAAACACATCGAAGCTGGCGCCAAGAAGGTGATCATCTCGGCCCCCGCCACCAACGAAGACATCACGCTCGTCATGGGTGTGAACAGCGACAAGTACGATCCGGCGACGCATCACGTGATCTCGAACGCCTCGTGCACGACCAACTGTCTCGTGCCCATGGTGAAAGTGATCCGCGACAACTTCGGCTTCGTGCACGGCTCGATGGTCACGATTCACAGCTACACGAACGATCAGTCGATTCTCGATCTGCCGCACAAAGACCTGCGACGCGCGCGTGCCGCCGCGGTTTCCATGATTCCGACCACCACGGGGGCCGCCAAGGCCACGTCGCTGGTGATTCCGGAAGTGAAGGGAAAGATCGACGGGATTGCCGTGCGTGTGCCGACGCCTGACGTGTCGCTGACCGATCTGACGTGCGTGGTGGAACGGTCGGTGACGAAGGATGAAGTCAACGCCGCCTTCCTTGCCGCCTCCAACAGCGGACCGTTGGCGGGCATTCTCGGCTACAGCGAAGTCCCGTTGGTGTCGATCGACTACGTGGGCAACCCGCACAGCTGCACGCTCGATGCGCTCAGCACGATCGTCATCGATGGCACGCTCGTGAAGATTTCCGGCTGGTATGACAACGAGTGGGGCTATTCGTCGCGCTGCGTTGACCTGCTTCGTTTCGTTGGCGCGCGCCTCTAAACTGCCGCGTTCCGTTCAGACCCCTAACGAGCCCCGGTGCCAACACGTGCCGGGGCTTGTGTCTACCCGACCATGACAACTCGCACCATTCGCGATCTGACCCCCTCGGACGTCGCCGGCAAACGCGCGCTGGTCCGTGTGGACTTCAACGTGCCGCTTGACGACGCCGGACGCGTTGCCGACGACACACGCATTGCCGCCGCGCTGCCCACGATCACGATGCTGCTCGATGCGGGAGCGCGTGTGGTGTTGCTGGCCCATTTTGGCCGGCCCAAAGGTGCGCCGGAGGCCAAGTATTCGCTGGCACCGGTCGCTGATCGGCTGCGCGAACTCTTGGGGCGTCCGGTACACTTTCTCGGCGAAACCGTCGGTCCGGTGGCAGTGCAGGCCACGCGTGACCTTGCCGTCGGCGACACATTGTTGCTGGAAAACACGCGCTTTCTGGCGGGCGAGGAGAAGAACGACGAGGCGCTTTCGCGTCAGCTCGCTGAACTCGGCGACTTTTATGTCAACGACGCGTTTGGCGCGGCGCATCGGGCGCACAGCAGCACCTCGGGTGTCGCCGCGTATTGCCGACCCGCAGTCGCCGGTCTGTTGATGGAGAAAGAGCTGGCCTACCTGGGCGGTGCACTCGCCGCGCCCGCACGACCGTTTGTCGCCATTCTTGGCGGGTCGAAGATCTCCGGCAAGATCGATGTGGTCGAGGCGTTGCTCCCCAAAGTGGACTCGCTGCTGATCGGCGGCGCCATGGCGTGTACGTTTTTCCGGGCGATGGGACTGGAGACGGGAACATCGCTCGTCGAGCCAGATCGACTGGAGATGGCGCATGACCTCCTGTCCCGCGCAGGCAGCAAACTGGTGCTGCCGACCGATGCGACCGTCTCACCGGCGATGGATCGGGGCGATGCTGCACACGCGGTGTCGCGTGAGGCAATTCCCGCGAACGAAGCGATGTTCGATATCGGACCGGTGAGCACGCAGGAGTATGCCCGACTGATTGCGTCGGCGCGGACGGTGTTGTGGAACGGTCCGATGGGCGTCTTCGAAAAGCCGCCGTTTGATGCTGGTACCCGCGCGGTCGCCGAGGCGATGGCCGCCGCGACGGATCATGGCGCGACGACGATCATCGGCGGCGGAGATTCTGCGGCCGCCGTGGCCGAGGCCGGACTTGAATCGCGCATGTCGCACGTCTCAACTGGAGGCGGTGCGTCATTGGAGTTTCTGGAGGGCAAGCCGCTCCCCGGCGTCACCGCGCTCGACCAACGCTAGTCGCGCGTCCGCTCACCGCTTCACGTTCGTCGTCGACGGTGTCATCACGTTTCCCGAGTCCACTACGCCATGCATCGCAAGCCGGTCCTCGCCGCCAACTGGAAGCTCAATCACACGCCAACCGATGCGCGCGCCTTTCTGCAGCGGTTTCTCGCGTTGACGCCACGTCAGCAGGATCGCACGATCGTGCTGTTTCCCTCGGCGATCACGCTCACCACTGTGACGGAGGGTCTGCGCGACCGTCCGGACATTTGGGTGGGCGTGCAAAACGTGCACAGCGAAGCACAAGGTGCCTTCACTGGCGAGAATTCGGTCTTGATGGCGCGCGACGTCGGCGCTCGCGTGGTACTCGTGGGGCACTCCGAACGTCGCCACGTCTTCGGTGAAACCGACGCGATGATGACCAAGAAGTGCGCGCTCGTTGCGCAGGCACGGTTGATTCCGATGCTGTGCGTGGGCGAAACCCTCCAGGAACGCGAATCCGGAGCGGCCGCAACGGTGGTCGAGCGGCAACTGGCTGCCGGCATTGCCGAACTCGACGACGTGCAGGTCGGCGCCATGATGCTCGCCTACGAACCGGTGTGGGCGATTGGCACCGGCAAGACCGCCACTCCCGAGGATGCCAGCGATATCCACGGCGTGCTGCGAGCGGCGCTCACCGCCCGGCTCGGAGAGAAGGCGGCGCAGGCGGTTCCCATCTTGTACGGTGGGTCGGTAAATCGTGGCAACGCGGCGACGCTGTTGAGTTCGCCCGACGTGGACGGACTGCTGGTCGGAGGGGCATCACTCGACCCTGATGGCTGGAGCAGTATCGCCCGTAGCTGATCGTGGCCCGCCGCCCCACCTGCTGACCGGCGCAACCTTCACCGCAGAAAGGACTTGCATCCGCTTGTCCAATCCGTGATTTTACGAGGCTACGGGTTTCGCCTTCTGCCTCGCTCCTGACACGTGCCATGTACACGCTGCTACTTGTACTTCTGATCCTCGATGCGCTGGTGCTTGGCGCGGCTATCCTGCTGCAGGCAGGTAAGGGCGGCGGGCTGTCCGCCAATTTCGGCGGCGCCAGTTCGTCAGCGGATTCAGTGATCGGCACCCGTCAGGCGGGAAATCTCCTGACGAAAGCCAGCTGGTGGTGCGGCGGCATTTTCCTCGGCTTGGCGTTTGTGCTGCAGCTGATGTCTTCGCGCAGCGCGGTGCCCAAGTCCGTACTCGACAAGATCGCGACGCCCACCTCGAGCGCGCCGACGCCGCCGGCCGGTGGGGCACCTGCAGCTGCCCCGTCCTCGCCGCTGACGACGCCAGCAGCTCCGGCGACGCAGCCCGCTACGCCACCCGCCCAGAAGTAACTCGCGTGGACGCATTGGCACCCAAAGGGTTCCTCCTCCTCGAGGACGGGACCCTTTTTCACGGCCGTCTTGTCGGCCCGACGCTTCCGGCTGTGGCCGAGGTCGTGTTCACGACGAACATGACGGGCTATCAGGAAACGTTCACCGATCCGTCGTTCAGTGGGCAGATCGTCGTCATGACGGCCCCGCAAATCGGCAACTACGGCGTCAATACCGAAGACCCGGAGTCGGCCAAGCCGCAAGTGGCCGGCATCGTCGTGCGGGAACTGTCACCGACGTACTCGAACTGGCGCGCCACCGGTGGGCTGCGTGAGTGGCTTGCCGCGGGCGGCGTGCCGGCACTGACGGAAGTGGATACTCGGCGGCTAACCAAGCATCTTCGGTCGTCCGGTGTTATGCGTGGCGTCATCGCGCCGGGGGATTCTCCCACGCGCGAAGCGCTGGCCGCCCTCGACGCCTGTCCCAGCATGGAAGGCCTCGACCTGGCGACCGTCGTGACGACCCCGACGGCGTACGAGTGGGGACGTCCGGAGTCCACCTATCACGTCGTGGCGTACGATTTCGGGATCAAGCGCAACATTCTGCGATTGTTTGACGATCACGACTGCCGAGTCACGGTCGTGCCGGCACAGACGTCGTCAGCCGATGTGCTCGCCATGAACCCTGACGGCGTCTTCCTGTCAAATGGGCCAGGCGATCCGGCCGCCGTGTCCTATGCGCCTGCGGCAATCCGTGAGATTGCCGGTGCAAACGTTCCCATGTTCGGCATCTGTCTTGGGCACCAGTTGCTTGGTCTGACCTTCGGCGGCCGTACCGAAAAGATGCCCTTTGGGCATCGCGGCGGAAATCAGCCAGTCAAGGACCTCGAAACCGGTCGCGTGTTAATCACGGCCCAGAATCACGGGTTTGCCGTTGCCGGAACGGAGGCGGGTGTGGATGGGGCGCCAGACCTGGCCGTCACGCACATCAACCTCAATGACGGGACTGTCGAGGGGCTCAAGCACCGGTCGCTGCCCATCTTTGCGGTCCAGTATCACCCCGAGGCGGCGCCGGGACCACACGATGCGGTCCCCTTGTTCGACCAGTTCGTGGCGGCCCTCAAGTCACGTCGTGCTTGAAGTGGCCCAACCGCTTGACTGATAAGCACTAACGTCATACGTTCGGACCTTCGGTACGCTGCGTCTCAACCCCTGCCGACGCGCGTCGAACCCCTGGTAGAGCCCATGACGAAAGCCGATCTGGTCGAGAACGTCACGGCGCGAATTGCGCAGACGGCGGGCCCGACGATCTCCAAGAAGGACTGTGCACGGGTTGTCGACGCGTTCCTTGACGCGATAAAAGACGCCTTGCAGGAACAGAAGAACATCGAAGTCCGCGGGTTCGGGACGTTCAAGATTCGCCAGCGCAAAACGCGCATGGCGCGCAACCCGCGTACGGGGTCTCCCGTTGAGGTCTCCGCGCGTCCCGTGCCAGTCTTCAAACCATCCAAAGAGCTGCGCGCGATGGTGGCAGGTGTTGAGGTCGCTCACCTCGACGACCACGACGACGACGATTACGAGTCCTGAACCGAGCAGTTGTGCTTTGGCGCCCCGCGACATCATCGTCGCGGGGCGCCTTTTGCATGGGATCTTGAACGACTTGACGTGTCAGGCGCTATCTTCAGTGATCGCATGATTATCCCCGTTCTCCTCTTCGCTTCGTACGCCGACGCGTTCGGTGCACGACGTATCCTCGTCCCGATGCCGATGCCGTGTTCGGTTCGCGAGCTCGTGACGGCACTTCGCGGGTTGCCGGGTGGCCATGTGCTGCCTGCGGAGCCGCTGGTGGCAGTCAATCACGAGTGGGTCAACGCCGAGGCGCGCATCTCGGCGTCCGACGAGGTTGCGGTCATCCCGCCGGTGGCCGGTGGCTGACCAGACCGTGTCCCCCGGCGAGGTCACCCACATCGCGATCGTTGAGCGCGAAATCGATGTGGGGTCGTTGATGGCGCGCGTCACCAATGCCGGAATCGGCGCGGTGTCGCTGTTCGTGGGCACGGTGCGTGAGCACAATGACGGGCGTGCGGTCACCGGCATCGACTACGAAGCGTATCAGCCGATGGCGGAACGCCAGTTGCAGGCGATCGCCGCCGAAGCCTGTGCGGAAACGCCGTCCCTCCGTCTCGCGATTGAACATCGGGTGGGCACGCTGCACGTGGGAGAGATCAGTGTCGCCATTGCGGCGGCCCATCCCCGGCGCGCACCGGCGATCGCCGGCGCGCAGCGCGTCATCGAAGTGCTCAAACAGCGAGTGCCGATCTGGAAGCGCGAACACTACCTGGACGGTGATCGGCGCTGGGTCGATCCCACCGCGTCCTCATGACAAACGTCCCTGCGCTGACCGATCAGTTCGGCCGATCCATCGAGTACCTGCGCATCTCGGTCACCGATCGCTGCAATTTCCGCTGTCGGTACTGCATGCCGCTGGAGGGACTGCCGTGGCTGCCGAAGGCGGAGATCCTCCGATACGAGGAGATCGCCGAGATCGTCCGGCAGCTGGCGCCGCTCGGATTGCGGCGGATTCGACTCACCGGCGGCGAGCCGACGATCCGGCCGCACCTGAGTCGATTGATCCGGATGCTTCGCGACATCGACGGCGTCGAGGACATCGCGCTCTCCACCAACGGCGTGAAGTTGCCCGAGTTGGCCTCGGAGTTCCGGGACGCCGGGCTGGATCGGGTGAATATCAGCGCGGATTCGCTTCGTGCTGATCGGGTGATCGCGATCGCGCGTCGCGATCTCGGGTTTGATATCGTGCGCGCGGCATCAGCGGCGCAGGCCGCCGGGATCTCGCCCATCAAGATCAACGTCGTGGTCATGCGCGGGATCAATGACGACGAGGTGGCCGACTTCGCCGCACTGACCAAGGTGCATCCGTGGCATGTCCGTTTCATCGAACTCATGCCGGTTGGCGAGCTCCGCGAACTGACGTGGGACCACGTCGTGCCGAGCGATGAGTTGCTGGCGCGCGTGAGGACGCTTGGGGCGCTCGCACCCGATGCGGGCCCGGCCCGCGGCAACGGTCCGGCCGTCTATTGGCGCTTTGCCGATGCGCCCGGAAGTATCGGGGTCATTACACCGATGACGCACACGTATTGCGAACGGTGCAACCGCGTCCGCCTGACGGCCGACGGACGCCTTCGCACGTGTCTGTTTGGGGATCATGAAGTGCTGCTTCGCGACGCACTCCGAGCGGGGCAGCCCCTCGAACCCCTCTTCCGTCAGGCGCTCGCCGAAAAGCCCAAGGAGCACAACCTGCTGCAGATGCGCGTGGGCGGTCTGCGGGCGCTGAGCGAAGTCGGCGGCTGACGGCGGGTGACGGCGCCCGCCCGTCGCTGATTGCGCCCGGGAGGCGTGTTGCTCGCCACTGCGCGCGGACCTAAGTTGCGCTGGCTGCCCCTCGAGGCAGCCGGAGTTCTCCGAACGAAACCGTCGGCGTTCTCCGACTCGCGCGGTCACGGATCGCAGCAGCTACGGAAATCCGCTCGGAGAACCGACACCATATGGTCAACAAGATCACCGTCGTAGGCGCTGGCAATGTCGGCGCGACCACGGCGCAACGCATCGCTGAAAAGTCGCTCGGTCGAACCGTCGTCATGGTCGACGTCGTGGAGGGCATTCCTCAGGGCAAGGGACTCGATCAGTGGGAGTCCGCGCCGGTCGAGGGCTTTGACACGCGCGTGATCGGCACCAACGGCTACGAAGAAACGGCCGGGTCCGACATCGTGGTGATTACGGCGGGCATCGCGCGCAAACCCGGGATGTCGCGCGACGACCTGTTGAACACGAACGCCGGCATCGTCAAATCGGTGGCCGAGCAGGTGCGCGCGACGTCCCCTGATGCGATCGTGATCGTGGTGTCGAATCCGTTGGATGTGATGTGCTATGTCGCCAAACAGGTCACCGGGTTCCCGCGCGAACGCGTGATCGGCATGGCTGGCGTGCTCGACACGGCGCGGTATCGGTCGTTCATCGCCGAGGCGCTCGACGTGTCGGTGCGCGACATCCAGTCGATGGTGCTGGGTGGACATGGTGACACGATGGTCCCGCTGATCTCGTATACGACCATCAGCGGCATTCCGGTGACGCAACTGATGCCGCGCGCGCAGCTCGATGCAATCGTGCAGCGCGCGCGTGACGGCGGTGCGGAAATCGTGAAATATCTCAAGACCGGTTCGGCGTACTACGCGCCGTCAGCCGGTGCGGTGGAGATGGTCGAAGCCATCGTGCACGACCGCAAGCGCATTCTGCCGTGTGCGGCATGGCTGGAGGGTGAATACGGCCTGTCCGGACTCTACCTCGGTGTCCCGTGCAAGCTTGGGCGCCGCGGTCTCGAGCAGGTCCTCGAGATCGAGCTCACCGCCGACGAACGAGCAGCGCTCGAGCGGTCGGCACAGGCCGTCCGCGAGCCGATGTCGGTTCTCTCCCTCTGATTCTTCCGGTAGCGGCGCCCACCATCAGGTGTGCGCCGCTCTCGACTTCTAGCCCATCCATGTACGCTCTCGCACGATTCTGGCAGAGTACGATCGGAAAAAAGATCGTGATGGCCGTGACGGGGATGATCGGAATCCTCTTCGTCCTCGGACACATGTCCGGCAACCTGCTCATGTTCAAGGGGCAGGACGCCATGCACCAGTACGCCCTGCTGTTGCGCACGAGCATGCCCCTGCTGTGGGCGGTTCGACTGGCGTTGATCGCCGCCGTGGTGCTACACGCGCTCTCGGCCTACCAGCTCACCATGCGCTCCCGCGCGGCGCGTCCGGTTGACTATGCCTCGCGGCGTCCGCAGGTGACGACGTTTGCCGCGAAGACGATTCGGTGGGGCGGGGTTCTGTTGCTGGTGTTCATCGTCGTGCACCTGCTGCAGTTGACCACCGGCACCATCCATCCGCAGTTCACACATCTCGATCCGTACAACAATGTGCGCGTCGCGCTCGGGAATCCGCTGATTGCCACGTTCTATGCGGTGGCGATGCTGGCGCTGGGGTTGCACCTCTATCACGGCACATGGGCGGCGTTTCGTACACTCGGCGCCACGCCGTCGACCGCCCACCCGCTCAAGCGACGTCTCGCATTGCTCGTCGCGATCATCGTCGCGCTCGGATTCATGATCATTCCGCTGGCCACGCTCGCTGGCGCCTTCCAGGAGATGCCGCCCGTGCAGGAGCCGGAAGCGAACGCCGTCGCCCCGTCCGTTTCACCATCGCCGGTCGCTGCGGCGTCGGTTGGAGGCACGCGCTGAGATGCTCAACCTGAATGCGAAGGTTCCGGACGGTCCGCTCGAGCAGAAGTGGGATCAGCATCGCTTTTCGATGAAGCTGGTGAACCCGGCCAACAAACGTCGCCACTCGGTGATCGTGGTGGGTGCTGGCTTGGCCGGTGGGGCCGCAGCGGCGACCATGGCGGAGCTCGGGTACAAGGTCTCGTGTTTTGTCTTTCACGACTCGCCGCGGCGCGCGCACTCGATTGCGGCCCAAGGCGGCATCAATGCCGCGAAGAACTATCAGAACGACGGCGACAGCGTCCGCCGTCTGTTCTACGACACCATCAAAGGCGGAGACTTCCGGGCGCGCGAGGCCAACGTGTATCGGCTCGCGCAGGTGTCCGTGAACATCATCGACCAGTGTGTGGCGCAGGGCGTACCGTTCGCGCGTGAGTACGGCGGACTGTTGGCCAATCGCTCGTTTGGCGGCGCGCAGGTGTCGCGCACGTTTTACGCGCGCGGCCAGACGGGCCAGCAGCTGCTGCTTGGGGCCTATCAGGCGCTTGAACGGCAGGTCGGGCTCGGGACCGTGGCCATGCACACATTCGAGGAAATGCTCGATGTGGTCGTGGTCGATGGCCACGCGCGCGGCATCGTGACGCGCAATTTGCTGACGGGCAAGATCACATCGCATGCCGCCGACGCCGTGGTGCTCGCCACCGGCGGTTACGGCAACGTGTACTACCTGAGCACGAATGCGATGTACTCCAACGCCACCGCCATCTGGCGTGCGTACAAAAAGGGCGCCGCATTCGCCAATCCGTGTTACACACAGATTCACCCGACGTGCATTCCGGTCAGTGGCGAACACCAGTCCAAACTGACCCTCATGTCGGAGTCGCTGCGCAACGACGGACGCGTGTGGGTGCCGAAGAATCGCGGCGATCACCGTGCGCCATCGGCGATTCCGGACAACGAGCGCGACTACTATCTCGAGCGCAAGTACCCCAGCTTCGGCAATCTCGCGCCGCGTGACATCGCCTCTCGCGCCGCCAAGGAAGCTTGTGATGACGGACGGGGCGTAGGTCCGGGTGGGCTCGGCGTGTATCTCGATTTTGCCGACGCCATCAAGCGACTGGGCCGCAACACGATTGCGGAACGCTACGGCAACCTGTTCGACATGTATCAGCGCATCACGGATGAAAACCCATACGAGGTGCCGATGCGCATTTATCCGGCCGTGCACTACACGATGGGCGGCCTGTGGGTGGACTACAACCTCATGAGCACGATTCCGGGGCTGCACGTGGCCGGGGAAGCGAATTTCTCCGATCACGGTGCCAACCGACTCGGGGCATCCGCACTCATGCAGGGGCTCGCGGACGGGTATTTCGTGCTGCCGTATACCATTGGCGACTACATCGCCGGCACCAAACTCGCGCCCGTGGACACCACACACGCGGCGTTCACGTCAGCGGAAGCCGATGTTCGCCAGCAGCAGGACAAGTTCCTCTCGATCCGCGGCAAACGCACCGTCGATTCCTTTCACAAGGAACTTGGCAAGATCATGTGGGATTACTGCGGCATGGCGCGGACACGCGAAGGCCTCACCAAAGCGCTCGAGTTGCTGCCAGCGCTGCGTGAGGAGTTCTGGCGCAACCTGAACGTGCCCGGCAGTGCGAACTCGCTCAATCAGTCGTTGGAAAAGGCCGGACGCGTGGCCGATTTCATCGAACTGGGGGAACTGATGTGCCGCGACGCCTTGCAACGCGAAGAATCATGCGGTGGCCATTTCCGCAGCGAGTATCAGGAAGACGGTGAGGCCAAGCGCAACGATGAGCAGTTTGCGTATGTCGGGGCGTGGGAGTACGCGGGCGCGGGACAGACGCCCATTCTCAACAAGGAACCGCTCGTGTACGAGAACGTGCACCTCTCCACACGGAGCTACAAGTAATGAAACTCACGCTCAACGTGTGGCGGCAGCCGGCATCGCAGGCGCCGGGCAAGCTGGAGACGTATACCCTGAGCGACGTCAGCGGCGACATGTCGTTTCTCGAGATGTTCGACATGCTGAACGAACAACTCACCGAGCAGGGCAAGGAGCCGGTGGCCTTCGCGCACGATTGCCGCGAGGGGATCTGCGGATCATGCGCGATGATGATCAACGGGCAGGCACACGGCCCGTGGAAGGGCACCGCCACGTGCCAGTTGCACATGCGTGCCTTCAAGGACGGCGACATCATCACCGTCGAGCCGTGGCGCGCATCGTCGTTCCCGATCGTGAAGGATCTCGTAGTCAATCGTGGTTCACTCGACAAGATCATCCAGGCTGGTGGTTTCGTGTCGGTGAACACGGGCGGCGCGCGCGATGCCAATGAGATTCTCATTGGCAAGGACGTGCTGGAAGAAGCCATGGATGCCGCCGCCTGCATCGGATGCGGCGCGTGTGTGGCGGCCTGCCCGAACGCGTCGGCGTCGCTGTTTACCGGTGCGAAGATCTCGCATTTGGGCGCCCTGCCACAGGGCCAGCCGGAGCGTGACAAACGCGCCCTGGCGATGGTCGAACAGATGGACCTCGAGGGCTTCGGGCACTGCACGCTGGTGGGTGAGTGCCAGGAGGCGTGCCCCAAGGAGATCAGCATCGACGTGATCAAGCAGATGAATCGCGACTACCTCATGGCAACCGCACGCCGGCGAGAACCGCGCGCGACGGCCGGCGGCGGTTGATCACTCGGCGGCACCCGCGGGTTGGTCAGGGGGGCGCGATTCTTCGGAACCGCGCCCTCTCGGTTTTGTGCCGCTGGCGGCGGATTTCGTGAAAACGCTGATGTTTCTGGCGTTCGCGGGCGGAGTGCTCCTCGCCTTCGGCGCGTGGTCGTGGAGCTTGCGCCGTCGTCGACGCGCCGGGCAACCGTTTGGCACCGCAGCGAATGATGACACGCCGATGGAGGTTGTCAGCGGCTGGTACAGGCAACGACGGGCCGATGGTCAGGTCGTTGAGGCTGTGGATGATCGGACGTGGCGGGATCTCGAGATGGACGGTGTGCTGCGTGCGCTCGACCACTGCCGCACACCCATCGGGCGCCAGCAGTTGCTGGAAACCTTGCGCGCCACGCCGGAT
>Ga0154020_10006810_pt1 | contig 13390 bp, 10 predicted proteins | sample Klosneuvirus_201_FD_109709 | JGI IMG/M metagenome (GOLD analysis project Ga0154020, IMG submission 109709) | Active sludge microbial communities from wastewater, Klosterneuburg, Austria - Klosneuvirus_20160825_MG | ecosystem: Engineered > WWTP > Aerobic digester > Activated sludge | place... | reverse complement strand
GGGAAAAGTGCGGAGTTGGATTGAGTGCCGTAGGTACATCCCATTTTAAATAACTAAAGGCCAAATCGCATCATCAATTCACACACGATATTTTAAAATGATTTCGAAGGGCTGCTCCCTACGAGGATATTTCGCGCTCCTTCAGAGCTTGTATTTTGGGTAACCTGACAAAGGGCTGTGCCCTTTGCTAATGTATTGCGCTCTTTCAGAGCTTGTAATTAATATCATTGTAAGATAGAGCCGTAGGCTTGACCCATTTTGTAATCTTGGATTTCAATCCGGGGAAAAGTGCGGAGTTGGATTGAGTGCCGTAGGTACATCCCATTTTAAATAACTAAAGGCCAAATCGCATCATCAATTCACATACGTTATTTTAAAGTGATCTCGAAGGGCTGCACCCTTCGAGGATATATTGCGCTCCTTCAGAGCTTGTATTTTCGCTAACCGGACAAAGGGCTGCGCCCTTTGCTAATGTATTGCGCTCTTTCAGAGCTTAAATTAATATCATTGTATGATAGAGCCGTAGGCTTGACCCATTTTGTAACCCCGGATTTCAATCCGGGGAAAAGTGCAGAGTTGGAGTGAGTGCCGTAGGTACGGCCCATTTTAAAAAATTGGATGCCATATGCTTTTGGCAAAAAAAGCTTTAACCAAATTGGTTCTCAGATAGAAACTATAGACTAAAGTGAAGCGAGCTAAAAACAGGATATATCGCGCTCCTTCAGAGCTTGTATTTTTGAATTTACAATATCTATCTATGTGGACTAATCGAATTACCTTCACCCCAGGAAATCTTCATTCATGGCACTTAGTCGCATAGTTGGGGTATTTAGAAGTTCATTCGGAGACATCAGTGTCGGTGTGTGGTGGCTTTCGCTTATCATGCTCATTAACCGTACGGGTTCGATGGTCTTCCCTTTTTTATCTATTTACCTAACTCAGCACCTGCACTTCAGTACCTTGCAAACCGGGTGGGTGTTATCAATGTATGGAATCGGAGCTATGGTCGGTTCGCTGGTGGGTGGATGGATCGCCGACCGATTTGGAAATTTCAGAATACAGGTTTTTAGCCTGATATTTTCAGGAATCGGATGGTGGCTGTTATCTTACGTAAGTGATTATTCACATCTATTGATATTGGTCTTTTTTCAAACCTGTATCTCCGAAAGTTTTCGTCCTGCCAACAGCAGTGCCATTGCAGCACTATCCCGGCCGGAAAACATGACTCGATCCTATTCACTCAATAGAATGTCGATCAATCTGGGTTATACACTTGGTCCGGCAATTGCAGGATTCCTGGCTACCATCTCGTACTCTTTTCTATTTTGGGTAGATGGAACAAGTAGTATCCTGGCAGGGATTGTCTTTATGATCATCTTCCGTAAGATTATATGGGGACCTCGTCCGGCAACTGAAGAGAAGGACAAGATCGTAGAAACTCAAACTAAGAGTCCCGTTAGCGATATAAAATTTCTTTTTTTTATTGGCGCATGTATATTATTTGCAACTGTATTCCTTCAACTTATTTTCACTCTCCCACTGTATTATAAGGAAATATATCATCTATCAGACCAGTGGATAGGGTTACTCCTAGCTATAAATGGAGGTATAGTAGTATTATCTGAAATGGTCATCGTGTACATCATTGGGAATCGAATCAGACACGATAAATTAATTATTTTAGGAACACTTTGCATAGGCATATCTTTTGTGGTATTAACATTTTTTCACCATCCTATTATCTTGATCCTAGGTATCTTACTGATCAGTTATGGTGAGATCTTTTCAATGCCTTATTTGATGACCTATGTCACCAATATCTCAAATGATAAAAATCGGGGACGATATATGTCGTTTTACTCTATCTCATTTTCGATAGCAATGGTCATTGCACCCTTTGCAGGGATGCGAATCATCAAATACTATGGGTTTGACATGCTTTGGTACGTTGCTTTTTTCGTCACTATATTGCTCTCACTCATCTTCAACTATTTACTCAGAATACCAAAAAAGCAAGTCAATGTAGTCGCCCTATCCGGCTTGGAGAATTAATTATTATCTTTGAATATGTATTCTCTAGTCTCTGGAGGGTAGATTTATAACTAAATTTTCCAAATGAAAGTCCAGACGGAACCAGTTTTTATTCCAAAAAATAAGATACGGATAGTCACAGCAGCTTCTCTCTTCGATGGCCATGATGCTGCGATCAATATAATGCGGCGCATCATTCAGTCACTTGGAGCCGAAGTAATACACCTGGGACATGATCGCAGTGTACAGGAAGTAGTGGACTGCGCCATACAAGAAGATGCCAATGCCATCGCAATGACTTCCTATCAAGGAGGGCATATGGAATACCTAAAATATATGTATGACCTCCTCAAAGAAAAGGGCTGTGGTCACATCCGCATATTTGCAGGTGGTGGCGGCGTAATACTGCCTGAAGAGATAGCCGAACTGGAAAAGTATGGTATCACTAAGATCTATTCACCGGATGATGGCCGTGCGATGGGTCTGGAAGGTATGATCCTGGATCTGCTCCGCAAGAGCGATTTTCCCACTGGTGATCACCTAAATGGCCAACTGGGCCAATTAAAAGAAAAAAGTCATGCAGCAATAGCCCGCCTGATATCTGCAGCTGAGAATTTTTCTGAGCTACCGGAGACACAGGCTATGCTGGCCCTAATATACGCTACTGCCAAGTCAAGTAAGTCCCCTGTACTCGGAATCACAGGTACTGGTGGCTCCGGAAAGAGCTCATTGGTGGATGAAATAGTTCGACGCTTTTTGCTTGATTTTGAAGATAAGTCAATCGGCATTATTTCCGTAGATCCAACTAAGCGAAAGACGGGAGGAGCACTTCTCGGGGACCGTATCCGCATGAATGCCATTCGCAATAATCGGGTATATATGCGCTCTATGGCTACAAGACAAAGTAATCTGGCAGTAAGTAAATATATCAATGATGCGATAAATATACTTAAGGCGGCAGATTATGACCTCATCATTCTGGAGACTTCCGGTATAGGACAGAGCGACACTCAGATCACGGATTACTGCGATCTCAGTATGTATGTGATGACTCCCGAATATGGAGCCGCGACACAGTTGGAAAAAATCGATATGCTCGATTTCGCAGACATAGTTGTGATCAACAAGTTTGATAAGCGAGGGGCAATAGATGCACTTCGAGATGTCAAAAAACAGTACCAGCGTAACCATAAATTCTTCAACCGTGACCCGAACAGCATGCCCGTATTCGGGAGTATCGCTTCACAGTTTAATGATCCGGGTACAAACACGCTGTATAGAGCACTCATGGATCTAATTGTAGAAAAAACCGGCACTGATCTTCAATCCGACTTTCACTCCGCAGAAGAAATGAGTGAAAAAATATACATCATTCCACCCGCCAGAGTGAGATACCTAAGTGAAATCACTGAGAATAATCGCAACTATGATCGACAGTCTATAGCTCAAGCTAATTTCGCACAACAACTATATTCACTTCGACAGACTCAAGATATACTCGCTTCAAGTAACATAGAAGATAGAGACCGTCTGATCAAGGAGGTAGAGGAGATGTATCAAAAAATAAGCCTGGAAATAGCTCCAAAAAACCTTGCGCTTCTCCTGAATTGGGAGCAAAAGAAAAAGTTATATCAGGATGAATATTACGTATTCAAAGTACGTGACAAAGAACTCCGCATTAAGACACATACTGAATCACTATCACACCTGCAGATACCTAAAGTGGCAGTGCCGAAATATGAATCCTGGGGCGAAATATTGCGTTGGGTATTGACTGAAAATTTTCCGGGTGAGTTTCCCTTTGCAGCGGGCATTTATCCCTTCAAGCGTGAAGGTGAAGATCCCACCCGAATGTTTGCCGGTGAAGGAGGTCCGGAAAGGACAAATCGGCGCTTTCACTACGTGAGCAAGGGCCTGCCTACTGCGCGACTGAGCACCGCATTTGATTCAGTGACTCTATACGGGCATGATCCCGCACATCGTCCCGACATCTATGGCAAGATTGGCAATGCCGGCGTCAGTGTTCCTACGCTGGATGATACCAAGAAACTGTATAGCGGGTTTAATCTGGCAGATCCAAAGACCTCCGTCTCAATGACGATCAACGGACCTGCTCCGACATTGACCGCCTTCTTTATGAATACAGCCATCGACCAGCAGTGCGAGCTATACATCAAGGAACACAATCTGGAAGCTGAAGTCGATTCGAAAATACATGAGATATTTAAGTTAAAGGGCATTCCACGACCTTATTACAAACCCTACACTCAGGAGGTCGGAGCAAATGATACTGAACTGCCGGAGGGTAATGACGGTCTGGGCTTAATGTTGCTCGGCGTAACTGGCGACCAGGTGCTGCCTGCTGACATATATCAGGAGATAAAGATGCGAACGCTGAAGGCGGTGCGCGGCACAGTCCAGGCAGATATTCTGAAGGAAGATCAGGCTCAGAATACCTGTATTTTCTCTACTGAGTTTTCGCTCCGAGTGATGGGTGACGTACAGCAATACTTTATCGATCAGGGAATACGCAATTTTTATTCTGTTTCTATCTCGGGCTACCACATAGCTGAGGCGGGTGCCAATCCCATCTCCCAGCTCGCCTTCACACTGTCCAATGGATTTACCTACGTAGAGTATTATCTGAGCAGAGGTATGAAAATAGATGACTTTGCGCCAAATCTCTCATTCTTCTTCAGTAATGGTGTGGATCCCGAATATAGCGTCATAGGACGGGTCGCGCGCAAAGTGTGGAGCAAGGCAATGAAGCACAAATACGGTGGAAATGAGCGCTCCCAAATGCTCAAGTACCACATCCAGACTTCAGGAAGGTCGCTACACGCACAGGAAATAGATTTTAACGATATCCGCACTACGTTGCAGGCACTCTATGCTATCTATGACAACTGCAACTCGCTGCATACCAATGCATATGACGAGGCCATCACTACACCTACTGAAGAGTCTGTCAGACGAGCGATGGCTATCCAGCTTATCATCAACAAAGAACTGGGGTTGGCAAAGAATGAAAATTCACTACAAGGATCATTTATTATCGAAGAGCTGACTGATCTGGTAGAAGAAGCAGTCTACACAGAGTTCGACCGCATCACAGAGCGGGGTGGTGTACTGGGGGCTATGGAGACCATGTATCAGCGGGGCCAGATCCAGGAAGAAAGTCTGTACTACGAGACACTGAAGCATACTGGAGAATATCCCATCATAGGTGTGAATACATTTCTGAGTTCGAAGGGCTCTCCTACCATCATTCCGGCAGAGGTAATCCGCTCTACTACAGAGGAAAAAGAATTCCAGATCAATACAGTACATCAACTTTGGGAGAGAAATATGGAAATAAGTACCCTATTGCTCAAGCGATTGCAGAAAGCGGCAATTCACAATGAAAATATCTTTGAAGAATTGATGGAGACTGTTAAATATTGCTCATTGGGCCAGATCACTCAAGCATTATTTGAAGTGGGTGGTCAGTATAGACGCAATATGTAGGTAGTGAAAATGTCCGCAGAAAGACATTTTTCCACACAAAACAATATTTAATTGTTTACTTTTGCACTTCATTTCAACCTGAAAGATGCCCAAGTGGCGAAATTGGTAGACGCACTGTCTTCAGGTGGCAGCGCCGCAAGGTGTGCTGGTTCGAATCCGGTCTTGGGCACAAAATTTTTCACTGTATAGCAGAATTAAATCTTCATTCCTCATCATCAATCGATCGGTGTGTGAGGAATGAATTTTTGAATTAAAAAATTTACACTACTCTCCCCTAATTGTGTTTTATTCACTTGTAAGACTTTTACAATAAATTGGATTATTGATATTTGAGGCATCAATAATTTTTCGGAATAATATTAGTTGTGTTATTTAATTGAGACTTCAGCTTTTCATCTCTAAGTACTTTTGAAGTTTCATATTTCCGCTCAATGAACTAACTCGGCTCATTTCTATTTAATAACTATTTGCATACCAATTATATAGTTAAACTTAAAGGGTTAATATAAAAAATAGTAAAAAGATATGAAAGACAAGATCACAGTTAGTACCTCAATAAATGCAGATATCAAGAAAGTCTGGCAATATTACACTAGTCCCGAACACATTACAAAGTGGAACTTCGCCGATCCCTCCTGGTATTGTCCCTCGGCAGAAAATGATCTAAAGGTAGGCGGTAAATACAGATCACGTATGGAAGCTAGAGACGGAAGTATGGGATTTGATTTCGAAGGCACTTACGACGATATCGTACCTGATCAGAAAATTAAATACTCACTTCAGGATGGAAGAGTAGTAGAAGTCATAATGGAACCCGTGGGCAGTCAAACAAATATAACAGTAAATTTTGATGCCGAGACTGAGAATCCTATGGAAGCACAACAAAAAGGATGGCAAGCTATATTGGACAACTTTAAGAACTATGTGGAGTTGAATTGAGTAGATTGGACTAAATTAATGTAGGGCTAATTTTAGGTAAGATACCAAAAGATCAGTCCATAGCAGGTTATCTGATCGCTCAAGCGATATGTATTAATAAAATCCTGTCCAGCAGTTGGAGAAATACTTTGGATGTATTAAATTTAAAAGTAAAACTGAAAGCAACCTGTCCTTTCACGAGAACAATGACTCCTTTCGTCCTGAATAATTAGTGTCGTGGAGGATAATGATAAAATAATAAAAGCCCTATCAAATATTTGATCAATATGCGTTTATGAAAAATAAAGAGGATGTACCTTCATAGTTATGTCGAAAATACATAGACAATTCTATTCCGGCACAAGTGGCCTTGTACTTCCGATTACACAATCTCAATATCCGATTGAATATAAAGGCATGAGCCGTCTGCAGTATTATGGATCCCTGTTTAATAGTATTGAAATAAACAGCATATTTTATAAATTACCAAGAAGCTCTACGGTTGCTAAATGGGCAGAAAGTGTTCCGGAAAATTTCCAGTTTACATTTAAAGTTTCTAAAGCGATTACCCATACAAAGAATCTACTATTTGACCCAAGAGAAGTGGCTGAATTTCTAAGTGTAGTAAAACAGGTTGGGATAAAGCAGGGTTGTCTTCTGGCACAATTTCCACCCTCATTCAAAATAGATAGGTTGGATCGACTTCAGTGGCTATTGGAAATTTTAGCAAACGGAATGTCCGACGGTCCTTGGAGTATTGCCATAGAGTTCAGGGATTCTTCATGGTATGAGGAGACAGAAGTACATGAAATACTGGAAGAATACAAAGCAACCTTGGTAATACACGATATGCTGCACTCTGCTACACCGGATGATAGACAGAGTGGGAACTTAAAGTATCTTCGATTTCATGGGCCGGAACCAAAATATCGCGGCGACTATAGTGATGCATTTTTAGAACAATATGCAATCCAAATTAACAAATGGCTCAACGAGGGTAAGACGGTTTATGCATATTTTAACAATACACTAGGTACAGCTTTCATGAATCTGCAGACACTCAATTATTATGTCCAGGAATTAGGCAAGTAATAATTTCAGAATACTACTCAGTCAGGGATATGACTTATTCCAATAACTTCATCCGAATAACCTAAGGCGAAAACCAAATCTAATAGAAAAGAATTCTCCTATCCTATTGTATGTAAAAAACGATAAACGCCGAATTCCACAATGAAGGAAATTCAAACCATAAAAAAGGGTAGGACCAACCATTATTCTTTAAGAGACAATCAGGTTAAACAAGTAACACTATTTGATTAGGCAGCAAAATGGACTATTGGGATAGCCACAAAAATAAACTGCTTCCTTTCAAAATCTTCTTATCTCGATCTGATTTCGCTAAAACTTATAATTGCTTTGTGTAGATTTGTTGAATCGACAATTCATATCTAATAAAAATACATACCGATGAGAGAGACTAGCCTCTGGCATGGTGTTTACCCTGCCCTACTCACCCCTTTTACAGCCGAAGACGCCATTGATTACGAAATGTTCGAGAAAAACCTACTGGTACAGATAGATGCCGGTGTTTCTGGCATTATTCTAGCTGGGACTCTAGGAGAGGCCAGCACCTTAAGCAATGACGAAAAATTTGATTTACTACGGTTTGCGAAATCTGTGGTGCCAGAGAAATTCCCGGTAATCTTGAACATTGCAGAGCAAGCGACCAATGAGGCGGTAAACATTGCCATAAAAGCCAAGGAGCTTGGTGCAGACGGACTGATGCTCTTGCCGCCCATGCGATATAAGGCTTCGGACAGAGAGGTAGTTGCCTATTTCATTGCAGTAGCTATTGCAACCGACCTACCGATTTTAATCTATAATAATCCGGTAGATTACGGAATACATGTTACGCTAGAAATGTTTGATGAACTCATAAAATATCCAACCATTCAGGCGGTAAAAGAATCTACCCGAGACCTGACTAATATTACCCGAATGCTCAATCGTTTCGGCGATAGAATATGTATTTTGGGCGGAGTGGACACTATAGCATTAGAAACTCAATTAATGGGTGCTGTGGGTTCTGTGGCTGGATTGGTTGACGCATTTCCATACGAAACAATGGCTATTTATAATCTGGCAAAACTGGGTCGTATTGACGAAGCTTTAGATATCTATCGATGGTTTATGCCGCTTCTTGAACTGGATATTCTGCCTCGGTTGGTTCAATATATCAAGTTGGCTGCCACTGAAGAAGGAATTGGCTCGGAGTACGTACGCGCCCCTCGTCTAGCTCTAGAAGGTGAAGAGAGAAGCCGTATTTTGGCCATTATAAAAGCTGCACAGGCCTCTCGTCCGAAACTTGCTGATTATAAAAGCTTATAAAAATGATAGAAACAATAAACGAGATAGCCCTCAGATCTTATACTGCTTTTCTAGAATTAAAAAAAACAAACCTAAAGCAAAGGGCTGCATTAATGAATGCCATTGCTGACGAAATAGAAGCCTTAGGTGCAGAATTAATTCAGACTGCAAGCAGTGAAACAAATTTACCCGAAGGGCGCCTTACAGGAGAAAAAGGTAGAACGGTCTTTCAATGGCGCAATTACGCCGACGCACTGGAAAGCGGGTATGTACTCAACTCAAGAATCGACACCGCCATACCAGAAAAAGTGCCACCCAGACCCGATATCCGTAAAACCTATTTTGGACTAGGTCCAGTCGTAGTTTTCGGAGCGAGTAACTTCCCATACTCATTTTCTACAGCGGGGGGAGATACTGCATCTGCAATAGCAGCAGGATGTTCGGTCATTATAAAAGGACACCCGGCACATCCCAAAACCGCCAAGATGATGGGCGACGCTATACAACGGGGAATCCAGAAAACCGGTTTTCATAAAGATACATTTGCACAAGTTTTCTCCTACGAGGCAGGAAGTGAACTTATATTGCATCCTTTGGTCAAAGCAGTGACATTTACAGGTTCTTTTAAAGGCGGTAAAGCACTCTTTGACTTAGCCAACAGCAGGGAAGAGCCCATTCCCGTTTTTGCCGAAATGGGAAGTGTAAACCCGATTTTTGTTTTACCTCAAAAGATGAAAAGCTCACCTGCTCAAATAGTCACTGATTATCTGGCGTCACTTACTATGGGTGTGGGCCAATTCTGTACCAATCCGGGTATCCTCATAATTCCAGAAGAACACGGTGATTTTTTATCCATTATAAGAGAAGAAGCAAAAAAAATACAAGTTGGAAAAATGCTCCATCCTGGAATATCAGAAGCTTTTGCTCAGAATAAAAATAAGCTTTTAGGACAAAAAAATATTGAAGTTATTTCTGAATGTGATGCCAGCCTAGCCCTCACTTATGCTGATGACTTCCTAAGCAATGACTCGCTGCAAGAAGAGGTGTTTGGCCCTTTTGGGTTAATAGTGGTATATAAATCTACTAGTCAGTTGGTAAAAATAGCCAAGAAACTAAAGGGTCAGCTTACCGCCACTATACTAGGCGAAGCAGAAGAAATAGGTGACTACGAAGAACTGATATTAAATATAACCGAGAAATGTGGGAGGCTCCTATTTAATGGATATCCTACTGGTGTAGAAGTGGCCACCTCTATGCAGCACGGCGGTCCATTCCCTGCCACAACAGATAGTAGATTTACTTCTGTGGGAGCAGATGCGATCCGGAGATTTGCCCGGCCGGTAGCCTACCAAAATGTGCCGGATCAATATCTGCCCGATGAGCTTAAGCATGGCAATCCATTGCAATTGCCCCGTTGGGTAAATGGTGAAATAACTAAACAAGCAATTTAAGCCAATGAAAAGAACATTTTCATGTATAGATGCCCATACGTGTGGAAACCCAGTACGATTGGTTTCTGGAGGAGGCCCAATTTTAGAAGGAAACAGCATGATGGAGCGAAGACTCCACTTTCTGAGAGAATATGATTGGATACGTAAAGGATTGATGTTTGAACCACGTGGACATGATATGATGAGCGGCAGCATACTGTATCCACCTGCAGACCCACAAAATGATATTGGCGTACTTTTTATTGAAACGAGCGGCTGCCTACCTATGTGCGGTCATGGTACCATTGGCACCATAACCATCGCAATCGAAGAAGGATTAATTCTACCCAAAACGCCAGGTAAGGTAAGGATGGAAACGCCGGCAGGCTTGGTTTTGGTAAATTATAATATGGAAGGAAAGAACGTGAAATCTGTAAAACTCACCAATGTGAAGTCTTTTCTGGCGGCGGAACACTTAGCGGTAGATTGTCCCGACTTGGGTCAACTTACAGTGGATGTAGCCTATGGCGGAAACTTCTATGCAATTATAGATCCCCAAGAGAATTTTTCGGATCTAAAAGACTATTCTACTGATCAACTGATTAGCTGGAGCAGAACACTGAGGAGTCGTCTAAACGATTTGTACACATTTGAGCACCCGGAAGACAAAAACATCAAGGGGCTAAGTCACATTCTCTGGACGGGCGAAGTACTAGACCCAAGTTCTACTGCAAGAAATGCAGTTTTCTATGGAGAAAAAGCTATAGACCGTTCACCATGTGGGACCGGGACCTCGGCCAGAATGGCTCAATGGCATGCAAAGGGCAAATTAGAGTCTGGTGATTCTTTTGTACATGAAAGTATCATTGGGTCGAAGTTTACTGGGATAATTGAAGAAGAAACAACACTTAGCAATGGCCAAAAAGCCATTGTCCCGAGCATAGAAGGCTGGGCTAAGATTTACGGTTATAATACCATTTTTATAGATCAGGACGATCCCTACGCCTATGGCTTTCAAGTTATTTAAGTTATGGCAAATAAAGTTATAATAGTAGGTGGCGGAATAGTAGGACTTATGTCTGCCTTTTACCTCAATCAGAAAGGTTGGGAGGTAACGGTTTTAGATAAAGGTGATTTTTCTGATAACTGCTCCTACGGAAATGCAGGAATGATTGTTCCCAGTCATTTTACACCACTAGCGACTCCGGGAATTATATCGCAGGGAATACGCTGGATGTTTAATAGCAAAAGCCCATTTTACGTTAAGCCATCTTTAAATTTTGATCTTATTAATTGGGGATTAAAATTTATCAAAAGTGCAAAAGAATCGCATGTTGAAAAATCTTCACCTTATTTAAGAGACCTTAACTTGTATAGCAGTGAACTTTATAATGAGCTCTCTGAGATTATAAAAAATACTTTTGAGCTAGAAAAGAAAGGTATTCTCATGCTCTACAAAACTCAAAAGACCGAAGAAGAAGAAGTTCACTTGGCGCAAAAAGCACGAGATTTGGGCTTAGATGCAGAGGTACTATCTAGACAACAACTTAAGCTTTTAGAACCAGACCTTAACCTAGATGTATTGGGTGGAGTGCATTATAAATGCGACGGGCATCTAAATCCGACTGCGTTAATGTCTGGTCTGCTTGCTCACTTAAGAAGTGCTGGTGTGCGTCTCATCCCAAATCAGCAGGTTTGTAAGGTCGCTAAAAGTCCCCATAAAATCCTATCAATAACCACTTTAAGCGGAGAAGAATACAAAGCAGATCAGTATGTATTTGCAAATGGCGCAAGTCTTCAGGAATTAAGTAAAAAAACGAAGTTAACTGTACCTGTAATGCCAGGGAAGGGGTACTCCTTTTTTACCAAATCATTTCAGCAAAAACTAAAGCATCCTGCGATTTTAATAGAAGCGAAAGTGGCATTAACGCCTATGCAAGGAAAGGTAAGAATCGGCGGAACCATGGAGCTTGCCGCCATAAATACTACGATCAATAAGACCCGTGTGATTGGAATTGTAGAATCCATTCCCCACTATTTTTCTGGAATAGAAGTGTCTTTCCCGGAAGATATCTGGTACGGTTTTAGGCCTTGTTCACCAGATGGCCTACCTTATCTTGGCAAATCGAAGACATACGGAAACCTAATTTTAGCAGGTGGCTTGGGCATGATGGGACTGAGCTTGGGTCCGGCAGTAGGCAAGGTGGTTTCGGACTTAGCTAATGACAAAAGCCCACAACCCAATATTGAAATATTTAATCCGGAAAGATTCAACTAACTTTAGAATACATTGGCAAGCTTCTTCATTTTATAACTATTTCTATCAATTAGCTCAAAACTTCGGTAAAAATAACCTGTATGAGCCGGCTACCGAGACTACGAGCTTAGTAAAATAATACATTGAAGAGATTGTCTATAACAATTCCCTCCTTATAAAGTGCAGTAAGCCATTCTCATCCCTTCCAGGGTACTGGAAGGCCAATATTTGCAGGTATTCGGAACTATAGGCGCTCATTTCCTCCTATTATTTGGCAAATTTCGAAATTTTGATAGAAATGAAAGGTAGGAGAAAAAATAATTAAGGACAATGCCGCATTGCTGGAGGTCATTTTAAATACTTTTACCCGTAAATTTAATTGGGCTTATTATGATGGGTATTCTTCAATTCAAATTGGACAAGTGGTATTTAGATTTACATTCATCTTATTAGAAAAATATGGTAAGAAGAAGCGATTGGATTCATTTTATGCTGAAAAATATTTTAATGCTTTCCCATATTTATTGGAGGTCAATATGCCAGCTTGGGATTCTATACAAAAGAATCTCACGAGATGTTATTCTGTTAGGTTTTTCGAACGCTTTTTAGACTATTTCGGATTAATTGGAATCGATAAAGTTGGACTGTTTTATGATGAAATACTACACATTCCAAAGGCAGAGTTATTTGACAAATTAATACAGGTTCACCACATATTTGAGTAAATCGGCTCCTCTAATATATAATGCAAGAGTGAATCGATTGCTATTTTAGACGACTTTGGCCGTCTGTTTATACTGACAAAATAACGATAATAAATTTTACCTAGAATGAATAAATTGATATATTTGCGCTAGTTATAAGTCTTTGCGCAACG
>Ga0154020_10006808_pt1 | contig 13392 bp, 9 predicted proteins | sample Klosneuvirus_201_FD_109709 | JGI IMG/M metagenome (GOLD analysis project Ga0154020, IMG submission 109709) | Active sludge microbial communities from wastewater, Klosterneuburg, Austria - Klosneuvirus_20160825_MG | ecosystem: Engineered > WWTP > Aerobic digester > Activated sludge | place... | reverse complement strand
GCGCGCTGCAGCACCCTGATAGACGAAAACCAGTCTACCGTGCTGCGCTTCAATCTGGGGCTCACCTATCCATACGGCAATCAGCTGGTGGTGCCTTTCGACAAACTGTTCTTTATCGGCGGGGCAAACAGTCTCAGGGCCTGGCGCCCGCGCACTGTCGGACCGGGTGCTTATGCCGAAAGTTCCAAAAATTTCAGAATAGACCGCGCCGGAAATGTGATTTTACAATCGAATGCAGAGTATCGCTTCGACATATTCAACAACAAGCTGGAAGGCGCCATATTTGTAGATGCCGGCAACGTCTGGCTGATCAGAGATGTGAACAACACCGACCCGCTGAAGCTCTTTAAACCCAAAACTTTCCTAAGCGAAGTGGCTGTAAACACAGGTGTCGGGCTGCGATTTGATTTTCAGTTCTTCCTCTTCAGACTGGACTGGGGCATGCAGGTTAAAAACCCTGAAAAACCAATCGGTCAGACATGGGTCATTCGCGAATTTGCCCGAAATCAATATTTCACCAAATACTCCATTCTGAACTTTGGTATCGGATATCCGTTTTAAATGCGTGGATGGGAAAACTTTGACCTTCCAGAACCCGAAAAATATTTGTTTAAATTTAATATACCATTTATATTTGCAATCCCAAAAAACGGTGGTCATAGCTCAGTTGGTTAGAGCGTCAGTTTGTGGTACTGAAGGTCGTGGGTTCGATTCCCATTGTCCACCCAAAACAAAAAAGGCAGTCTGAGACTGCCTTTTTTCATTCAAATGTGTTTGTTCGCTTATTTGCCTGCTTCACTGGTGTTTTTCAGCATACTCAGCCCTTTTTCAAACATGTCGTTCATGGCCGTTTCGCCCATGAATATGCCCATAACGGCATTCATCGGATAAGGGGCTTTCATATCCAGAGCCCAGGTTGCAGTGCATTGGGTTGAATCACCTTCCACCGTCATAAACGATGTGGCTTTGCCTTTTCCGTCAAAGTCAAGCTCTGTATCCACCCGTTTGCCGGGGTCTACAGATGTTATGGTCTGGCTGCCGTTGCCCACATCCTTATGTGTACTGGTCCAGGCCATTTTTGCACCGGGGGTACCATCTGTTCCGGTAATGCTTACCTGCATGGCAGGATCCATTTCCTTCCATTGCGACCAGTTGGCGTGGTTTTTAAAATACAGCACATTATCCCAAACCCGTGCAGAAGGCGCATTGATCTGTTTTGACATTTCAAAATGGAAGTCTTTTTTCATGAAGGCACCGGCAATCAGAATTGCTGCGACCAGGGTCAGGACGACCAGGCCGATGATTTTTAAAATTCTCATACTTTAATCTGTTAATGATGAAAACAAAAGAAAACAGCCCATATGAAATATCCAAATAATTTTTAAAATATTCGATAAAATAGTAGTAAAACGAAGATTATCTGCATTCAATCAAAAAAACAATTCCGGAGGATTACCAATGCTAATTGCATAACCTGATGTTCAAATTGCGGATTCCACAGTGCCGTTACAGACATAAATGAACTCAGGTGGCCCCCATTATCTGATGGTGCGGCAGACTAAAAAAACATTTTCTTACGGTGTTTTTATCGATTTAAAACATCCCGACTTTGCTTGCGAATTTCGTCCGGACCACTAAATGCATCATTTATTTGTCTTTGTTGTGTTCTCATGCCTATATTTGTTTGTATTTAAACAGAATGGGATTAAAAGAAGCCATATAAACATGTATAAAAACTAAAACAAAACTTGTATCCAAGCTCATCCATATGGAAAATCCGCTTGTTTTGCGTTCTGACATTTATGTTGTTTTGCCATATGGCCTGGGCTCAGAGTCTGATGTGGGTTAAAAAAATATCAAACAATCTCAATAATATTGGCTATAGACACGCGCATCCAATTCAAATAAATAACAGCAGTGACATTTTTCTGAATTATATGACTCAAACATATGATCAGCCAACTGTGTTTGTATTCGGGGATAGTCTTAGAAAAGGGAGATCAAACAACGAGCTCACACATGGCATCGTCAGATTAGATACAGGCGGGAACAAAGTCTGGCACATGTATTTTTCACAGGATAGCTCAAGCAGTCCAATCGTAAAAACACTTACCGATGGAAAGAACATTTACTTGCTGATCAGTGTTAATGGCAAGGGCCCGAATATCTATTTTCAAGGATCTGTCGTGGATTCACTCCGAAATACAGATAAGAGAACAATTGACGCTTTTTACATTCTGAAAATAAACCTTTTGGGTGATGTAGTTTGGAAGCGGAAAATATATGCGCCCAATAAATTGGGAATTAAGGCTGTAAAAGCAGCATATAATTCTGCTGAAAACACCTTGCAAACGTTTTTCGAATTTCATGATTCGCTTTATTTGCAAAAAGATGAAACTACTTATTTAAAATTGCGCGATCCAAACAGAAATTATGCGCATTGTACACATCAGAAGGATAGCAGCCGGTTTATGATGTCCAATTTCGACACGGCAGGACGATTAATAAATCACAGGCTGTTCCCGACAAACATTCAGGGTAATGAACCTCAGTTGGGCGCATATTTTTTTCGATCTGAACGAAACAACCTGATGTGGTTAAATGCCATGTGCAAGGACATCACTTTTGACAATACGACCATAGATTCCGGCACTACCGTATTTTTCAAAACAGATTCTACGGGCGGATCGGATGTGAAATTCAGATTGAATTCGAAATTTGGTAATTATCAGAATCAATTAAATATCAGTGAAGGTGGCGATTATGCTTCTATATTCAGAAGTTCAAGAAATCAGATTACAGATACAACAAAAATTGGTTTGCTTTTCAAAGACTCCGTTTATGCGCTTTTTGAGGTAGCAGATCTGGCATTGTTGACAAAACAGTTCAAACTGATACGTAAACGCAGACTTTTTCAAATAGCCTCAAGTCCGATTTACTTTTACATGCAGGATTTATACCTGAAGGGCAATCACATATACATTCAAGCCAATGTAAAAAACTCAACGGGCAACAGACAAACATTAGAAATTGACGGATTTGATATTGTCATACCTGCCCGGCACAGTTCAGATTATAGTGGATACACCGGCGAAATCACCTTAATCATGAAGCTTGACACCAATTTAAACGTGCTTTGGCTTGAGTATCTCAGCAATAAGTACAACAAGGATTTAAGCAAAGCATCCTTTACATCCAATATTGAAATAGACAAGTACCATGGTTTATATTTTGCAGCCGGGCTCAATCAAAAGGACAGCTTTGAATTCTTTAATACCAGACTTAAGTTAAACGACACCAACTACTACTACCTTGCAAAGCTTGAAAACAACAGCATCAGCAGAGGCAATATTTCTGCGGGTCCTTATTGCGCCGGCGATTCGCTTACAATACCTTTTACTTCAGTCGGCCGGTTTTTTTCGGGCAACCGTTTTATTGCCCACTTGAGTGATGAAAACGGATCTTTCGCCAATCCGTCCAAAGTAAAAGTACTTGGCAGCGTTTTTGCCAGAAAAGATAGTTTTATAAAGGCGGTTTTCCCAAAAGGCAACTTTATCAGTTCAAACCGCTATCGCATCAGAATACTCAGCACCAACCCGCCTATATACAGCTACTACAGAGTTGACACTTTGCGGCTTAGAATCTATTCCAGAGACACGGCATATGCCGGCGAAGATGTGGCCATCTGCAGAGGCGATACCGTTCCACTTTTTGTTAGCGGCGGATCCAGCTGGGAATGGACACCGAAAAAATACTTGAATTCGCCCCATATTTACAATCCGATTTCTGTGCCGGATTCAAGCATTCGTTATACGGTTGTCATTAAAGACCAATATGGCTGTGGCATTACAGACACCGCCTACAAATTTATACGGGTTTACAACAGTTTAAGCATTGATTTTACACCGGAAGCTGCTCATAAAATTTGCCTGAACAGTGAAATCCCGATCAGCGCAGGGTTTAAAGGAGGTGATTCCCTGAAATACAAATGGATATGGACCATTAAAGACAGCCGGAACAATTACTTTTTTCCGAAATCCGATTCATTTCGATTAAGCGACACCATTAAATTTCAATTGCCGGCTCAGGAGAAAGACTCTATTCAGATTATGGTATACTTACACGATGCCTGTTCTCAAAATCCGATCAATTCAACACACACCCTGCATGTTCGAAAAGAAAAGTCTGTTGCTTTGCTTCCGCTGAAAGACAGCGCCATTTGTCCGGGCAGCGCTTCAGAAATTGCAGTCAGTTTTAAGGGCGCAGAAGCCGATAAACTATCGTGGAAATGGCAGATGCGCAATGCCTCCAATCAATGGATAACTGTGAAAACGATGTCCGGAAAGCATAGCGACACTCTGCGCTACCGCACCGATACCAACTGGATGAGCAACACATTATTTCGCATTGTTCTGAGCGACCTCTGCAGCAATTTAAACGACACGGCTTTCTACACTCTGAAGCCATTGAATCCACTTGATCTGAAACTGAATACAGGCGACAGCATATTGTGCAATGGAAGCGAATACATCTGGAGAGCAAGTGGCAGTGGCGGAAACCCGGCATCGTACACTTACAGATGGACAGACGTGGATTCCGGAAACACCTTGTCGCTTACCGACAGCCTTGTGCTAAGGCCTGAGCGTTTGCACAATATCCGTATTGAATTAAACGACAACTGTTCGGCAAAAAAGGCCACCCTCTTTTTAAAAGCGGATATTTTACCTGCACTTTCAGTTGAGATTCTGCATAAGGACAGCGTAATATGTTATGGCCAAATGCCCCTTTTTAAAGCAAAATCAATTGGCGGCATTCCTGCAGCATACCGTTTTCAATGGCTTATTGATCAGCAGTTGACTGCCAGTTCAGACAGTTTCCATCTGAACGCAAAAGCATACAGTGAAACAGATGCAAAATACAGAACCTTAAGCCTGGTGCTGAATGACTTATGCAGTCAGCCTGCTGATACCGCCAGTGTGACATTGCTCATTTTGCCGGCGATACGTGCATCGGTTGCTGTTGAAGACAGCATTTGCTTTAAGAAGCAAGCCGTGTTTGCAGCGTCGGCATTAGGTGGAATTGGCAATATTCAGTTCAAATGGAGCGATGCAAACAATGTAGGACTGGCTGCAGGTGATACGCTATTTGAAAACTTTAAGACGCCCCAGACCCTTATCAGAAAACTGATAGCCTCCGATGCTTGTTCAGTTAACGACACGATAGTGACCTCAGCAGTTTTTTTGCCCCCTCTGAAACTGGATTTATACAAGTCGGGTACATGCAACGGCCAATCGCTGAAGCTCTATGCGCGCGCTGGTGGCGGAAAAACATCTGCTCACAGTATAAACTGGTTTAAGAATATGGCACTTGCAGGCAGTGGATCCATGCTGGAAATTGCACCCAACAGCAGAGATACATACATGGCTGTACTAAACGATTATTGCAGCTCAGTTTCAGACACGGCATTTATAAACGCGAATGGCCACATTAAGCCAAAATTGCAGGCAAGCAGATTCTGCTTCGGCGACGAAACCGAGATAAAATCCAACTTAAGCGACAAGGAATATGTATATCAATGGATTGTAAACAATCGTGTAGAAACTTCGCAAGACAGTGTATTGAAAAAAACCTTCTCGTCTATTGGAAAGCACGACATACAAGTGCTTGTCAGCGCGTTTCAAACCTGTCCCGGTATCGATTCCTTGCAGATTTACATTTTGGCCAATCCAGTGGCGGATTTCAGTTTTGTGCATTTCGACGGCAATGCTGCAGGCATCCCGTTTAAATTTCTAAACCATTCGCAGAATGCCACGGAATGGTTCTGGCATTTTGGAAATAATGACACGTCTGTACAGAAAGAACCTGAGTACCGCTATGCCGACAGCGGCAGAACAAAAGTGACCTTGATAGCCAGTAATCAGGGAAAATGTTTTGATACCGTAGTCATGGTAATACCGGTTTACGAAAAGATTGCATTTTACTTTCCGAATGTATTTTCGCCAAACGGAAACGGAAAGAATGAACGTTTCGGCATCATTCCTGAACAAATTGATTTTATTCATCAATATGAACTGCAAATATTTAACCGCTGGGGAGAGCTTGTTTTTTATACAAACAACCCATCCGAACTATGGAATGGCGACAATTATATGCAGGGCATTTACATGTATAAATCTGAAATCAGAGACATTTACAACGTCCTGCACGACATAAAGGGCGTTGTTGAGCTGCTCAGATAAGGCCAAACTTGATTCAATTGCAAAACAAACATATTGAATTTAAAAGCTTTATTGCCCCTGGCAGGCTTGCGTTAAACAGGCACTAAATATGCTTTTCTTTAACCGGGCTGTACCTTACTTTCTGGACATAACCTTCTCTACTGCAGCAATCACATCCGTTGTATCCAGGTGGTATTTGGCCATCAGCTCATCGGGGGTACCGCTTTCGCCGAAGGTGTCGTTTACCCCTACCATTTCAACAGGTGTTGGCAGGTTTCTGGACAGCAGCTGACAGATGCTGTCGCCAAGTCCGCCATTGTACATATGCTCTTCGGCCGTTACCACACAGCGCGTTTTGCGCACAGAGTTCAGCACAGCCTGCTCGTCGAGCGGCTTAATGGTGTGTATGTTGATGACTTCAGCACTTATACCTCTTTCCGCAAGTGCCTGAGCGGCCTGAATGCTTTTCCAGACCAGATGGCCGGTACAGAAAATAGACACGTCGCTGCCTTCGTAAATGGTAACCGCTTTGCCGATTTCAAATATCTGATCAGGCGCTGTGAAAATCGGCACCTTAGGCCTGCCAAATCTGAGGTAACATGGACCTTCGTAGGCCGCAATTGCAAGCGTTGCAGCTTTGGTCTGGTTGTAGTCACACGGATTGATGACCACCATATGCGGCAACATCTTCATCATGCCCAGGTCTTCCAGTATCTGGTGGGTTGCACCATCTTCGCCCAGCGTAACACCGGCGTGAGACGCACAGATTTTAACATTTTTGCCACTGTAAGCAATGCTTTGACGGATCTGGTCGTATACCCTGCCCGTACTGAAATTGGCAAAAGTGCCTGTGAACGGAATTTTACCGGCTGTTGCCAGTCCTGCAGCAACGCCCATCATATTGGCTTCTGCAATGCCCATCTGAAAAAAGCGTTCCGGAAATTCCTTTTTAAAGGCATCCATTTTGAGCGAACCGGTCAGATCGGCGCAAAGGGCTACCACCTTACTGTTCAGTTTACCGGCTTCCAGAAGTCCGGCACCGAATCCGGATCTTGTATCGTTGTTCCCTAATATGGCTAAAGCTTGCATTATATGTTTATTTCTGTTGTTGTTGCAGAGGTGATGATGAATTCCTTTTCAAATGTGTATATGGTTCGGGTTTCAGGTTTATTTCGGCCTGCAACAATGTATTTACCGGGCTGCATGATGATGATCTGGTAAAATTCATCGCTGATGTCGGCTACCCATTCCATTTTACCGTTAACCACCCTGTAGATGGCACAAACCAGGTCGCGTGTTTTGTTGATCTGAAGTCTGCCTGGCTGAGGTATTAAAATCGTGGTGGTTTTATTCTCTTCCACAACCACACTGTCGAGTACTATTCTGGGTATGGTTAGCAGCTCCATCTCATATACACCACAGAGATAGCGTTTCTTCGTATTGAACGGCTGAGCATGTATGGTACCCGGTTTGTCTTTTACCTTTACCACGGCTTTCAGATCGGTGTAATTGGTTTTTCCGGTGCAGATGAATTCTATAAAGCCCTGGGGAACATCAATTGCTATTACATTGTGACGACCTACAATCAGCTGTACATTGTTTTTATGAACCGGCGGCAGGGTATGAATCACGAAGTCGTATCGGCGCAGCGGATCCAGAAACAAGGTATCCGGCACGCCCCTGCCATTCATGGTGTGTTCGTAATTGAACAGGAGTTTCTTTGTTGCCGCATCGTAAATGCTCATCAGCGCGTTGGTTTCAACCGGTCTGAGCTTTTTGTCGAGCAGATTGACCTGACAGGTGGTGGCGTTCATAGCCTGAGAAACAATAACACCCACAACCGTTTCAAAGTCCTTTTCGGTATTGGCATCGTAGTAGGTGCCTACACAGTCAAATTTAAACTTAAACTGCTCCGAGGAACCAAGTCCGATGATAAACGGTTTCAGGAATATCCCTTTCTTTTGCAGGGCTTGTGATATTTCACAGGGATCACCTGTGCATTCTTCCATGCCATCTGTGATGATGATAACCAGATTTCGGACGCCCTTTTCGGCGGGAAAATCTTTCTCGCATTCCTGAAGGGAATATGCGATCGGAGTCCAGCCCTTGGGCACCAGACTGTTGACCCGCTTCTTCATTATGACGGTATTGTTGGGTGCAAAAGGCACCTCTAGACGGGAGTCCTTGCAGTCTTTCAGATCAACCGTTTTCTGATGACCGTATACACGAAGGGCTATCTCTACGTTTTTAAATGAAGACAGGCTGTCTATCAGTTTTACCGCCATGCGTTTGGCCACCTGTATCCTGGTCCATTTCTCAATGGGCGTGGTCATACTGCCCGAAGCATCAAAGATAATCAGGATGCGCGTTTTGGACGGTGTCTGAGCCGACGCCCCGAGGGACATCAGCAGCAATACCAAAAGGGTTATTGGTTTCATATACTGCTCAAACGCCGGTTTCATCAGAATATTTTGTATTAGTAGTCGCCCAGCGTTTCGGGTAACTGATTCAAAGCACGTGCCAATTGTTCATCGTTTGGCGCAATGCCGTGCCATTCGTGGCTGCCCATCATAAAGTCAACACCCGCACCCATATCGGTTTTCATGAGTATGACGATGGGTTTATTCTGATCCTGCATTGCTTTGGCTTTGGCATTGGTATCCAGTATATCCTGCATGTCGTTGCCGTTCATTTCCAGAACCAGCCAGTTAAATGCTTCAAATTTGCTTCTGAGTTCTCCAAATCCCATAATGTCCATAACATTGCCGTCTATCTGCTGTTTGTTGTAGTCAACAGCCGCAATGATGTTGTTGAGTTTGCGGTGCCCGGCGAACATGATGGCTTCCCAGTTTTGTCCTTCCTGCAATTCCCCGTCGCCAAGTGTCAGATATACCGTGTGCTTGTCGCCGTCAGCCTTCTTGGCCAGCGCAATGCCGGTGGCTACAGAAAGCCCCTGTCCGAGTGAACCGCTGGCAATCCGCACACCGGGTAAACCGTCGTGCGTAGTCGGATGTCCCTGCAGTCGGCTGTTGATTTTACGGAAAGTTTTTAATTCACTCACCGGAAAATAACCACTTCTGGAGAGCACGCTGTAAAACAAAGGACTGATGTGCCCGTTGGACAGAATGAACACATCTTCGTTGACAGCCTCCTGGGTAAAATGCCCCGGCTTGTGTTCCATAATCTGAAAATAAAGCGCTGTTAAATAATCTGCACATCCGAGTGAGCCACCGGGGTGTCCACTCTGAACTGCGTGCACCATCCTGACAATATCGCGTCTCACCTGAGAGGCGATTTGTTGTAATTCAGAGGTAGTTGGCATGAATAATAAATTAATGCAAAAATTGCTTAAAAAACCGAATAATAAAACGACCGAAATGATTACTTATAAACGAATAATAAACGCATCAAATCAGCGTAAATTCGTCTCTGTCGCCGAGCACCGGAAATTGCTTCCGAATGGCATCCAGCGCGCGCTTATCGAGGTAGAAGCGGAACACCTTCTGATCGCTTCCAAATCCGATTTCTTCGCCCGAAAAATTAACGATACAAGAATTGCCTGCGTGTTTAACACCGTTTGCATCGTCGCCGATGCGGTTGCAGGCCACCACATAACACTGATTCTCGATAGCACGGGCTTTCAACAGCTGTTGCCAGGCATAATTGCGCACTTCAGGCCAGTTGGCCACATACAACATCAGATCGAAATCTTCAGTATTGCGGCTGAAGACCGGAAAACGCAGATCGTAGCATATCAGCGGGCAGATTTTCCATCCCTTGTAATTTAAAACCAGACGCTCGCGGCCTTTGCTGTAGTGTTCCGTTTCTGCTCCGGGCGAAAACAAATGGCGTTTGTTGTAGCGCTGTATAACACCGTCCGGCGTTGCAAACCCCAGTGTATTGTAATACAGCTCACCTTCACAGCGCATATAACTGCCGCAGATGGCCGCTCCCAATTTAACGCTCATATCAATTAACCAGGCTTCTGCCCGTTCACCCGAATAGCGCGCAAACATTTCCGGCCGCATGCTGAACCCGGTTGTAAACATTTCCGGTAAAACAATCAGATCACAATCCTGCAAGTCTGAAATCATGCTTTCCAGATGTGTGAGATTGGCATCCGTATCTTCCCAGATCAGACTGGTCTGCACCACCGAAATATTCAGAGCTTGCATAGTATGTCGAGCGCTCTGTTGAGCGTTTCATCGTTTTTGGCGAAGCAAAAGCGCAATACTTTGTGGTCGGTCTTGCGTTTGTAAAAGGCTGAAAACGGAATGGATGCAACGCCTTTCTCACGGGTCAGAAAAGCCGCCATTTCCATGTCAGACAACTCAGAGGCTTTGTCGTAAAGCACAGACTGGAAATAACTGCCGTTGCAATTCACAGGTTTTAATGAAGACCCTTTAAGGCCCTTTCTGAACAAATCGCGTTTCTGCTGGTAAAAGTTACCCAGTTCCAGATACAGGTCTTTTTTAAGCAAAATATCGGCATATGCGTGTTGGACGGGCGTGTTGGCGGCGAAAGACATAAACTGATACACTTTGCGGATTTGTGCCATTATATTTTCAGGTGCAAGCAGATACCCCATTTTCCAGCCGGTTGTATGATAGGTCTTGCCAAACGAGGATGCGATGATGCTGCGTTGCGCCAGTTTGGGATATCGGGCAACAGACTGGTGTTCTATGCCGTCGAAAATAATGTGTTCATATACTTCGTCGCTTAATATCAGTGCATCTGTATTGGCTATCAGTTTTTCCAGTTTGCGCATGTCTTCAGAACTCAGAATGGATCCGGTGGGGTTATGCGGCGAATTGATGATGATCATTCGCGTGCGAATGCTGATCAGCTTCTTAACCTGCTCCCAGTCTATGCGGTAATCCGGAAACTGCATTTCGTAAACGATGGCCTTGCCTCCCGCCAGTTCTATAGACGGAATGTAGCTGTCGTAGGCCGGTTCAATTACAATTACTTCGTCGTTTTCGCGGATCAGCGCATTGATGGTGGCATAAATACCCAAAGTAGCGCCCGGTACAATGGTGATTTCCGTTTCAGGGTTGTACACGGCAGAATACAACGCCTCTGTTTTTTCTGCTATGCGCTCCCTCAGACGCATCAAACCAGGCATGGGTGCGTATTGATTCTGGCCTGAACGCATGGCCTCTGTTACCAGAGCCTTCAACTCATCTGAACAATCGAAATCGGGAAAGCCCTGAGCCAGATTAATTGCATTGTGTTGCTGCGCCATCGACGACATGACCGAAAATATGGACATACCGGACTGTGGCAGTTTGCTGTTGATATTACCTTCAAATTTCACGCTGAGCAAAGGTAGCAAGAAATGCCAAAAAACCTAAGCATGCAGATGCATTCAAAACCCGCACATAAATTAAACAAAAACAGAATTATTGATTTTTTATCCTTGATTTTCAGGCACTAAGCACACATTTGTGGAAATACATGTGGAAAACATTTGAAAATCGACAGGAAATGATAAATTTGTGGCGGATAAAACTAAGTATAAATACTCAAAAGGTAATTACACCTAGTTTTAATGAGTCGATTAACACAACAAATGCACAGATATATGAAATTCAATCTCAATTTAAACCTGCAGTTCACACGAACTGCCCCCCTTATCAGGCTTAAGGCCTCAGATCGCTTAGAAACGGCTGTTTCAAAACCGAACTTTCAGCATTTTATTTCCTAACAGAAGAACCGATATTTCATTCTGTTTTTGGGACAGGCTTCATAAAAAAAGCCTGTATGAAAGAGGCTCTGCTTTTAAGCAATGCCGATTTCTAAAAACAGCCTTGAAAATCAAATTTCATTTATATGTTATGAGAAATTTATGCCTGATGATTTGTTTGCTTTCCGGTCATTTAAATGCCCAATACAACCCATTAATGCGGAAGCATTTTGGCGCCGGCAATGTCATTGTAAGATTGAATGCCGCTTATTTCTATTGCCCTGAAAATACCATCAGAACCGCGTCACCGGAATCGGTAAATGCGAATGCAAACTACGGACTCATTCCGAAGATGCGCATCGGATTAGAGGCTATGCTTTTGCTGAACAACCGCGGAAATTTTACAGAATCTGTTACCAAAACGGCTCCAAGGTTTGCGCTCTTGCGCATAAACGATAATGGTCCCGACGGCAAACTATACAGCAGCCTATCTTTTGCCCAGGGTATACCCTGTATGAGCAGCATTCCTTTATTCGGTCAGGTGAAAGGCTACTGGAGTGCAGGCGCTGTTTTGGGTTACGACCATGTAAACGGATACCAGCCGAATACCATGAGCGGGGCGAGAGTTGGTTTCAATGCCTACAATAAAACAAGTGCCTTACAGTCTGAAGTAATCGGCTTTAAAAACCGGGTCGTCGTAAATGTTATAGCATACCGAAAACTGGGCGAACACATTTTGTTCCACGCGGGCGTTGAATACAACAATCCACTGGCCGGACTGGCTGTAATGGCCGGATCCTGCCGAATCAGCATCAATACCCGTTTGTGCAAAAACCAGATGCAGCATGGCCTCGGACTTACGATGAACCTATAAAATCAGAATGCCAAATCAAGTTGTGCCGGTCAAACATAGAATCCTTTCAAGGCCATTGCGCAGCAAGCGTTTACGGCTTAATTGAAACCATATTGTGAGTGTGTATTTCTTCACCCTGAGCGGGTGAATCTTCAACACCCCATCCGCTTCGGCGGATGGGTTTTTTATTTCGGAATGATATCTCACAAGATTCGCTTGAACTTTCTGTCGTCTCTTATCATTGAACGCACTTATTGCCATTCAAAACTGATCCCATAAACTTTTATTTTGCGGGGAAGTGAAAATCGCGTACCTATGGCAGGCCGGAGAACTTTGGAAGGCTCACTAATACCTGAGTTTTGCGCCTGCAGCACAAAACCACCATACGTTTCCACTTTCTGTCTGCAAAGAACGTAACATTTACTTACACCTTCCAACAATCCAGCTCGCTATGTGGCTACAATCTAAAAAAGTCAATCCGCATTTCATGCGTATTGCTTTTTTTGTCCGCCGAAAAATTCAAATGCACTGCTTTGAACAACATCCCGGCTGCGACTTTCATATCGCATCTAAGGGGCATATGGGCATTTGAATTTTAACCGCATGGATTAACTGCGTTGATCCCGTTCGCAATG
>Ga0154020_10006807_pt1 | contig 13392 bp, 12 predicted proteins | sample Klosneuvirus_201_FD_109709 | JGI IMG/M metagenome (GOLD analysis project Ga0154020, IMG submission 109709) | Active sludge microbial communities from wastewater, Klosterneuburg, Austria - Klosneuvirus_20160825_MG | ecosystem: Engineered > WWTP > Aerobic digester > Activated sludge | place... | reverse complement strand
TGGTCACGAACGGGTGCGGGTGCTTGCAGTTCTCGTCGAGGTCGGTCAGCACCTTCTCGCGCCCGGTGACGCGATCGTGCAGCACGATCCCGCGATCCCCCTCGGGATCCTCGCGGTGGAACACCAGGAAGCGCCCGTCGATGAAGAACGGGTGCTTGTCGAGGTGACCGCCCGGCGACACCTTCTCGACCCGGCCGCTGTCGATCAGCAGCGTGTAGATGTTGCTCTCGGTGGCGTTCTCGGAGCCCTCGTAGGCGTGGAACGCCAGTTCCATGCCGTCGCTCGACCACGACGGGTGGCAGTCGTTGCGGTGCGCATCGAAGGTCAGCTGGCGCCGCGCCTGCGTGACCACGTCGAGCAGGAACAGGTGGAAGTTCGCCGGCGAGCCCTCGTCCGAGAAGTAGGCCACGAAGCGCCCATCGGGCGAGTAGCTGGGGTGCTTGAAGCTGTGCTTGCCGTCGCCGAGCAGCTTCTTGGCCGTGCTGGGGCCACCCAGGACCTCGACCTCCCAGATCTCCCACGGCTTGTCGTTGCCCGGCTGCCAGCGATAGGCGATGCGGTGACCATCGGGGTGCCAGCACGCCTGCGTCTTGTTGCCCGGGCCGTCGGCGACCACGGCGGCGAAGCGCCCGCGCCGGTCGGTGACCACGATGTCGATGGCGCCGTAGACCCCGGCGTAGAAGGCGAGGTGACGACCGTCGGGCGCCCAGGCCGGGTGCTCGTGGCTGACCACGCCCCCGGTGATGCGACGCCGGCGGCGCAGCTGGATGCGGTCCCAGTCGATCTTCTTGTTGCCGTTCTTCTTGTGCCCCATGCGTGTTGCTCCTCCCCCTTCGGACTTCGGACCGTCGATTGAAACCGCCGCGTCTCCTGCCGTCAATCGCAACCGTCACCCAACGACGATTTGTCACAATGCACGCAGCGGCGGCCCTGCGGTACCATGCGGGCGATGCGCATCGGCGCCCTCGACCTGGGATCGAACTCGTTTCACCTCATCGTGGCCGACGTCCGCGCCGACGGCGCCTTCGAGATCATCCACCGCCAGAAGGAGATCGTGCGCATCGGCGAGCGCACCCTCACCGGTGGTGTGATTCCCCCGGACGTCTTCCGGCGTGCGCTGGATGCCCTGCGCAGCTTCAAGCAGATCGGCGAGCGCCTGGCCTGCGACGCCTTCATCGCGGTGGCCACCAGCGCCATCCGCGAGGCGGTCAACGGCGGCGACTTCGTGCGCGCGGTGCGCGACGACCTCGGCATCGAGGTCCAGGTCGTGCGCGGCGACGAGGAGGCGCGCCTCATCTACCTGGGCGCGCGCGCCGCGCTCGACTTCAAGAACGGCCCCGGCCTCATCATCGACATCGGCGGCGGCTCGATGGAGGTCATCGTCGCCGACGCGCGCGAGTGCTACTACACGCGCAGCCTCAAGCTCGGCGTGCTGCGGCTGTCGGAGGCCTTCGTGGCCCACGACCCCATCGAGGCCGGCGAGCGCACCCGCCTGGTGGCGCACATCCACCAGACCCTGGATCCGGTGGCCGCCAAGGTGCACGCGCTGGGCTTCTCGTTCGTGGCCCTGACCTCGGGCACCGCGCACTCGGTCGCCGCCCTCAGCGAGGGCCGCACCAGCGGCAGCGCCGGCGACGGCCCCAAGCGCCTCAAGCGCGCCGACGCCCAGGCGGTCGCCGACCTGGTGTGCAAGCTGCCCACCGCCGAGCGCATGAAGCTGCGCGGCCTCGATCTGCGCCGCGCCGACACCATCGTGCCCGGCGCCGTCCTGGTCGCCAGCCTGATGGAGGTCTTCGGCGGCGAGGCCCTGCTGTGCGACCGCGCCCTGCGCGAGGGCATCATCGCCGACTACGTCTCCAAGCACCGCTCCGGCCTGACCATCGAGGAGGAGGTGCCCGATCTGCGCCGGCGCTCGGTGCTGTCGCTGGCGCGGCGCTGTCGCTCACCCGAGGTGCACTGCTTCCACGTCGCGGGCCTGGTGCGCTCGCTGTTCCGCCAGCTCGAGGCGCTGCACAAGCTCGACGAGAAGGACCTCGAGATCCTGGAGTTCTCGGCGCTCCTGCATGACGTCGGCATGCTGATCGGCAGCTCGCGCCACCACAAGCACGCGCACTACCTCATCACCAACGACGAGCTGCGCGGCCTCAGCCCCGACGAGATCCGCGTCATCGCCTGCGTGGCGCGCTACCACCGCAAGGCCACCCCCAAGAAGGAGCACGAGGAGTTCGCCCGGCTGTCCGACAAGCAGAAGCACCGGGTCACGCGCATGGCGGCCCTGCTGCGCATCGCCGACGGCCTCGACCGCAGCCACCGCGGTGTCATCAAGGCGGTGCGCTGCCGCGACCGCGGCCGCACCGTCGAGATCACGCTGTTCACCAGCGGCGACTGCGAGCTCGAGCTGTGGGGCGCGCGGCGCAAGGCCGACCTGTTCACCGGCACCTTCGACCGCAAGCTGGAGTTCCTGGTCCAGCCCGCCCTCAGCGACGACGATGACGGCGGCGACTCCGACGCCACTGCCGCCAGCGCCAGCAGCCTGCCGCGCCTGACCGGCACCGACCACTGATCGCCGACCGGGCGCCAGCAGGCGCTTGCGCCCCGGGCGCGCTTCCCCTATAAGGGGCGCACCATGGCCAAGCCGAACAAGGGTTCCAAGGTCCGAAACCGCAAGAAGACCGCGAAGCTGAAGGCGAAGCGCAAGGCCAAGCTGCGCCGCGCTCACGGCAAGTCGCTGACCCCCAAGCAGCGCCGCAAGCTGATCGGCAAGCGCGTGGTGGGTCGCAGCCGCACCCGCCTCAAGCACCGCGGCCGTAACCGCAGCACGCGCAAGGGCGCCCCCAAGGGCCGCAAGCGCGTCATGACCGCCCACACCCGCTGACCCCCGCGCCACCCCGAAATCCGCACCGAGAGCGGCCCAACCGGGCTGCTCTCGGTCGGCGTTTTCGGCGGCTTCAGTCGTTGTCCGTCACGTTGACGTGAACGACCCGCAGATCCAGCCCCGGGCTGCTGACCGTGATGTCCGCGCTGCCGGGGAGGCTGTCGGCGTCCTCGGGCGCGGTCACCATGATCGGGGCCTGACCGGGATAGAACGCGGGCGTGTAGGGGTAGCTCGGCGGCACGCTGACCACGGCGGGGTTGCTGCTGGCGAAGCTGATCGTCACCGTCGACGACGGGCGGCTGCTCAGGCGGGCCTGGAAGCTGCCGCTCTGGCCTTCGCCCAGCGTGAGCGTCGCTGGCGTGACCCAGAGCCCCTGCTCGCTGTTGTCGGCGTGCGTGATGCCGATCTGGGTCAGGCCCCACGGCGCTTGCAGCCGCAGCTGGATGAACTCCCTCGCCAGGTCGTCGTCCTCGAGGTGGCCAGTGATGGTCACGATCTGGGCCACCGCGAAGTCGCGGGTGGTGAAGCGCAGCGTGGCGGGCCTCGCGGTGGCGACGACGCTGTCAGAGGTCCTGACGTCGATGACGACGTCGGCCGGCGGCGCCTGCGACAGCTCGACCTTGACGGTCCTGAACGGCGGCGTCCCGAAAGGCAGGCCGGCGTAGTCGAGCTCCACGAACGACGGCGTCACGATCAGCATGGGACTCTCCGGCTGAGCGTCGCGGCTTGCCGCGTCGAGCCGCGCCACATCGAGCCGCGCAGCGTCGACCAGCGCGGCGTCGGCGTCCGCAGCCTCGTCGTCACCGCAACCGGCCAGCGCGAGGACACCAGCCAGGGTCGTCACCACCAGCACCAGCCCGCCCGGCGCGCGTGAAGGCCGCATGGGCCACATGATACCGTGTTCGAATCGGCCCGTGCGCGCGACCCTGTTCATGCTGTGCCTCGGCATCCTCGCCGCAGCAGGGTGTGGCGGCTCGGGCGCGGGCGACCAGGCCGACGACGCCGGCCTGCGCAGCGTTGTGGTGACGCACCCCACGCAGCCCCCGCTGCCGCCCGCGACCAGCTGCGAGGTCGCGGTCGGCCAGGCGCCCGCGGGCGGCGCCGCGCACGTGCCGCTGTGCAGCCCGCTCGGCTTCGACACCCGGCCGCCCAGCCACGGCGACCACTACCCCATCTGGGCCGACTTCAAGATCTATGACGCCCCGGTGCCGTGGGGCCATCTGGTGCACGATCTCGAGCATGGCGCCGTGGTCATCGCCTATCGCTGTGACGCCGCCTGCCCCGACCTGGTCGCCGCGCTGACCGGCCTGGTCGCCGACCGCCCCGCCGATCCGCTGTGCACCGGCACCCGCGCGCGCAACCGCATGATCGTGGTGCCCGACGGGGCCCTGGACGTGCCGCTGGCCGCGGTGGCGTGGGGCCACGTCTACCGCGCCAGCTGCCTCGACCGACCATCCCTGACCGCCTTCATCGACGCCCACTATGGCCATGCCCCCGAGAACCTGTGTGCCGGCGGCGCCGATGGCTCGCAGGGCGCCGGCTGGTGTCCTTGACCGCCGTCAGGTCCGGAGCCCACGACCAGCCCATCATCGAGGGCGATGAAGCGCATCTCCGAGTCGAGCGCGCGCCGGTTCCTGCTCTGGTTCTTCGATGCGCCGCGCAATGACCCCTACGTCTCGCTGACCTTCGACGTCAACGTCGAGCCCGCGCTGGCCTTCCTCGACGCCTTCAGCCGCGAGCACGGCGAGCGCATCGGACTGCAGCACCTGATGACCAAGGCGGTGGCGCGCTGCCTGGGCCAGGTGGCGCCGCTCAACGTCAAGGTGTTCGGCCGCCGGATCTACCAGCTCGACCGTGTCGACATCGCGATGCCGGTGCACCTCGGGGCCGCCGACAGCTCGGGCGGCGACGAGACCGGTGTCCTCATCCTGCGCGACGCCGACAAGAAGTCACTGGCCGAGATCGCCCGCGAGACCCGCAGCAGCGCGCGCGCCGAGCGCAGCGGCGAGGCCAGCGCCGGCGGCTCGGCCACCCTGCGGCGCTGGGCCAAGCACATCCCCCGCGGCGTCATGTACGCCGGCCTCGAGGTCACCCGCACCCTGCTGCAGAACCCGCTGAGCTACGGCCTGCTCGAGCGTCGCCTGGGTGCCTCCAGCGCGGTCACCAACGTGGGCGCGGTGTTCAGCCTGCCCCCGGGCGCCCGCTTCCGCGCCGGCTCGGCGTCGCTGCCCGCCAAGGCCGGCCACTTCGCCTCGGTGTTCGGCGTCGCCCCCATCGAGCGCGCCGCGGTCATCGAGGACGGTGCCATCGTCAGCCGCAAGGTGCTGCCGGTGATGATGATGGTCGATCACCGCGCCATCGACGGCTTCCTGATGGCCAAGGCCGGCGCCGCGGTGGCCGCCGCGCTGCTCGACCCGGCCACGCTCGCGCGCTGACCGCTCAGGGCAACAGGTGGCTGCGGAAGTCGACCCGCGCCGCGTGCACGCTGGCGGCCAGCTCCTCGACGTCCGAGTGTGCGAACGGCGCCACCCGGGTGGCGGCGACCAGCTCGACGCGCATGTCCTGGGCCGACGGGTAGCGCTCCTCGGGCAGCGGGCGCAGCGCGCGCGCGACCACGGCGACGATCTCCTCGGGCACGTCCCTGCGCACCGCGGTCAGCGGTCGCACCTCCCCGCGCGAGACCTCGCGGAAGACCTCGTGCTGGCTGCCCTCGTGCAGCTTGTGGCCGGCCAGCGCCTCCCACAGCACGACGCCCATGGCATAGAGGTCGGTCAGCATGGTCGACACCCGGCCCTCGATGATCTCGGGCGCGAAGTACGACAGCTTGCCCTTGACGATGCCGGGCCCGGTCGGCCGGGCGTTGCGATCACGCGCGCGCGCGACCCCGAAGTCGGCCAGCTTCACGTGGCCCGACGCCGACAAGAGGATGTTCTCGGGTGAGATGTCGCGGTGGATGATGGGGCTCGGCTCGCCATCCTTGGTGTGCTGGTGCGCCACCGTGAGGCCGGCCAGCGCGTCGGCGATGATGCTCGACACCAGCAGCCACGAGGTGTGGCGGTGCGCCCGGGTGTGGGCGCGCACCCAGTCGCCCAGGTTGAGGCCATCGACCCACTCGAAGACCAGGTAGTAGAGGCCGCTGTCGTCGTGCCCGACGTCGAGCATGCGCACGATGTGCGGGCTGTGCAGCGCGGCGCCGATGCGGGCCTCCTCCTGCATCATCTCGAGGTAGGTCGGGTCGCCGGCGTGGTCGGGGCGCAGCAGCTTGATGGCGACCACGTCCTGGGTGGTCTGATCGACGGCCCGGTAGATGGTGGCCATGCCGCCCTCGGCGAAGCGGTCCAGGAGCGCATAGCGGTGCTTGATCTTCATCATCGCCCCCCTCCACGTCGACCCTGCCCCCCACGCTAGCGCGCGGCTTGATGGTGGTCAAAGCCCACCTACCAGGTGATGCGCTGCGCGCCGGTCAGCCAGCGCCACAGCCCGACCACCGCGGCCGCGTTCAGCGAGACGAAGGTCCAGCACAGGCCGAGCAGCATGCCCACCAGCCCGCCGCCCTTGCCGCCGCCGCGCTCGCGCACGGCCCCGGCCAGCGCACCCAGGTAGGCCGCGCCCTGCGCCACCAGCGGCGCGCGGTACAGCACGCTGCCGTGGGTGACCAGCCAGATGTTGGTCCCCAGCACGGTCAGCAGCGCCCACGGCACCAGCAGACGAAACACCTTGTGGCACCACAGCTGCCACCACAGCGGGCTGAGGCCGGGCAGCAGCAGGCGCGGCGTGCGTGCGAACAGCTGGTAGTTGCCGGCCAGCGTGCGCGCCTTGCGGCCGAACTCGCGCTGGGTGTCGGCAGTGCGGTCGAAGGCCTGGGCGTCGGGTTCGAACAAGATCCGCTTGCCGCCGAGGCGCACGCGCAGCGGGATCAGCATGTCGTCGAGCACGGTGTCTGCCGGGATGTCCCGCCACAGCTCACGCCGCATCACGTACAGCGCGCCCGAGACGCCCAGCGTCGAGTCGTAGCGCCCCTCCTGCTTGCGGATCCAGGCCTCGTACAGCCAGTACGCCCCGGCCCCGCCCTCGCCCTCGAGGCGCAGCTCGCCGCCGACCACGCCGACCGCGGGATCCTTCAGCGCCGCCACCAGGGCGCGCAGCGCCCCCGGGTTCAGGCGCTGGCGCACGTCGTTCATCAGCAGCACCTCGCCACGCGCCAGCGCCACCGCGGCGTTGAGCGCGCTCGGCTTGCCGCTGCGGCGCCCCTGCGCGACCACGCGCAGCCGGTCGCGCCAGACCTCGGTCTCTGCGGCCGCCGCCAGCAGCGCGCGCGAGTCGTCGCTCGAGCCGTCGTCGACGGCGACCAGCTCCAGCCGCTCGCGTGGCCAGTCCAGCGCCGCCAGCGTCTCCAGCTTGGCCGGCCAGGCCGCGGCCGCGTCGTGGCCCGCCACCACCACGGTCACCATGGGCCACTCGGCGCGCTCGGCGGGCAGCCCGCGGGTGGCGCCGCGCGCCCGCAGCCGCAGTTGCGCCAGAAGCGCGATCAGCACCGGATAGCCGGCATAGGTGAAGCCGACGAAGCCGAGGCCCAGCCAGAACAGCCACGTCCCCAGCCCGCCGGGCACGCTAGCTCACTCGGGCAGGACCGAGAACGGCTGCGTGTTGTCCTTGCGCTTGCCGCCGCCATCCAGCCCGAAGCACACCGCGGTCAGGTCGTCATACTGCGGCGCCGCGCCCACGAAGGTGCGCACGCCCTCGACCACCCGGTTCAGCGCCGCCTCGGCGCCGCCGGCGGCCTCCGCCAGCGCCGCCTGCACCGGCTCGAAGCCGAGCTGCGCGCCCGCCGCGTTGGTGGCCTCGACCACGCCGTCGGTCATCATCAGGACCACGTCGCCCTGGCCCAGGGTGTGGGTCTCCTGCTCGAAGCTCGGGTTGTCGAGCACGCCCAGCGCCAGGCAGGCGTTGTCGAGCCGCTCGATCACAGGCGCCGGCCTGGCCGCCGCCACATGCGGCGCCGCCGGGCGTGGCAACCCGGCCGGCCGCGCGCGGCGCACCAGCGGCGGCAGGTGGCCCGCGTTGCACAGCGTCATCGTCCGCGCCTGGGTGTCGAGCACCACGTAGCACGCGGTCACGAACAGCCCCTCGTAGCCGGCCGAGGCCAGCGACGAGTTGGCCTTGGCCATGATCACGCGCGGCTCCGACTCGGTGGCGGCCAGGATGCGGAACTCCGAGGTGATGCGCGCCATCAGCAGCGCCGCGCTGACGCCCTTGCCCGAGACGTCGCCGATCAGGATGCCGATCCGCGTCGGCCCCAGCGGGATGAAGTCGTAGAAGTCGCCGCCGATGGCCATCGCCGGCACGTACTCGGCCGCGAACTGCCAGCCCGGCATCGGCGGCGGCGTGTGCGGCAGGAAGCGGCGCTGGATCTCCTTGGCCAGCTCGACGTCACGCTTGAGGCGCTCGCGCACCAGGAGCTCGGCGTGCATCTCGGCGTTCTGCAGCGCGATGGCGGCCTGGGTCGCGATGCCGACCAGCAGGTCGAGGTCGGCGCGCTCGAACGGCGTCGCCAGATCGGCCGAGGTGATGTGGATGACGCCCAGGACCTCGCCACGCACCAGCAGCGGGGCCGACATCATCGAGTACATCGAGGCCCCGGTGACGTGCGAGCGCCAGTGTGGCGACGACGGCTCCGGGGTGGGCACGAAGCTGGGCTCGCCGACGACCTCGGGATCCAGCCTCTTGGCCGCGCGCAGGCGGGTCGGGGTGCGGCGCCGGTAGCTCGAGCTGCCGCCCTGGGTCAGCATGCTCGAGGTCTCCTCGTCGCCGCCGAAGATGACGGCGCGCTTCTTCTCCAGAACCTCGTTCACGATGGTGCGCGAGATCAGGATCTCGCCCGGCTCGGCCTCGCCCTGCTTGCGCCGCACCGTGCGCGGCACCAGCTCGCCGGTCTTCTTGTCGACCGACATGATGACGCCGCGATCGGCCTGCGTGAACGCGTTCAGCATGTGGCCGAGGATCTCGCGCAAGAGCTCGTCCTGATCGAGGATGGTGCCGATGGTGGCCGCCACCGCGTACACCGTGCGCAGGCGCTCGTAAGCCTGCACCAGGGCGTCGCGGGTGTGGGTCGCGCGGACCTCGCGCGTCAGCAGCGGGTTCTGCGCGGCGTCGATGCGATCCTTGATCGGCACCTCGCCGCCCATCGGCCCTTGGTCGACGACGGTGACGATGTGGCCGAGCTCCGAGAAGCCGCGGCGCTGCTTCTCCTCGAAGCGGAACTTGCTGCGCGCGATGCGGATCTCGTCCTGCGCGCGCAGGGTGTGGCGCACCACCAGGTTCTCGTTCACGAAGGTGCCGTTGCCGGAGCCCAGGTCCTCGATGATGAACTGGTCGCCCTCGCGCACGATGCGGCAGTGCTGGCGCGACACCGTGGGATCCGACACCCGCACATCGCAGCGCGACGAGCGACCGATGATGCAGATGGTCTCGAGGGGATAGCGGCCGCCGGCCTCGGGGCCTTCTGTCGCGACCAGGATTGCCATTTCAGGGGGTGGTCAAGGCTCGCTAGCGCGGGAACTTGGCCACGGCCTCCTCGATGGTGGGGTGGATGTCGAAGGCGCGGTCGAGGCGCAGCAGGCGGAAGATCTCCTTGGGCTGCGCGGTCACGCCGGCGACCTTGACGTCCCCCGACAGCGCGCGCACCCGCTTGAACAGCGACACGATGGCGCCGACGCCCGAGCTGTCGATCAGGGTCAGCCCCGACAGGTCGACCACGACCGCCGTCTTGCGCTCGCTGACGATGTTGTCGATCTCGGGCTTCAGCTCCGGCACCGTGATGGCGTCGAGGTTGCCCTTGAGCGACAGCACCAGCACATTTCCGCGCACTTCCTTGGTGAAGGTCAGCATCTTGTCCTCGGGCCGTCCGTCCTAGTGCACATCGCCATGGTCCTGATCCAGATTCCGAACCAGCGTCAGCACGTTGGCATGGTCGCCATCCCCGCGCTGATACTGCACCTCGCTCATGAAGGAGCGCATGATGAAGAGGCCGTAGCCGCCCTCGGCGACGTCGCTGCCGACGCCGCTCAGGTCGGGGGCCGAGATGTGGTCGGGGTCGAAGCCGGCGCCGCAATCCATCAGACGTAATACGATTTTGCCGGGCAGAAGCTCCACCTCGATGTCGGCCCCGCCGGGCTCGCGGCCCTTCCAGCCATGCTTGACCAGGTTGTTGAAGGCCTCGTTGAAGGCCGACAGCACCTCGTCGGCGGTGCCCGAGCGCGCCTTGCGCTGCTGCTCGAGCTGGATGCACACGCTGTGCACCAGGGCGCCCACGGCATCGCGGTAGGCCAGGCGTGCGGGCACGCTGATCCGGATGCGCCCGCTGCCGACCCCCGACATGTCGCGCATTATTGCAGCCTTGACGAGCGCACACAACGCCGTGAACATCTGGCCATGGACGGCAAGGTCCGGTTGGTCAAGCGCGCGGTCGATCTCATCGGGGGGGCAGTCGGGCTGGCGCTGACCGCGCCGCTGTACCCGGTCATCGCGGCGGCCATCCGCCTCGACTCACCGGGACCCATCTTTTACCGGCAAAAACGCGCAGGAATGCTGGGTCCCGAGGGTGACCACACCACGGTCCCGACCTTCGAGATGTTCAAGTTCAGGACCATGCGCACCGACGCCGAGAAGGCCAGCGGCGCCGTCCTGGCCCGGGCCGGGGACCCCCGGATCACCCGGGTCGGGCGCTTCCTCAGGAAGACCCGGCTCGACGAGATCCCGCAGTTTCTGAACGTCCTCAAGGGCCAGATGAGCATCGTCGGCCCCCGCCCCGAGCGCCCCGAGCTGATCAAGCACCTGGCCCTGGCGGTGCCCATGTTCCACGAGCGCGCCCGCATGGTGAAGCCCGGCATCACCGGCCTGGCCCAGATCGAGCTCGACTACACCGGGCGCATCGGCCCCTCGAACCCGCTGTTCGCGCACAAGGACGAGCTCATCAACCCCTTCAAGCTCGACGGCGTGGATGACTCGGACGCCGACGACATGCGCACCAAGATGCTGTTCGACTTCGCCTACGCGGCGACGCTGGAGAACTTCTGGGAGTGGGTCAAGCTGGAGAGCCGCATCATCGTGAAGACCCCGATGATCATGGTCCTCGGCCGGGGTCGCTGAGCCGCGCCCCGGGGAAGTCTGCAGGTCCGAGGAGGGTACAAGGGCCGTGCGTGAGCGAGCGCCAGGTGCCGGAGCCAGCAGCGACGGCCACGACGGCGTCGCAGCATCCGATCCCGGGCGTCGCAGCCTGACCGGCACGCTGTCGCGCAAAGCGTCAGCGGGGCCGGCCGCGCAGGGCGCCGTTGATCAGACGCTGGCTGCGGCCGACACCAGCGCCGGCCAGCCGGTGCCCGAGCATTTGCAGGAGCGCTTCGCCGCCACCGGCGCCGACGTCAGCGACGTCGAGCTGCACACCTCGAGTGCGTCGGCGCAGGCCGCCGAGGCGGTCAGCGCGCGCGCCTACACCGTCGGTCAAGATGTGCACTTCGGCGCCGGCGAGTACGCCCCCGGCACCCCCGACGGTGACTTCCTGATCGCCCACGAGGTCGCGCACACCATCCAGCAGGCCGACGCCCCCAGCGCACCGCAGTTCGGCCTCGAGGTCAGCCAGCCCCACGACGCCGCCGAGGTGGAGGCCGACCAGGCCGCCGCCGCCATCGTCAGCGGCGGTGCCAGCGCGATGCCCGCGCTGAGCGCGCGTGGCCCACAGCGCAAGCTGATGCGCTGGGCCAACGACTCCAGCGCACTTCCGGTGGTGAGCGCCATCGAGCGCGCCTCGGCGGCAGACCTGCAGCTCATCGTGGTGGCGCTCGGTGACGCCGAGGGGTGCGCCGACGCGCAGGTGCCGATCGACTTGCCGGGATACTCGGGCCTGCTCGCGCGGGCGGACGTGCACCCGCTGTTCGAGCTGGCGCAGCGCCGGGCCGCCAGCATGCCGAGCACCATCCACTCGAGTGGCGGCGGACACCGCGACACCAGCAGCGAGCCGAGCACGCCGCCCAGCGATGACCTCAGCCTGCGCACCGGCCTCGGGCCGTTGGTCAGCGCAGCGGATGCCCACGTCCGCATCACCGAGTATGTGCGCCCCGCCGAGGAGTTCTCGCGACGCGTCATGGCGGACGCCGCCGCCGGCCGGATCACGTTCGCCGAGGGCCGTGACATCGCCTCGGCTGCCCGGACCGAGCTGCGCCTCGCCGCTCGCGAGGGGCTGTCGGCACCGGGACGCGCGATGTCGGAGGCCGTCGAGCACACCGGCCCCACCATTGGCCAGCTGGCCGACCGCTACTCCTTCCGCATCCTGGAGCGCAACGCCGCGCTCCGCGAGGAGTTCGGCATCGTCAACCTCGCCGTCGAGGATGCCGCGACCCGGCGGGCCATGATGGCGATCCGCGAGTCGGATGAGGTCTCGAGGGCCATCATCATCGGCGCGGGTAGCCCCAACCGCTTCATGACCGGCGCGGCACACTTCACCCGCGTCGCCGCCCCGCTCCTGGTCGGTGCCCAGGTCGTCAGCAGTGGCTACCGCGTGCTGTCCGCCGAGGAGGGCGAGCACATGTGGACGGCTGGCGAGGAGGTCTCCGGGATCGCGGGTGGCACGCTGGGCAGCGCTGCGGGTGGCGTGGTGGTCTCCTTCCTGGGTGCCGTCGCGGTGGGCGCGGGCGTGACAGTGGCGGCCCCGGTCGCGATCTGCGTGTCGCTGTTCGTGGTCGGAGGCATGGCGATGGCGGGCAGCCTGGCCGGCGAGAACATCTGGGACCGTCACGTCGATCACGACGCCCTGCGTGCGGCCGAGCTCGAGCTGGGCCGCGCCATCGAGGCCTTCGCCAACGCCAGCACAGGCGATCGCATCGCTGGGGCAATGCCGATGCACAGTCTGGCGGCTGGCGGCGGGCTGTCAGGCCTGATGGAGCGCGATCGCCGCCGGGTCGAGGAGGAGCGCCGCCGAGGAGAGCCGCCGCCCGAGACCAGCGGCGGCGAGGCGCCGTAGCTTCCTGCTCTCATCATTCATCACTCATCACATCTCGCCCTTGGGTTTGCATCGAGGGCTGATGCCCGCGCGGGTGCGGCGGCGCCTCGGGCGACGGGCTGCGCGGCGGCGGGCCCGACAAGGGCTGATCGCCGCTCCGCCTGGCGCGGCCGCGCTTGGCACAGTGGGCGGCGGGACTCGAAGTGCCCCGGCTGAAAGATTAGCGGCCCCGCATGTTCTTTTTCATTGACAGCACCAACAGGTGAGCGCCGACGCCGGGCACAGAGCGGAGCTACGATGGCCCTGGAAGCGCATGCCTTCGCGCCTGCGCCGCGGGACCATGGCGGCAGCTCTCGCGAGGGTTGCGACGCGACTGCGAGGCGTGGCGGGCCTGCGGTGAGGCCGAAAAACCTCGTGGTACGGAGGAGGTGCACGAGCGAACCGGAGGATGGTGATGGAGCGAGCGGAGCTTCTGCAGCGGGCCGACGACAGGGTCAGGGCGGCGGTGCGGCGGCGACAGGGC
>Ga0154020_10006806_pt1 | contig 13393 bp, 16 predicted proteins | sample Klosneuvirus_201_FD_109709 | JGI IMG/M metagenome (GOLD analysis project Ga0154020, IMG submission 109709) | Active sludge microbial communities from wastewater, Klosterneuburg, Austria - Klosneuvirus_20160825_MG | ecosystem: Engineered > WWTP > Aerobic digester > Activated sludge | place... | reverse complement strand
ATCAGCGGACGCGCCGCCATGCGCGCGACCATGGGTGGCTTGAGCACGCCACCAGCTGACAGCCCGAGGAAGATGTCTGCGGCAACGATGACTTCGGCCAGGCTGCGCTCGCGGGTAGGCCGCGCATAGCGCGCCTTTTCCGGGTCCATGAGCTCGGCGCGTCCTTCGTAGACCACGCCGGCCAGATCCGTCAGCCAGATCTGCTCGTGCCGCAACCCCAGTTCGACGAGCAGGTCGACGCAGGCGAGCGCGGCCGCGCCCGCTCCGCTGACGACCAGCTTCACGCCGCCGATGTCCTTGCCGACCAGCCGCAACCCGTTCTGGATCGCGGCGGCAACCGTGACCGCAGTACCGTGCTGGTCGTCGTGGAACACCGGGATCTTCATGCGTTCGCGCAGGCCGCGCTCGACCGCAAAACACTCGGGCGCCTTGATGTCCTCGAGGTTGATGCCGCCAAACGTCGGCTCGAGTGCAGCGATGATCTCCACCAGCCGCTGTGGATCGCGCTCGTCGATCTCCAGGTCAAAGACATCGATGCCGGCAAACTTCTTGAACAGCACCGCCTTGCCCTCCATCACGGGCTTGGCCGCCAGCGGGCCGATCGCGCCGAGGCCCAGTACCGCTGTGCCATTGCTGATCACTGCGACCAGGTTGCCGCGCGCGGTGAAGCGGTGTGCTGCGCGAGGATCAGCGGCTATTGCCTCGCAGGCGGCGGCGACACCGGGCGAATACGCCAGCGCCAGATCACGCTGGTTCGAGATGGACTTGGTTGCGGTGACCGAGAGCTTTCCGGGAACCGGAAACTCATGGTAGTCGAGCGCATCCTGACGCAGTCGGTCTGGTGCGTTGTCGGGTGGGGAGCCACTGGTACTCATGGCGCTCCCGTCAACGCGTCAGCCACACGAGCGCCAGCCCGACCGCGGCAGGCAGCGCCTGCACGAAGAGAATCCTGCGACTCGCGGTGGCGGCACCAAAGAGGCCGGCAACCAGCACGCAAGCAAGAAAGAAGAGCTTGATCGATGTGCCGTTCGCTCCCGCGAGGAGGCCCCAGATGAGACCCGCAGCAAGAAAGCCGTTGTAGAGACCCTGATTCGCAGCCAGCACTTTCGACGACGCGGCCGCCTCTGGAGTCAGACCGAACACCCGCATGCCCGCGGGCTTGTCCCACAGGAACATCTCGAGCACGAGAAAGTACAGGTGCAGCAGCGCAACGAGCGCGACGACAATATCCGCCAGCAGGTCCATGAGTTCCCTCCGCTGTCCACGGGACGAGGCACTCGGTACTCTACCCGGCGGGAAGGCAGATCAACCAGAGGAGAGCAGCATGCAACTCACGGATATCCTCAACGAGGTGGGCGGCCTCAAGTCGATCGCGCGCGAGCTCGGCATCGGCGAATCGCAGGTGGCAGCCGGCGCAGCGGCGCTGGCGCCCGCGATTCTGGGCGGCTTCACGAAACAGGCGCAAGCACAGGCCGGAGGGCTCGGCGGACTCGGGGGGTTGCTGGGCCAGCTCGGCGGTGGGGGCCTGCTCGACAGCGTACTCAGCCCTCAGCCCACCGATGTGGGACTCGGCAATACCGTGCTCGGCCAGATCTTCGGCTCGAAGGACGTGAGTCGCGCAGTGGCGCAAGATGCGGCGTCAACATCGGGTCTCGATCCGGCATTGCTCAAGAAGATGCTTCCTGTACTTGCCATGGTGGTGGCCGGCTATATGGCGAAGCAGCACACCACAGCGCCGGGCGCGCCCCCGGCCGGCGGTCTCGGAGGACTCCTCGGTGGGCTGCTGGGTGGCGCTGCCGCTCCGGGCGCAGGCAACCCGCTCGAGAGCATCCTCAAGCAGATGCGCCAGTAGTACGCGCCGCTGTCACTGCGCTCAACGCTGCGACAGATGCCGTATGCAGCCGCCGCGGTGCACGACGAGCAGCGACTCTTCCATCACGCACGCCCCGCAAGGAACGGGCACTGGTCCAGATCGACGTTGCCCCCGGAGAGGATGACGCCGACCTGCCCGCCGATGCGCATCGCACGGCCACCCAGGAGCACGGCGACGGCCACGGCCGACGAAGGCTCGATCAGCAATTTCAGGTCTTCGAGCACGATGCGCATCGCCGCAACGATTTCCGCCTCGCTCACGGTGACGACCTCATCGACGTGACGACGCAACAACTCGAAATTGCGTGCGCCGATCGAACCACGCAGGCCATCCGCAATCGTATCCGGCGCACCGCAGCCGACACGCACACCCGTCGTGAATGAACGCCAGGCATCGTCGGCCGCCGCAGGCTCGGCCGCGACGACCGTACAGTTATCCACCATGCCGCGCACGGTGAGCGCCGTGCCGCCGATGAGCCCGCCGCCGCCCACGGGCGCGATCAGCGTGTCGAAATCCATCGGCTCGGAGAGCAGCTCGAGCGCCGCGGTCCCCTGTCCCGCGATCACGTCGCAATCATCAAAGGGATGCACGACATGGGCTGGCTCGCGCGCGATCAGCCCCGCAAGCGCAGCCTCGCGCGCAGCGAACCCAGGCGCACAGAAAACCACGCGCGCACCGGCGGCCTCGATCGCCGCCACCTTCGAGCGCGATGAGCCTTCCGGCACCACCACCGTACAGGCGAGCCCCAGCGAGCGGGCGGCAAGTGCGAGCGCATTGCCATGATTGCCCGATGAATGGGTCGCGACCCGGGTGACGCCGGCACCAGGCGCCAGCGCGAGCAACGCATTCAGGGCGCCGCGCAGCTTGAATGCCCCGCCCTGCTGCAGGTTCTCGCACTTGAAGACAACGCGACGACCCGCGCGTTCATCGAAGCGGTCGGAACGCATCACGGGGGTGCGCCGGATGCGCCCTTGCAGCCTGCCCGCCGCCGCGACCACCGCCGCGAAGTCGGGCAGGTCTTCACTCACCGCGGAATTCCGGCGCGAGAAGCTGCCGGCGGTAATGGCGCAGCTCGCGGATGGAGTCGTGAATGTCGGCGAGTGCGAGGTGCGCGTTCTGCTTCGCCACGCCCGCTGCCACCTGCGGGGCCCAGCGCTTCGCGAGCTCCTTCACGGTGCTCACGTCGAGGTTGCGGTAATGGAAGAAGCGCTCGAGCGCAGGCATCAGCCGTGCAAGGAAACGGCGGTCCTGGCAGATGCTGTTGCCGCACATCGGCGAGGCGCCTGGCGCCACATGCTGCACGAGAAAATCGAGCGTTTTCTGCTCCGCATCAGCGGTCGTCACGTTGCTCGCGCGCACCCGCGCCAGCAGCCCCGAGCTGCCATGATGCCGCTGGTTCCACTCGTCCATGCGCGCAAGCGTCTCCTCGGGCTGGTGTATGGCGATCACGGGCCCCTCGGCGATCACGTCGAGTTCAGCGTTGGTGACTACGGTCGCCATCTCGATGATGACATCGCTCTGCGGCGAAAGACCGGTCATCTCGAGGTCGATCCAGATCAAGTGGTTGGTGTTGCCCATGAGGTCGCGATACGGAAAAGTTGTCGCAAATTCTAGCAAACGCTACGCTGCCGCCGCGCCCCATGACAGCCGCAGCCCCCTTCGAAGCCGAGGTTACCGCCACGTTCGGTCGGCACGTGCGGGTCCGCGACGCCGAGGGTACCGAGCACGAAGCACGCCCGCAGGGCCGCCGGCTCGTGATCGCCTGCGGCGACCGCGTGCGCTGTGCACGTGATATGCAGCACGAGGAGGTGCATGTCACCGAGGTGCTGCCGCGCCGCACGGCGCTCTGGCGCTCGAACCTGCGCGGCACTGCAGAACTTGTCGTTGCGAACATCTCGCACCTCGTCGCCGTGATCGCGCCGCGGCCCGCACCTGATTACTTCGTCATCGACCGCTATTTCGCCGCCGCGGCCTCGAGCGGCATCGCCTCAGTGCTGGTGGCGAACAAGGCGGACCTTGGCCACGAGCCGGCGCTGCGCGAAGAGCTCGCTGTCTACGAATCGACGGGCGCGACGACGATTGCCTGCACCGCGGCCAGCGGAGACGGGCTCGCGAGCCTCTGCGCATTGCTCAAATCCGCGACGGCGGTGCTCGTCGGGCAGTCGGGTGTCGGCAAGTCCTCGCTCGTCAATGCGCTCGTGCCGGATGCCGGGATCGAGACCGCGGACCTCGTGCGACAGACCGAAGAGGGCCGCCACACCACCACCGCCGCGCGTCTCTATGACTTGCCGGACGGCGGGCGTCTGATCGACTCGCCGGGCGTGCGGGACTTCTCACCCGCGATCGATCACCTCGAGCCCGGCACGCTCGGCTACACCGACATCGCGTGGCTCGCGCCGAAGTGCCGCTTCCTCGACTGTCGCCACATGCGCGAACCCGACTGCGCAGTAGCGGCGGCGGCCGTGAGCGGCGAGTTGCCCGCGCGCCGCTACGAAAGCTATCGGCGCATGCGACGGCTCTTCGAGCAGCTCACCGAGGCACGCGGGCCGGGAAGGCAACGGCGCGAGTAATTCATCTCTCATCGCGCCTCAAGCGCCGCTGCAGATATCCAGAATCCGCGACCTCAGCCAGCGATGGGACAAGTCCGCGTCCACCCGCGGATGCCAGAAGAGCGAGATCGTGAAATCCGGCAGATGCAGCGGAAGGGTGAAGCGGTGCATGCCTTCGCACAGACTGCCGGTGTGTCTTTCCGGAACCGTTGCGATCAGGTCGGATGCCCGCGCGAGAGCGATGGCAGGTGAAAATCCGCTCACGATCGCCGCTCCGTTCCGGGCAAGACCGAGCTTTTCCAGCGATTCATCGATCGAGCCCATCTGCAGGCCCCGGCGCGCGATCATCACGTGCACTCCTGCCGCATACTTTTCCGCCGTCATCCTGCCCTTCGATAACGGGTGACCTCTCCGGACTACGCCGACGAGCCGGTCCCGGAAAAGACCCACGGTCCTTAATTCGGGCCCCATCGACGGCCCGATGACACCGGTTTCGAGGTCCACAGTTCCGTCCCGTAACGGCAGACTATCCTTGTCGGGCTTTGGCAGGAACCAGAGGCGCACGCCGGGCGCCTCCGTGGCGACGTGCGCAATCAATCGTGGCCCGAAATTCTCGACGAAGCCTTCGCTGCTCCGGATGGTAAACACCCTGGAGAGCGCTTTGAGGTCGAGCTTCATCGCGGGTCGAAGTACGGCCTCGGCGTCATTCACGACGCACCGCACGCGATCGCGCAGTTCAAGGGCACGTGGCGTCGGCACGAGTCCGCGCCCGGCACGGACAAGTAGCGGATCCCCGGTCACCTTGCGCAGCCTCGCAAGCGCACGGCTCATCGCCGATGCGCTCAGCTGCAGGCGTCGGGCCGCGCCCACGACGCTGCCCTCGGCCAGCAGTACATCGAGCGTGACGAGCAGATTCAGATCAAGTCCGGCCATCCCCCATAAGTAACACGAAACGCGTGAGGCATAGCGTTTGATGCACGAATAGTGTGCAACAAGTGCGTCTTCCGCCATATGTGGCATGGACCCAGACTGTTCGCACCACCTCATCGAAAGCTGCCTGGAGGAGTGCCGTGTCCCTCTCGATCCCTGCTACCGAGCTCGACCAGAAGCGCACCAATGCGGCGCTTCCCTGGGCCATGGCCAGCCTGTCACTGGTCATGTTGCTTTCCTCTTTGGCCACCAGCATCGCAAATGTCGGTCTGCCGACTCTCGTGCGCGTGTTCGGCTCGTCCTTCCAGGCCGTCCAGTGGGTCGTGCTGGCCTACTTGCTGGCGATCACGACCCTCATCGTCAGTGTCGGACGTCTGGGGGACATCGTTGGACGTCGCCGGCTGATGCTCGCGGGCATTGCCACCTTTACGGTGTCCTCGCTTGCGTGCGGCGCAGCACCCGGGTTGTGGGCCCTCATTGCCGCGCGTGTTGCCCAGGGTCTTGGTGCTGCAGTGATGATGGCGCTCGCGCTGGCGTTCGTTGGCGATACCGTTCCGAAAGAGCGCGCCGGAAGCGCCATGGGGTTTCTCGGCACCCTGTCAGCGATTGGCACCGCGCTCGGCCCGTCCCTCGGTGGCGTTCTGATTGCGGCACTCGGCTGGCAGGCGATCTTCCTCATCAACCTGCCACTTGGCCTCCTCGCCTTCGGCCTCGCGTACAAGTATCTGCCGGCGCAAGCGTCGCAGAACGATCGTCCGCCTTTCGACTATCGCGGCTCGCTGCTGCTTGCACTCACACTCGCGTCCTACGCCTTGTCGATGACGCTCGGGCGTGGCACTTTCGGCGCTGTCAATGTCTCACTGCTTGGCGGCGCACTGTGCGGCGCGGGACTGTTCCTGCATGTCGAATCAAGAACTCTGCACCCCCTGCTTCGACCTGCTCTCCTTCGCAATCCGACCATCGGCAGCGGTTTCGCAATGAGCAGCCTCGTCGCTACGGTCGCGATGACGACGCTCGTCGTCGGCCCTTTCCATCTTGCAGGCGCCTTGCACCTGGATGCCGCGTCAATTGGTCTCGTGATGTCAGCGGGCCCCCTCGTCGCTGCACTGGTGGGAATCCCGGCAGGACGCGCGGTCGATCGCTTCAGTGCGCCCCGGATGACCGTTGTGGGGCTGATCGCGATGGCGATCGGGTGCATCGCGCTGTCGCTTGTCCCCGCTACGTACGGCGTCTGGGGCTACATCGTGCCGCTTGTTACCGTGACCGCGGGATTCGCCAACTTTCAGGCCGCCAACAACACTGCCATCGTGACCTGCGTCGAAGCCGGGCAGCGCGGGGTCGTTTCGGGTTTGCTGAATCTGTCCCGCAATCTCGGGCTGATCACCGGCGCCTCGGTCATGGGCGCAGTGTTCTCGGTCGCCGTAGGGACAAGGAACATCGAGGCGGCAAATGCCGGGGCAGTTGCCGCAGGCACCCGTACCACCTTCGCGGTCGCCGCAGCGCTCGTCCTCGCAGCGCTCATGCTCGCATTGCGCTACTCTTCCTCGCGAGCCGGGGGAAGGTCATGAAGTGGACCCTCAGGATACTCATGTTGATCGGTCTCTGGATCCTTGCAATCGCGGGCTACGCGATCGCAACCGCGCGCGGCTCGACCCGGCCGGTTGGCTTTCAGATTGCACAGGTCATCGATGTGCAGGGGCGACCCATGTCGATCGGGCTCTGGTATCCCACGTCCGCCTCACCGAGACCGACCACGCTTATCGGTAGCACGCTGCTCAAGGTTGCGCCCGATGGCCCCGTGCAGGGACAGAAACTACCGTTAGTCGTGCTCTCGCACGGCAACGGCGGAAGTCTCGCAAGCCATGTCGATCTGGCCATGGATCTTGCGGGCGCGGGGTACGTCGTGGCGGCGCCAACGCACGCAGGGGACAGCTTCGCTGACCAGAGTGCAGGCGGTTCCGCGAACCTGTACAGCGGGCGCGCGCAGCAGATCCGCGCAACGCTGGATCACGTACTCGAACGGTGGAACGGCCGGAACCACATCGATTCCGATCGGGTAGGCGCCTACGGACTTTCCGCGGGCGCATTCACGGTGCTTACGCTCATCGGCGGCCAACCCGACATGACGCTGATCGCGAGCCATTGTGTCGCGAATCCCGAATTCATCTGCAAGGTGTTGCAGCACGCCGGATCGGAACTCCTCGACCGGAACATGGCCGCCGATACCTTCGTGACCGACCACCGGATCAAGGCGGCGGTCGTCGCCGCCCCCGGGCTCGGCTTCACTTTCTCGAACAACGGCCTCGCGGGCGTACGCGTATCCGTGCAGCTGTGGGTCGGCGGGCGGGACGACATCGTTCCGTTTGCGACGAACGGAAGGATCGTTCGGGACGGCCTCGGACACCGGGTCGAATTCCACGAAGCCCGCGACGCACGCCACATCTCGTTCCTGGCGCCCTGCGGCCTGCTGAAGCCGCCTGCGATTTGTGCGGACGCCCCGGGCTTCGATCGCGCAGCCTTCCACTCCACAATGAACGCGCAACTGATCCGCTTTTTCGGTAGCCACCTGCGGTCACAGCATTCCTGATCGCGCACCACAGGCGAGAAACAATCGGGTGCAGTGGTCGTCAGCCGCTTCGCTGCATTTTCCACAGCGGCAGTCGTACCCGCTCGATGAAACCGAGTCGCGCATACAGATCGATCGCGCGCCGGTTGGATTCACTTACGTGCAGGAAGGGCGTCGCGCCGCGCGCCGCGATTTCGTTCGCAAGCACCGTCATGAGCCTCGCCGCAAGCCCGCGCCGATCGCAAACGATCGCTGCCGGCCAGTCAGGGCGGCCCACATCGGATTGTCGAGAGGGTTGCCTGCACCCACTGCGAGTCGCGCTCAGCTGATCGACTGGCGCCCCGCGAGCGCGTGCGCAAGCGTGCCGCCGTCGACGTACTCGAGCTCGCCGCCGATCGGTACGCCGTGCGCAATGCGCGTCGCCGCGATGCCACGACGGCGCGCGACCTCGGAGAGGAAGTGCGCCGTGGCCTCACCTTCAACCGTCGGATTGGTCGCGAGGATCACCTCGAGCAGTCCGTCCTGCGCGAGCAACGCTTCGAACTCGCCGATGCCGAGCTGCTCGGGCCCGATACCGTCGAGCGGAGACAGGTGTCCCATCAGCACGAAGTAGCGGCCGCGGAAGCTCCCGGACGATTCGATCGCGACCACGTCGGCGGGTGATTCGACGACGCACAACAGCGTGCCGTCACGGCGCGGGTTCTCGCAGATGCTGCAGAGCTGCGCCTCGGTGAGCATGCGGCAGCGGCTGCAGCGGCGCACCGCGGCGAGCGCGGTCGTGAGAGTGTTGGCGAGCGCTGTTGCGCCAGGCCGGCCCTCCTGCAGCAGATGAAACGCCATGCGCTGTGCACTCTTCGGCCCGACACCCGGCAGGGTGCGGAGAGCCTCGATGAGCCCGGCCAGCGCCGGTGAATGCTTCATGCGGCGGGCGCGCTCAGAAAGGCAGCTTCATGCCCGGGGGCAGTTGCAGCCCCGACATCAGTCCCGACATCTTCTCGGCCGAACGCTGTTCGACCTTTTTCACGGCGTCGTTGACGGCTGCCGCAATCAGGTCTTCGAGCATTTCGCGGTCCTCGCCGATGACCGCCGGCTCGATCTGCACACGCTTCACGTCGTGCTTGCCTGTCATGGTGACTTTCACCATGCCACCGCCGGATTCGCCGGTGACTTCGAGGTTGGCGATCTCGGCCTGCGCCTTCTGCATGTTCGCCTGCAGCGCCTGGGCCTGTTTCATCATGTTGCCGAAATTCTGGGCCATGCCGGGTCCTCTCACTTGCCTGTTGGCCGCACTGACTCGGGATGCAGTGTGGCGCCGAATCGTTCCTGCAGGGCGCGCACCGCGGGATCGTCCGCAAGCGCCGCACGCGCCGCCTCGAGTTCACTCGCGCTCTGCCGCGCACGGTCGGCCGCGAGCGTTTCCGTGGGCGCCTCGACGATCTCGATCTCGACCCGCACATTTTCGCCGAGCGCGCGTGACAAGGCCTGCGCGAGCCGATCCTCCTGCGACTTCGTGCGCATCGACTCATGACGCGCGTCGAGCCCGAGCCTGACGACGGCGCCCTGGCGCGCGAGAAATGCACAGTTTGCGGCAAGCTGCCGCGACAGGCCCGACAGGTCGAGTCCTGCGGCAATCTGCGGCCAGCTCGCGGCATTCAGCGACGCAGCAGGCGCCGCACTTGCCGACGCAGCACCCGCTGACGCCGCGCGCGACGATGCCTTCCCGGCAACGGGCCGTGACGGAGGCGATGCGCTGGCGCTGCTGCCAGCGTCTGCGGCAAAGCCGGGATCCGGGTAGCGGAAGGCGAGCATGCGCAGCAGCACCATGTCGAAGCCCGTGCGCGGGTCGGGCGCGAGCGGCAGGTCGCGGCGGCCGACGATCGCCGTCTGGTAGTAGAGCTGCACGTCGTCCGGGGAGACCGCCGCCGCGAATCGTTCGATCAGCGCCGCATCGGGCGTCTCGGACAGGTCGTAGCCGGGCACCGTCTGCTTCAGTGCAACGCGCACGAGAATGCCCGCAAGCTCATCGAGCACGGCGCCATAGTCGGGTGCCCATTCCTCGAGGCCATGCGCAGCCGCGATGAGCTGCGATGCGTCGCCCGAGGAGAGTGCATCGGCGATCGCAATCACCCGGTCGCGATCGAGCGTGCCCAGCATTTCGCGCGCGGCAACTTCCGTCACCGAGCCGCCACCAAAAGCGATCAGCTGATCGAGCAGCGAGAGAGCGTCGCGCATGCTGCCGTCGGCCGCATGGGCCACGAGCTGCAGCGCGGCGGGCTCGGCCGGCACTTTTTCGGCACCGAGAATTTCCGCCATGCGCGCGGCGATCAGGGTGACGGGCAAGCGCTTCAGGTTGAACTGCAGGCAGCGCGACAGGACCGTGACCGGCAGCTTCTGGGGGTCGGTGGTTGCGAGCAGGAACTTGACGTGCGGCGGCGGCTCTTCGAGAGTCTTCAGGAGCGCATTGAAGGAATGCGCCGACAGCATGTGCACCTCGTCGATGAGGTACACCTTGTAGCGGCCGCCCGCCGGCGAATACTGGACGTTCTCGAGAAGTTCGCGCGTATCGTCGACCTTGGTGCGCGACGCGGCATCGACTTCGATCAGATCGACGAAGCGCCCTTCATCGATCGAGCGGCAGGCGGCGCACTCGCCACAGGGCTCGGCGGTGACCCCTGTCTCGCAGTTGAGGCACTTGGCGAGGATACGCGCCACCGTCGTCTTGCCGACCCCGCGCGTGCCGGTGAAAAGAAATGCGTGGTGCACCCGCCCTTCGGTCAGCGCATTGGCGAGCGCCTTGAGAACGTGCTCCTGCCCCACCATCTCGGTGAAGCGCTTCGGTCGCCATTTGCGTGCAAGTGCGATGTAGTTCATGGGCTCAGGAGTGGAGGCGACCCGCACCAGCCGACCCTCCGGCACCCGCCCTTGCCGCTACCGTTGCTCCCTTCCGGGCCTGGCGGGGTTTGCGGCTGGTCGTCGCGAAGGAACCGATGCGAGCCGCCATGGAACCTCGAATTCTCTGCTAAGACACCTGGCGGAGAGGGAGGGATTCGAACCCTCGAACACCTTTTGGATGTTGCTTCGCTTCCAACGAAGTGCCTTCAACCGCTCGGCCACCTCTCCGGAATCAATGATGTACGCGTAACCGGTAATGATATCAGGCTTGTCAGGCCTGCGGTGTCGGAGCCGGCTTCTGCGGCGGCACATACTTGGGCGGTTGGTCGAGACAGGGCTCATTCGGGCCGCGCGGACGCTCCGGGGTTGCCAGTTCGGGCACACGCAGCGCCCCGCGGGTATTCGGCGCATCCATGCCAGGCGGCACGGCGAGCGGCGCAATGCTGTCGGAATTCGTGTACTCGGGAGGCTTGCCGCAACCTCCACCCGAGGTCTTGCAGCCGGCCAACGCCGCGGCGGCGAACAGCACGATCAGGCAATTTCTCATGCAGGTTCCTTCAATCGAGAGCAATACCCGCCGCCATCATCGCACGTCGCAGCGGTGCTTCATGGGCCGGCTCGAGCGCAGTCAGCGGCAGACGGATCCCCCCCGGCGCAAGTCCCAGTTTCATGGCAACCCATTTGGCGGGAATCGGGTTTGGCTCCAAGAACAGCGCCTGATGCAGACTCGCCAGGCGGGAGTCGAGTTCCATGGCGCGCTGCTGATCACCTTCGAGGGCCGCAGCGATCATGTCCGCGACCTGACGTGGCGCCACGTTGGCTGTGACGGAAACGACACCGCGCGCGCCGTGCGCCACCGCCTCCCGGGCGGTTGCGTCGTCGCCGCTCAGGACGGTAAAGCCCGGCGGCACGAGCCGAACGAGCTCGCGCACGCGCTCCATCGAATCGACCGCCTCCTTGATGGCGACGATTCGTGGCAGCTTCGCAAGTCGCGCGACGGTCGCAGGCAGGAGGTCGACAGCCGTTCGGGAGGGTACGTTGTACAGGATGAGCGGCACGCGGCTCGCCGCGGCGACCGCTTCGAAATGCCGGTAGAGGCCCTCCTGTGTCGGTCGGACATAAGCCGGCGTGACGACCAGCAGGCCCTCGACGCCAAGTTGCGACAGGCGCGCGACACGCGCGACAGTGGCCGCGGTACTGCTCGTGCCGGCGCCTGCCACGACGGCAAGACGGCCTGCCGCGTGCTGCACGGCGAGTCGCGTCAGTTCATCGAGCTCGGCGTCGGTCAGCGTCGCAGACTCGCCGGTCGTGCCCCCCACGACGAGACAGCTGGTGCCGTTCGATGCGTGAAAGTCGACGAGACGGAACCATGCGGCAAGGTCGATCGTGCCGTCGTGCCGCATCGGCGTGATGACGGCGACGAGACTGCCTGAAAACATCGAGGGTCCAGAGGGAGAACGTGGCGGAGAGTCGAACGATGGTAAAGGTGGCGGGCGCACGAGGCAAGCAGCCCGACGCCACCTGCGCGGGACCGTTTCTCAATGCGCCCGCCGCCCGGTACACTCTCCCCGTGAAGCAGCATCTCGCCGTCTCGGCAGTCGGCAGCGACCGTACCGGCATCGTCCACGAGCTTTCGCGCGTCATCACTGAGTGCGGGGGCAGCATCAGCGAAAGCCGCATGGCGAACCTCGGCTCCGAGTTCGCGATGCTGCTGCTCGTTTCCGGCAACTGGCATTCGCTCGCGAAGCTCGAAACCGAGCTGAAAAAGCTCGGCGAGACCGCCGGCCTCACCGTCAGCGTCAAGCGCACCGAGCCGCGTGGCGCGCGCACCGATATGGTGCCTTACTCGATCGACGTCGTGTGCCTCGACCAGACCGGCATCGTGACTGGCCTCTCCGGTTTCTTCTCAAGCCGCGCGATCGACATCGCCGAGTTGTCGACCCGCGTGTACGCGGCTGCGCACACCGGAGCCTCGATGTTTTCGGTGCAGATGATCGTCAACGTGCCGACCCGCATCCACCTGGCGCAGCTGCGCGAGGAATTCATGGACTTCTGCGATTCGCTGAACCTCGATGCGATCATGGAGCCCGTCAAGTCGTGAAGGTCGGCGCGAAGGTTCCCGCCTTGCGTCTTGCGCAAAGCGACGGCAGCGAATGGCGTCTTGGCAACCATGCCGGCAGCAAGGTCGTGCTGTATTTCTATCCGAAAGACCTGACTTCAGGCTGCACGCTCGAGGGCCGGGATTTTCGCGACCTGCATGCCGCGTTCAAACGCGCGAAAACCGCCGTCTTCGGTATCTCGCGCGACAGTTGCGCCTCGCACGCGAAGTTTCGCGCAAGAGAGCGCTTCCCCTTCGAGCTGCTCTCCGACTCCGAGGAAAAGGCCTGCCGGCTGTTCGACGTGATCAGGGAGAAGAACATGTATGGCAGGAAAGTGCTCGGCATCGAGCGCAGTACCTTTCTGATCGACGCATCGGGGAAGCTCGCGCGCGAGTGGCGCAAGGTAAAGGTGGCAGGTCACGCGGAGGAAGTCCTTGAAGCGGCGAAGCATCGCTGACACCGCGCGGGAACGCCGCATCTTCGT
>Ga0154020_10006805_pt1 | contig 13395 bp, 11 predicted proteins | sample Klosneuvirus_201_FD_109709 | JGI IMG/M metagenome (GOLD analysis project Ga0154020, IMG submission 109709) | Active sludge microbial communities from wastewater, Klosterneuburg, Austria - Klosneuvirus_20160825_MG | ecosystem: Engineered > WWTP > Aerobic digester > Activated sludge | place... | reverse complement strand
TCCTACCGCTGGCTCGAGCGCGTCGTCGGCCGGTTGGTGCATTTGCACGCGAAGGATATCTCCATCAAGCAATCCTCCTTCGAGCGCGGCAAGGTCACCGGCACACCAGTCGGCTGCGCATGTGGCGATGGCGTCATTGACTGGGCCCGCGTGATCAAGTTGTGCCGCAAGGCGAAACGCGACATCGTGCTCTCGGTTGAATGCGGCACCGTCGAGCAGGCCGGGCGTTCCATCGCCCATCTCAAAAAACTGCTTTAGGTAATGCCAACCGCTGAAAGGATCATCATGAACCCGTCACTTCAAAACACCGAACCCAATTCATCGCACCCGCGCCCACCGTCCCGTCGCGAATTCCTCGTCACCGGCGGTCGGTTCGCCGCCGCCTCCGCGCTTGCGGGCGTGGCGTTGCCGCACGTCCACGCGGCGGAAACCGGCACGCTGCGCCTCGCGTTAATTGGCTGCGGCGGACGCGGCAGCGGCGCCGTCGCCAACGCGTGCGAAGCCGCGGGCGGGCCGGTCAGGCTCGTGGCCATGGCGGATGTCTTTGAGCACAAGCTGAGTACTTCCTTCAAGGCGCTCACGGAGAAATACCCGGAACAAGTTGATGTTCCCCCGGAGCGGCGGTTTCTCGGCTTTGATGCCTATCGCAAGGCGATGGATTGCCTGCGGCCGGGCGACATTGCGTTGCTGACCACGCACGCGGCGTTTCGCGCGACCCATCTCGCCTACGCCGTCGAGAGAGGGCTGCATGTCTTCATGGAAAAATCGTTCGCGCCGGACCCGGGCGGCATCCAGCGCATCCTCCAGCTTGGCGAGGCAGCCGCAAGGAAAAATCTCAAGATCGCCACCGGCCTGATGTGCCGCCATTCGTCCGCCCGCCACGAGTTGATCCAAAAGATCCGCGATGGCGCGCTGGGCGACATTCAACTCATCCGCGCGTACCGGATGGACCACGGTTACAATCTCGAGCCGTGGAAAGGCGGGTCGAGCGAGTTGCTCTGGCAGATCAGTCGGCCGTATTACTTTCACTGGGCCTCGTCGGGTATCTTCATCGAGCTGATGATCCACCAGATTGATGAGTGCTGCTGGATCAAGGACAGTTGGCCGGTGAGTGCGCATGGTTTGGGCGGACGCGCGCCGAACAGCACCGATTGCAGCGAGAACCTTGATACTTACGCCATCGAATACACCTACGCTGACGGCACCAAGGCGGTCATCAACGGCCGATATATCCCGAAGACGCAGGACGACTTCTCGACTTACGTGCATGGCACGAAATGCGCCGCGCAGTTCTCGGGCAACATCCATGCGCCGACCGTGCGGATGTACAAGGATCAGCGTATTGAAAACCAGTACCTGGCCTGGCGACCGCAAAAAGAGACCGTAAGTCCGTATGTCGCGGAATGGAACGCGCTCCTGACAGCCATCCGCCAGAATCGGGCACACAACGAAGTGAAGCGATCTGCCTATTCGAATCTAGCGGCGATCATGGGTCGCGCCGCCGTCCACTCCGGCCAGACTGTGACTTGGGACGAGGCGCTGGCTTCAAAGTTTCAGTTCTGTCCCAATGTGGATTTTACCGCCGACAGCCCTGCGCCGGTTCGCGCCAACTCTCAGGGCCGTTACGTGGCGCCAATCCCGGGGGTGTGGTCGGAGATTTGACTGGGGTTGTCCAGCGAGCGACTCCGTTATGCTGGATTCTGCGAAAGACTCTCAGGCAGGATGAATCGTTCAGAAATAATCGTTTTGCTCGCCACGCTGCTGGTTTGCATGGCCGGCTGCGCGCCGCGACCATCTCCGCGCGCCGGCTTCAACACGCTCGTCTTCTCCCGGACCCTGATGTACCGGCACGCTTCGATCACCAACGGGATCGCGGCCATAAAGCAACTTGGGGTGGAAAACCGGTTTCGCGTGGATGCCACCGAGGACTCGAGTTTGTTTACGCCCGCAAACCTGGCCCGCTATCAGGTCGTCATCCTCCTGAGCACTTCGGGCGACATTCTAACTGACGGGCAACAGACGGCCTTCCGGGAATTCATCGAACGCGGCGGTGGACTGGTGGCCGTTCACGCCGCCGTGGCCGGCGACGTGGCAACCGAAGGCGCGTGGCCGTGGTATGGCGAGGCGATGTGTGCGCGGTTCACCAACCACTCGGCCATCGTCGAGGCCACCGTGGAGGTCGAAGATGCGCGTAATCCTTCGACCAGCGGGTTGCCTAAGCGTTGGGTGCGCACGGACGAATGGTACAACTTCATCGAAAGTCCGCGCGGCAAGGCGCGCGTGCTCGCGGCGCTGGACGAGACCACCTACGAGGGCGGCACCATGGGCGGGGATCATCCGATCGCGTGGTGCAAGCAAATGGGCCGGGGCCACGTTTGGTACACCGCGCTAGGGCACACGGAAGCAAGCTTCACCGAACCGTTGTTCTTGCAGCACTTGCTGGGTGGCATCCAAACCGTAGCCGGCGTGAAGCAGGCGGACTTCAAGCCCAAGCCAAGTCCGCGTTTAGTCAAACCGTGAAGTCCTTGAAAACGCTCACTCAACCGACTGAGGAATCCATGAAATGTGTGATGGAGCCCAGCGCCGTCCTAGCGGTGTTGCCTCTGCCCTGCCGAGGGGGAGAGGGTCAGGGTGAGGGGGGACGAGCGCTGACTCACGACCGGATCGAACGCGGCCGGCCCCTCACCCCGGCCCTCTACCCATCTGAAGGGGAGAGGGAGCATCGTCGTCAGGCGGCTGACGCATCGGGAGGCGTTGGAATTATCCGCCGGCGCACTTTTCCGTTGCTTGTTCTGTGTTTCGTCCTGCTGTCTCAATTCACCGCCGCAGCCGATGAGCGCTTCGAGGGCCGGCACTATCGCGGCGTCGGTGACGTGGAATATCTCCGCTTGCTGGACACCGCCCGCCGCATGTTCGAGCCGGACGCGAGGTTGCAGAATCTCGCCATGCTTTACATGCCCGCGTGGAACGGCCTCGTCGAAGGTCCGACGTGGGACGCATGGTGGATTCAGAACAGCTACGGCACGACCTACGCCATCCTGCCGTTGCTGCGCGAACCGTTTCTCACTTTCCTGCAAAACTCGCAGGACCTTTGGTTCGACCAGATGGGCGACGGGAAGCGGGTCGGTGCTTCGCCGCCGCACGACTGGGTCGCACCCGACGGTGCGCTGTGCGACGCCGCGCGACCTGGCTGGATTGTTTACAAGCAGGGCGATGGCCGGACCAAGATTCACGACTGGGGCATGGAGTTCACCGCCGCCGGCCTCGTGCTGCAAAGCGAATTGCTCCTTATCAGCCGCGATGCCAAAGCCATCGCTCACTACCTGCCCAGGCTTGAACGCTGCGCCGCTTTCATCGAAACGCGCCGCGACCCGACCAACAACTTGTTCCTCGCCGGCCCGGCCGGAAATCTCCTCGCGCCGAGCTACGCCGGCTGGCGGCGGCCCGACGGCACCTACGACAAGGCGTATCTCACCGGGCTTTCCATCACCTACCTTGCCGCGCTGGATCGGCTGATCGAATTGGAAAAGCTCGCGGGCCGGCCCGGGCAGGCGCAGCGGTTCGCCGACTTGCGCGCGTTGGCGAAGAAAGGGTTGCGGCTGTTGACGACCGACGAGGGCTATTTCATCCGGTCACTGGATCCTGATGGCGTGCGCCACGGAATTTACGGGGCCGCGCAGTACGGTTACTTCGAGGCGTCGCCGAATCACGACGCCATCGCGTTCCGGATCGCGGACGACGCGCAGGCGGAGCAGATTTTTCAGAAGGTTGCGTCGCTGCCCGGACTGCGCCCGCACGATTTCATTCTCCCGAATTATCCTGGCTACGACGACATGTATGAGAAGCCCGAGGGCCTTTGGGCTTACGGCACCTGGGTCAATGGCGGCCACTGGTCCACCTGCGAAGCCCGGATGATGCTGGGTTATTACCGGCTGGGAAAATTCGAGGATGCCCGCCGTTCGATGCGCCGGCTGCTGACTTTCGCAGAACAATTCCGCATGGACAACCCGCTGGTGAAGTTCGGCAGTGATGTCTATCAGCCCAAACAACCCGTCAACCTTACCTACGACGCATTCGGTCCGCCGGCGGCGTTTCTGCGCGGACTCTTCGAGTATCTCTACCGTGCCGACGGCCTCACGCTCGTGCCACACATTCCGCCATCCGTGACTGAATTGGAGCAACGTGACCCCGTACGCTTTGGCAAAAAGAAAATCCTCATCTCGATACTCGGCAGTGGCCCGCTCACCGCCGTGACCGTCAATGGCCGTAAATGGAAAGCCTTCGACGCCAAGTCTGTGTTTCTCGCTCACGACAAAACGCCGGACAATGCCCGCGTTGAGATTTTCATGGGTGGCGCGAAACCGTTGTCCGGTCAAACGACTCAAGCCTCGCCCGCCCTTGAGCCAAAGGATTCGACACCGCGGGCTATTGCAGCTGACGCCCCGATCAATGAGCGCGTGGCACGAGTGCGGGAGTTTCATCGGCGACTGGTAGCGGCGCGCTTGGGCGGAAGTTACGAGGCGGCTCACGCCAAATTGGTTTTGGACTTTGCCGCAGTGACGATGGAGCGGCGGGAGTTGTTGCTGGCGGACGAACTCAACCGCCTGCCCGAGCCGTCGCAGACTGCCGCCGACAAATCCTTCGACGCGACGCTGGCGAAACTTTGCGATGGGCTAGAGATGGAGTTGAAGTCGTACGAACGCTCGCCGGACGCGCCGCACAGAAAAATGTTCCTGCTATGGAGTCACCATTAAATGAAAACCAGCATCAACCGCCGCAGTTTCCTTCGCACCAACTTCGCGCTCGCCCTGGCAGCCGGCGCTTTTCCATCCATCATCCCGGCATCGGCGCTGGGCCGGGCAGGCAAGGCCGCACCCAACAGCCGGATTGCCGTCGGCTGCATCGGCACCGGGCCGCAAGGCCGGGGCGTGATGAACGGATTCCTCTCGCAAGCTGACGCGCAGGTCGTCGCTGTGTGCGACGTGAAGACGGACCAACTGGAGTTGGCCCGCGCCGCAGTCAACGCGCGCTACCAAAATTCCGACTGCATGGGGTCCGGACATTTCGATAAGCTGCTCGCCCGCCAGGACATTGACGCCGTGTTGATCGCCACGCCGGACCACTGGCATGCGCACGTGGCCGTCGCTGCAGCGCGCGCCGGAAAAGACATTTACCTGGAAAAGCCCATGGGTTTGTCGCTGGCTGAAGATCAGATACTGCGCAAGGAGGTGCAGCGGAATAAACGCGTGTTTCAGTTCGGGACGCAGCAGCGCTCCTCCCGGGAATTCTGGCGGGCGTGCCAACTGGTTCGCAATGGCCGCATCGGAAAGTTGAAACACATCAACGTCTGGGCGCCCGCCAGCGCGCCGGGCGGTTCGACGACACCGGTGCCGGTGCCGGACACCATAAACTACGACCGCTGGCTCGGCCCGGCGCGATTTTCGCCCTACACGGCCGACAAGTGCCTCGCTGAGGGCAAGACCTGGTGGTTTAACACGGACTACGCGCTGGGCTTCATCGCCGGTTGGGGCGTGCATCCACTGGACATTGCGTTGTGGGGGCATCCCAACATGTTTCGCGGTCGGATGAGTATCGCAGGCCGGGCGATCTTTCCAACAGAAGGCGCGGGCAACACCTCGGTGGCGTGGCAGGTGAATTTCACATTTGCCGACGGAGTGACGATGGATTTCCGGGGCACGCCCAACGGCTTCAAGGAAACCAATGCGCTGAACGATTTCACGGCATGGCGGGAAAAATACGGCCACGTGCAAGATCACGGCACCGCCTTCGAAGGTACGGAGGGCTGGGTGACGGTGAAGCGCGGCAGCTTGCGCACGTCGCCGGCGACGCTGGTGGAGGAACCGATGGAATCGTTCAAGATTCAGTTGCCCCGGAGTACGAATCATGTGCGAAACTTCCTCGATTGCGTCAAGAATCGTGCGCGGACGGTTTGCCCCATCGAAGAATCCGTGCAAGCCGACACGCTCTGTCAGTTGAGTGACATCGCCACGCGGTTGGAACGCAAACTTAGCTTCAACTGCCGGACCGAGAAGTTCGTCGGCGACGACAAGGCCAATCGCAAGCTGGAGTTGCGGCCGATGCGCCCGCCGTATGACGAGTGGTTGTCAGTGGAGCTCCGGTCTTGATTTTGCGGACCTGACGCCGCCGCCGGCAACGGGCGCCGTGCGAAAGATTCGGATGGCGCGGCGCTTGCGGGCGGAGACAGCGGTGACGCTCAAATGGATTGCAACGGAGTTACACATGGGAACATGGACGCCTGTGGCGAACCGGCTCTCCGATAACTCCGAGCAGCCTGACAACCAACCCGACTTGAACTTGTGTCAAAAGTAACGAGTGACCGCTCACGCTAATGGGCGACCCATTTACAGTAAAACTAGATCGGGTAAACCACGGACTTGTATGGAAGGAGGTTGTTGTTAGGATTTGGCGTCCCTAGCTGAAGGCCCCGCGTATCACACGCAAAACAAACCGAATAACACCACCAATGAAAACAACTACTTCCATCGTCACCCTTGCTTTTGGCTTCGCGGCCAGCGTACCCGCTGCAGTCTTTGACCTGGGTTCTTTCGCCGGACACCAATATTTCTATGACACCGGTTCCTTCACGTCACTCGACGGGGCCCGGCTCGGCGCGCAAGCACATGGGGCAGAGTTGGTTTCCATTACTTCTGCGGCCGAAAACAATTTTCTGGTTTCAACGATTAGTCCGTTGGCGGCAAGTAATCTGCGCGCCGTATGGATTGGTCTATCTCGCCCCACGCCCGCCGACTCGTTCACCTGGGAAAGCGGAGAAACTTTCGCTTATGATAACTGGAGACCAGCGGGAGGAGTCCTTCCTTACCCGGAACCGACCGGCGAGACCGCCACGGTGTTCTATGTCAATGACCCGGCTGTTGCCATCGGATATTGGGGTGACACTTTTAACTCCAGCGCGGAGTCTTTCAGCGCGATCTATGAAGTCGTTCCGGAACCCACGACAACGTCGCTTTTCGGGCTCGCTGCTATTGGCTGGCTCACGATCAATCGTTGCAGGCGAAATACCTCTTGTGGGCTGCCTGAGCGCAAGTAGCCGGCATGCTGCGGCTGAGGACAGTCGCACCGGTGATTCTTCGCTAGACAAATCCTCCCGCCCGGCGCGTCATTAGGGCAGGAATGATGAGGGCTGAATTGGACCTCGCCGGGTTTTATGACCACCACGCACAGGCTTTGTACGCCTTTCTCCTCAACCTCACGCGCAACGAGGCCGATGCCCGCGACGTGCTGCAGGAGGTTTTCGTCAAGCTCGCCCGCCAACCCGGCCTGCTCGACGGCGTGCGGGAGGAGCGCGCATTTCTCATCCGGATCGTGCACAACGCAGGCATTGATCTGATGCGCCGGCGTGGCACGCGGGAGAAACATCATGAACAATTCGGCGCGGAAGTCGTGTCGCCGTTCGCATCCACCTATGACCCGGACGAGCAATCGTTCCGCGCGGCTTTGGCGGAAGCGCTGGGCGAGTTGCCGCCCGACCAGCGCGCGGTCGTTCACCTGAAACTTTGGGAAGAGCTGACCTTCGAGCAAATCGCGAACACGTTGGAGATTCCGCCGAACACCGCCGCCAGCCGGTATCGCTACGGCCTAGACAAATTGCGGGCCCGCCTGCGTCCCATTTACGAAGAGATCAAATGAACGAACACGATCCATTCGAGCAACGCCTCCGCCGCCAATCGCTGCGGCAAGTTCCGCCTTCCTGGCGCGAGCAGATCCTCGCGGCCGCCGATGTCCACCAGCGAACCGCGGCCGCGGCATCCGTTTCCGAAGACCAGGCAGAGTTAATCGCGGGTTGGCGCTTGCTGTTCGGACGACTGCCGCTCGCGTGGGCTTCGTTCGCGGCGCTTTGGATTGTAATGGTCGGCGTGAACCTCACGCTGCCGGGCCCGTTTGTCAGTCTGCCCACGCCGGGCGCACCGTCCGCCGGGTTGGAAGCGTTGGCAGCCATGGATTTTCAACCGTCGGATTTCGCATCGCCAACCAGCGAACTGCTGCCGTCGCCAAAAGCCGCGCCGGCCCCTGAACAACCGGCCGCGCCGCGCCTCCCGCGCAGCGAACGTCGCCGGGAACTGGATACCGGCGAGATTCGCTTCCGAATTCCGTGCGACACGATCGCTTGAACACTAGGAGAACTTTATGTCACTTCCCGCGTTTCTGATCGCCTTCGCCAACAACAAGCTGGTCTGGCTCGGTTTCCGGAAATATGCGCTGCCGGCGGTCGGAGAACGCTGGTCATTCGGGCGGTGGTTCGCGCTGGTTGCGATCAAAACCACGCTGGCGGTCATTCTGGGCTTGCTGATTTCGTTGGCGGTGGCCGGGCAACCGATGAGCTGGCTGCTGTGTCTGCTGGGTCTGCTGGCAGCCTGCCAAAGCATGGTCATGTCCGGTTTGACCGCGCTCTGCTGGAACCAGCGCGCCGCGGGGTTGCGCGAGAACCCGATCCTGCCGATGGGCCTTCCGCCCGCGCGCCATCGTTTGGGCCGCTGGGCACTCGGCCTGGTCTATTTCGCCTTGCTCGCGGTGATCACGCCGGTGGCGATGGTGGTCACGGTGGAAAACATTTATGGGCAATGGGCCTGGAATCGCGAACAGTCGCGTCTCGTGGCACAAGGCGAGAAGCTGACTCTCACTGAATTGCGCGGGCCGGCGATTCCGGCCGAACAAAACGCGGGTGCAGCACCGATCTTCACCCCGTTCTTCGATTATGCGCCCGACGGCTACAAGTTGTGCCCGGAAGCCACCAACGCCATTGGCCGCTTCCGGAAGGCTTTGTTCCTGCCCTACGACCGTCTGCCCGACAGACCCCCGATTTCATCGCCGGCTGCAAAGCGCTTCGAAAGTATGGAGGAATGGTCCGCCGCTTACCGGCAAATGGCGGCCGCGCCGGCCGAGGGTGACCCGGCGTGGGCGACTGCGCTCAAGCTGCCGCCGCCGGGCAATGCCGCGCGCGATGTGCTGGCCGGTTTGGCCGCCGGTGACGCGGTGATGGCGGACGTTTGCGCCGCGGCTGCACGCCCGCGTTCGCAATTTCCGGTTCGGTTCGAACAGGGATTCTCCGTCGTGCTCGAACACCTGTCGTCGTTCAAGCTGATGCAGCAGAATCTCAAGGTGCGCTGCGCCGCGCATCTGGCCGCCGGCGAAACGGAAGCGGCCTTTGCCGACGCCACGAATGCGCTGAACGTGGCGGAACTGCTCCGTGAAGAACCGCTCCTGATTTCGCAGTTGGTGCGCATGGCGCAGGGCGCGCTGGCCACCGCCACACTGTGGGAAGGATTGGTGACTCATCGCTGGACGGACCCGCAGTTGGCCGCGTTTCAGGAACGATTGGCCCGTGTGGACTACCTCCCCGGCCTGATCCGGGGGTTCGAAGGCGAGCGGGCGTGCGGAATCGTCGGCGTGGACGGACTGATTGCCGGGCGCGGCGCTTCAGGCGATACCTCTGGCGGTCTTCGCCGCGCGGCCCTGGTTCTTCCGCTCGGAATGATGCGGCAGAATCAGGTGGCACTCGCCCGCGCCCACACGGCGTTGCTGGCGGACCTGCGTGAGGCAGTTCCTGACCTGCCGTCGGGTGGATTCGCCGCCCACCTGAAGGCGCGCGCTGATCGGGAAGCCGATCGGAAACAAGGTGAACCATATCTTGGCCTCGGCACGCGCACTGAGAAACTGGCGGTCGAATCAACACCGTATTCACCCTTCACCGTGCTGGCGAAGATGGTGCTGCCTGCCGTTGCGCGCGCGGAAACCAGGGCCGCCCGGGTGCAGACCATGAATTACATGACCATCACCGTTTGCGGGCTCGAACGCTTTCGCCTGGCGCACGGCAGCTACCCGGAAACGCTTGACGCGCTCGTGCCCGCGTCCATGCCCAAACCTTTGTTGGACCCGATGACCGGCAAACCTTTCCACTACCAACGCACGAACGACGGCTGGTTTTTGCTCTACAGCATCGGCGACGATGGCAAGGACGACGGCGGTGTATTCCGGACCAAGCAAGGCGATCCGATCAAGGATTGGCCGTGGCCGGTGCCTACGCGCCCTGATGTGGGGTCGTTTTTCTGAGGCTGAGTTTCGAAGCTGGCAGGACATTTCCCGATGCGGAATATGCTCTGAAACTTCCTCCCGCTGGCGACATGCCTCTGGGGTGTAAAGACTGACGCTCTTAAAGGGGGAGCGACCACTTCACGCTCGCTGTAACGGATTCGCCATTGGCGAAACAGCGAAAAGACCCCGCAAACGAGGTTGACATCCGCGCCCGCAGACAGAAACTCCGAGAAGATGACCCCGACCCGAAAGCAATTCTCCTTGAACCGCGCAGCGTCCAGAAAGCGATTTCCTATCAGTAATCATACAGACACCAACAGCGACGAATCCTCGCCCTACCGTGAACACACCATCGAGTTCTTTCAACAGTTTGCCGCCGGTTGCGCCGCACCGCAGTGAATCAGGTTGGTGTTGGTGCCGGCTTGGCTTGATCCTGGCAGTTGGACTCAGTGCGAGCGCCGTTGCCGCCGAGAACAATCCGGCTGCCTTTCGCCCAAACCTGCTTTCCAAGGAAATCTTCCTGCGCCACGACAATGGCCGGCCAGTCGCGACCGGGTTCATCACTTACATCAGCAAGACCAAGCCGGTGCTCATGCATTGTTTCGGCCGCGAGGACTACTCCGATGGTTACGACGATTACGCGGTCCAGATCAGCAACGACAATGGGCGCACGTGGTCGAAACCGGGAATTCGCTGGAAGAGCAGCGTCGTGCCCGAGGGCCGGATGCGATACGCCGAGCCGGCGGCGTTTTTCGATCCTGATCGGGAGAAGCTCATCGTGCTGATTGATCACACGCTTTATCCCAAGGACAAACTCAACGTGGATACCGACTACGGATTGGAACTCAACATCTATGATCCGGCGAAGCGCAAATGGATCGAGCGGCGCGAGTTGAAGTTTCCCGGCCAGCGCACGCCGGCGATGAGTTTTTCATTTCCAATCAAAACCAAGCGCGGCAATCTGCTCTTCCCTGGCATGAGAAAGACGGTGGACGCCGACGGCAAGGCGGTTCACTTCAGGAACACGTGGGCGCCGGTGGATGAAGCCGTGACTGTGATCGGTGAATGGGGCAGGGGAGGGGAGTTGAACTTCCGGCTGGGCCAGCCGCTGAACATCGAGCCGGAGCGCAGCTCGCGCGGCCTCGACGAGAACGTGCTGACTGAACTGGCCGATGGCCGCATCGCCGCCGTATGCCGTGGGGACAACAGTGCGTTCCCGGACAAGCCGGGTTACAAGTGGCTCAGTTTTTCCCGGGACGACGGCTTGACGTGGAGTCCGCCCATGCCGCTGCCGGCGACAGGTGGCGAGCCGATCGAATCTGGCGCCAACGGCTCGGCCTTCTTCCGCTCAATCAAGAACGGTCGGCTGTATTGGCTGGGGAATCTGGCGTTGCGTGGTGAGCGGGCGAACGCTAACTGGCCCCGCTCGCCGCTCTGCCTCGTGGAGGTGCAGGAAGAACCGTTCGCGCTCAAACGGGAGACAATTTTCGCGGTGGACGAGCGGAACTTCAACGACTCGCCGCGCGTGCAGATGTCGAACTTCCGTTTCTACCAGGATCGGGAGAATGGTGATGTCGTGATCTTCCTGACTCGCTACGGCGAGCACGGCGAGAAGGAATGGATGATCGCCAATTACTACCGCTACCGCGTGGAGATGCCATGAATAGGAATGTCCCATGAACCCGCCCCCGGTAGCGGCGCCTCGGCAGAGCGCCGCTAATTCCCTTGTCGAGCAATGGCGGTGTTCTACCGAGACGCCTCTACGCCGCCGGGGTGACATGGCCAATCTCGTAAAGGGGTCGCCCATTTGACACAAATTCCACTCCGGAGTAGAACCAAGTCATGCCCCGCGTGTTGCGCATCCAATATCCTGGCGCGATTTACCATGTCATGAATCGTGGCGATCACCGTGAGCCGATCTTCCGCGACGACTTGGATTACAAACGCTTTCTCACCACACTGGCCGAGGCTTGCACCAAGACCGATTGGCAAGTCCGTGCGTATTGTCTCATGGGCAATCATTTTCATCTCCTCTTCGAGACGCCTGGCGCAAACCTCGTGGCCGGCATGTGCTGGTTTCTGAGCACCTACACCGCACGATTCAAAGCCATCCGTCGCGGCTGGTGTCTGGGGGATGAAACGTATCGCAAAGAATTATTGGAGAGCGTGGGAGCAAGCGAGGACGAACCCTACCGTGCGGATGCGCGCCGTGAAACGACGGAAGAAATGGCGCGGCGCATCTTGAACGAAGAACTGGACAAGCTGGGCTGGACAGGAGCAGAGTTGGCGGGGCGGGCGAAGGGCGACGTGCGAAAGATTCGGATCGCGCGGCTCTTGTGGGCGGATACAGCGGTGACGCCTAAATGGATTGCCGCCGAATTGCACATGGGTAACTGGACGCCTGTGGCGAACCAGCTCTCCGATAACTCCGAGCAGCCAGACAACCAACCCGACTTGAACTTGTGTCAAAAGTAACGAGCGACCCCTTTACGACGACAAGATGAAAAAGGCCGTTATTCTAACAGCAATCTGGGCTGGCATCGCGTTAGTCCCGTCCGGCCTTTATCTCAATCACGTCCGGATCAAGCACGAGAACGACGCTATCCAAATTCGAGATCAATACCAACTGCTGAGAAATGCATTTTTTCAAGGCGATTACACAAATGCTTTGGCATCATATTTTACTCCTGCCTATCGCAGTAGGATGGAGAGAAGCGGGCTTAATTTCCCCGAATTCTTTGGCTGGGTAACTAATCGCGAATATAGGTTAGATCCAAGGGCCAAGGTCAGTCTCTCTGGAGAAATCGGTGTTCTATATCCAACGAGATCGAGGGGACGCCTGACGTTTGCGTAGAACTCCAAAAAATAAATGGTCGGTGGTTGTTTAATGGCGAAAAAATTCCCATCGTGGATAAGCACTGACCAACCTCGTCTCCACGGCGGAGGCGTCCGTGGACGGCTTGCGTTCGTGGAACACGGTTTGGAACAACGGCGCGGGCATCACGAACCAGAGCCGCACGATTTATGACGCGGCCAATGGCTACCGTTACGTGACGAACATTGCGCCGGACAATTCGTGGTCCGTCGCCGTCACCCGCTACGGCACGAACGTGTCCGTGACTGCCTTCGCGTACGATGTGCAAAGCCGCATGAAAACGATGAAAACGTGGAAAGGTTTTGCCAACAACTCCGGGGCTGCCACCACCACTTGGAACTATGATGGCTGTTCAGCAGGGTTGGAACCGTGGCGAGCATGAACTTAATCTTCTGGGGGTTTTAGCACGCTCCACCTTGCTGTGGCCG
>Ga0154020_10006803_pt1 | contig 13396 bp, 12 predicted proteins | sample Klosneuvirus_201_FD_109709 | JGI IMG/M metagenome (GOLD analysis project Ga0154020, IMG submission 109709) | Active sludge microbial communities from wastewater, Klosterneuburg, Austria - Klosneuvirus_20160825_MG | ecosystem: Engineered > WWTP > Aerobic digester > Activated sludge | place... | reverse complement strand
TGCCCGGATGCATGCCCAGCGGACGCGCCGGGTCGGAGCGCCCGACGAAGCGCGCCGAACGCAGCGGCGCTGCCGTGTTCGCGCTGGCCGACGCATGGATCGGTTCGGGAGCCGGCGGACGCCTTCGAAGCAGCAAGGCCAGTGGCACCATGGTCACCACACAGGCAACTCCAAGCCCGACATAGGTCGTCCGCCATCCCGCGGACTCGATGAAATGCTGCAGGATCGGCGGCCACACTGCGCCGGCAAGATAATTGCCGCTCATGCAGATCGCCAGCGCAATACCGCGTCGGCGATCGAACCACTGCGAGGTGTCGGCAACCAGCGGCGCAAAGGTCGCCGACGTGCCCATCAGGCCGATCAGCAGGCCATGGGCCAGGCTGAACTGCCACAGGCTCGATGCAGAACCGGCAGCCGTGAAGCCAAGGCCCAGACCGGCCGCGCCGATCAGCGCAACCACCATGACGCCATAACGATCTGCCAGCCGTCCCATGACGATGCCACCGATGCCGAATCCGATCAGCGTGAGCGTGTAAGGCAAGGAGGCATCACCGCGCGCCACCGCAAAATCGGCCTGCACCGCCGGCAACACCACGGCCGATGCGTACATGCCCACATTACCGATGGTCATCAGTGCCAGCGACACCACCAGGCGTATCCACGCCTGCGAAGACTCCACGCCGTGGCTGCGAATCGGGATCGGGGCAGGTTTCATGCAGGTTCCATGTCGCGTAGTCTGGCTCTCGGCCTACTGGATCGTATCGGGTCCGCCTCGCCCTTCGGACGGATCATCGCGTGACACCTGTGCAGCGCGACGCAAACCTTGTACGGTGCGCACACAGGCACCTGCGGCTTCTGCACCCTTCACCAGAAAATGCGCGCTGAAAAAAGCCTGGTGTTCTTCGTGGGGCTGGAAATGGTGCGGTGTGAGAACCACCGACAGCACCGGAACCTCGGTCTCCAGTTGCACGGCCATCAACCCCTGCACCACCGCCTGCGCGACAAAGTCGTGGCGGTAGATGCCGCCGTCGACTACCAGCGCACAGGCGATGATGGCGTCGTAGCGGCCACTGCGGGCAAGCCGCTTGGCCATCAGCGGCAACTCGAAGGCACCCGGAACATCCAGCACATCGATCGCATCTCGCGCAACATCCTGGCGCAGCATCTCTGCGATGAAACCATCACGCGCCTTGTGCACGATGGTCTGGTGCCAGCTGGCCTGGATAAATGCGAATCTGGGTCCGACCTCACTGACGCCTACGGACGGCAGGGAAGTGGAACGGGACAAAGGCGGGATCGACTGTGGCATGGCTTGGCTCCTCGAAACTGAAAGCGGAATTCGGGGCACACGCCATGCAGGCTGCCACGCATGCGGGCAGGCACAACACAGGCATGGTTCTCTTTCATCCGGACTGTCACCGTCGGCTTCGGATTGGCACCGAATCTGCTGACCCCGGACAGCACATGCCATCCGGGCGCTCGCGGGCTCATTCGACTACCCTGCGTGCTGCGCACTACGGGATTGGCCTTGGGAGCGGCCCGTCGTCTCATGCACACATCGTCGCCATCACCGCCGGTAGGGAATAGCACCCTGCCCCGAGAACACATTGGCCGGCGCAACGCGCCGACCGCGCCATTCTAGGCCAGCGGCGCAGTGGGGTGAGCCCTGCTCAGCCGCGTGCGAGACACTCGGCGGCGGCATCGAGCGCGCCGGCGCCCAAGGCAATACCCTGCACCCGCATCGCGGCCTGCACAGCGCCCAGGCAACCGAGCACCATCGCGGCGTTGAGATCGCCCAGATGGCCAATGCGGAAAACCCGCCCCTGCAGCGGGCCCAGTCCGCCGGCAATGGACACCTGGAAACGCTCGCGCGCCACAGTGCGCAGGGCCTCGACGTCGGTGCCCGCGGCGACGCGCACTGCCGTCACCGAGGTCGAACGCGCCGCCGCGTCGGTGGCAAAAAAACCGATGTCACCGCCGTCGCTCCAGCGTTCGATGGCCGCATGCACCGCCGCGGCCAGCAAGCGGTGTCGCGCCATGACCTGGTCGACACCCTCATCGAAGATCAGCTGCAAGGCAGCCTGCAACCCGAACAGCAAGGTCTGCGGCGGCGTGCCACAGAACTTGCGATACGCCAGCGGACTCTTGCGTTCCCGCCAGTCCCAGTAATAGCGATGGGTGGTGACCGTCTCGCTGACGGCCAATGCACGCGCATCGGCAATGGCAAATCCCAGACCGGGCGGACACATCAGGCCTTTTTGCGACGCACCCAGCACCACATTGGCACCCAGTGCATCCATCGCAAACGGCGCGGCACCCAGCGAGGCGACCACGTCGATGACCAGCAAGGCAGGGTGAGCGGCGTTGTCGATCGCGCGGCGCAAGGCCGCCATGTCGCTGCTGACGCCACTGGCCGTGTCGGTATGCACCGCGAATACAGCGACGATGTCGTGCGCCGTGTCCTCGCGCAAGACCTGCTCGATCGCGGCCGGATCGATCGGCAAGCCCTCGATCCAGGGTGTGCGCAAGGCCTCGATACCCATGGCAGTGCATTGCAGCGCCCATGAATCGGAGAAGTGCCCGGTCCCCGGAACCAGCACCCGTTGCCCCGGCGACAGCAGGTTGGCGATCACCGCCTCCCAGGCGCCATGCCCATTGGTAGCGTAGATGAACACTTCGCCGGCATCGGTCTGGACCAGCCGGCGCAGGCCGTCCTCGCACAAGGCAATGACCTGGTCCAGCCGCGGATCGGCCATGTCGACCGGTTGCCGGCCCATGGCATGAATCACCTCGGGTGGCACATGGCTGGGGCCTGGCGAGTGCAGAAAACGATGGCCGGGAATACGCGGGAATGGGTTCATGGAGAGCACCGGGCAATAAGTCAGCAGGCGATCTTAATCGAGGCCCTGGGCCGATGCGAGAATCGCCCAACACCGTCGGGAGAACCAACACCATGGCAGATGCAGCCGCAACAGACATCATCGTGATCGGCGCCGGCATTGCCGGCGCATCCGTTGCCGCCCGCCTGGCTGCACAGCGCAGCGTGCTGCTGCTCGAGCGTGAGCCGCAGCCCGGCTACCACTCAACCGGGCGCTCCGCCGCGATGTTCATGGAGAGTTACGGCCCACCGGCCGTGCGCGCGCTGACACGGGCCAGCCGCCAGTTCTACCTGCATCCACCGGCGGGATTCACCGATGTCGCGCTGCTCGGGCCGCGGGGCGCAATGTTCCTGGCCCAGACCGGCCAACAGGACTTGCTGCGCAAATTGCAGCTCGAACTCGGGGCGACCTGTCCACAGTTGCAGTTGCTCGACCGGCAGCAGACACTGGCCATGCTGCCGTGCCTGCGACCCGAAAAAGTGCATGCCAGCCTGATCGATCCGTTGTCGATGGATATCGACGTCCATGCGCTGCACCAGGGGTTTCTGAAACAGCTTCGCCAGTGCGGCGGCCAGTTGCATACCCGCGCGCAGGTCGTGTCTGCCCGACGCCAGGATGCCTATTGGCATGTACAACTGGCGGACGGCGAGACACGGCGCGCATCGGTGGTGGTCAACGCTGCAGGCGCCTGGGCCGACCAGATCGGCGCGCTGTTCGGGGCGCAGGCGATCGGATTGGTGCCGCACCGGCGCAGCGCGTTCACCTTCCGGCCGCCGCAAGGTGTTGCGATAACCGACTGGCCAGTGGTGTCCAGCATGGACGACACCTGGTATTTCAAGCCCGACGCCGGCGTGTTGCTTGGCTCGCCTGCCAATGCCGACCCGACCGTGCCGCATGATGTGGTGGCCGAGGAACTGGACATCGCCACTGCCATCCACCATATCGAGGCAGCCACCGATCTGCAGATCCGCCGCCCGATCCGCACCTGGGCCGGCCTGCGTTCGTTCGTTCCCGATGGCGAGATCGTCATTGGCTGGGACCGGTCGCAGAAGGGCTTCTTCTGGCTTGCCGCCCAGGGAGGGTACGGTATCCAGAGTGCGCCGGGTGCATCCGACCTGGCCGCAGCGCTGGTGCTGCAGCAGGCATTGCCGGAACACCTGCTGGCGCACGGCGTCGACCCTGCGGCGGTTTCTCCGCTGCGTCTGGCCTGACTGCTGCCGGCCGGGCGCCAACTTGAGGCGCCAATCGCGGACCGACACTATCCTGCGATGGCGGAAATCTGCGTTGGCGGCGACGATTGAAAGGTTTCGCCGCCCGAGTCGACTCAGCAGTGCAACCCTGGCCATCGCGGCCCACATACCATGAACAGCACCTCCACCCGCCGATCGCTTCTCGCGCGTCTGGGACGCCAGGGTCCTTCGTACAGTTTGCGCCTGGCCCAGACGCCTGAAGATGTCAAGGGCGCCCAGGCGCTGCGTTTCCTGGTCTTCAATGTCGAGCTCAACGAAGGACTGTCAAAGTCTTTTTCCAGTTGCCTGGATATCGACGAGTTCGACGCTGTCTGCGACCACCTGCTGGTTGAAGATGTGCGGACCGGTACGATTGTGGGCACCTATCGCCTGCAGACCGGCGCCTGTGCGCAGGCCCATTTGGGCTACTACAGCGCACGCGAATTCGAATTCGCGCCATTCGACCACATGCGAGACTCCATGCTCGAACTCGGCCGGGCGTGTATCCACCATGATCACCGCTCGTTTGCCGTGCTCAGCCTGCTGTGGCGCGGTATTGCCGAGTATTCGAGGCAACATGCCACCCGTTACCTGATCGGCTGCAGTTCGCTGACCTCGCAAGACTGTGGTGTTGGCGCTGCGACCTGGCAACGCCTGTCCGGACATCTGGCGCCAGCACAGTGGCGGACCGTTCCGTTGCCGGCATTTGCCTGCGCACTCGACACGCCGGTGGCCCATGCGCCCAAGACACCCAAGCTGCTGGCGACCTACCTGAGCCTGGGCGCGATGATGTGCGGCCCGCCGGCGATTGACCGGGATTTTGGCACCATCGATTTCCTGACCCTGGTGGACCTGCAGGCACCGAACCAGCCACGCCGGCTGGCCCGCTTCGGCATCCAGGTCTGAGCACTGCAGTCCGGCCAGGCCCGCGGATCAGTCGGTGGCCGGATACAGCGGTGTCAATTCCTTCTCGCGCTTGTGCCAACGGCGAAACTCGGCCCATGACAAGGGCTTGAATCCACGATCCCGGTTGGCGCGACCGATCTGGAACAACAACCGGTACTGGCACATCAGGTCGGCCCAGGCACGCCACAGGCTCGTGCCACGGTCCCAGATATGCGTGCTTTCAGCACCAGCGCCGTTGGCTTCGACAATGGTGAAGTCCTCACCCGCCTGCACCCGGGCAAAGTCGGCGAAGCGAATATCGAAGCGGCCGAAATGGAACTCTCCGATGCGATGGGCAATCGCGTCGAAACGGGCCTCCATCTGTGGCGTGACCCATGCATTTCCATTGCGGAAAATTGCGCCGCGGCTATGGCTGCCGGCAAATGCCAGGCGGATCGATTCGCCGGCGCCAGGTACCTCGTCCAACCGCGCCTTGTGACGCCCAAGGTACAGATGCGGCAATCGTCCGGCCCGTGGATCATCCAGGATCAGCTGGCGCAGGCTGCGCTCGCCATCGCCGTACACATGGGGAAAATACTTGAGCGTGATCGATATGATGCGGCCCTGGTCCTGTCCGGGCTGGCGGCAATAGAAGATGCCGGCCTCACCTTCAAAGGGCACATACGCCTGCAACAACAGCCGGGCACCACGCGGAAACCCGGCCAGATAGCTGCGCAATTTGTCGACGTTGCGCACCAGCTGCACGCCGGCGCCCCGACACCCCAGATCGGGCTTGGCCACCACCGGCAAGCCGATACCGGCCTGCTGCATCAGGGCCAGCGCCTGCGTGACCTCCGCATCGATGGACGGCAGCACGCCATCACCGGCTGGCGGCCGCTCGACCACCACGAATGGCGCCACCCATTGCGGGGTGTGGCGCATCGCCAGTTGCAAAATCTCGGCCTTGGACTCACCGACGAAGCCGCCACCTGGGAATGAAGGATTGGCCACGGTCGGCAACAGGATGCCGCGGTAACGCAACATCAGCCACAACACGTAGAGAAACACCGGCGGGTAGAACGCCCACATCGGCCAGAACTCGAAGAAACTCAGCGGAGAACCCGACTCATCGAGCGGCGGCATGCCCTGGTGCGGCGCCTGACCAGTACCCGAGCCGGCGTCGACAAATGCGTTCACAAGCATCTCCCGGCCGGGGCGGCGCGCGTGGGTGCGCCCTGAAGGTTCACGTCACTTCCTTGGCGCCGCGCGCTGCCAGCACTGCCGCCGGTTTGCGGCCAACCAGTGACAAGCCCAGCGCCAGCACGATGATCGGTATGGCGACAGCCACCGGCGCAGGAATCCCGAGGGCTTTCTCCAGCGGGCCACCGAGCAATGCGCCCACGCCCATCAAGCCGACGGTCCAGACGGTCACCGCCAGCGCCACCCAGGCACAGAACGGTGCCAGCGGCAAACGGAAGAAGCCGCAGGCGGTATAGGTCACCAGCCGCAGGCCCGGTATCACGCGCGCCAGCAAAATGGCGCCGGCCAGCCGGTGCTCCAGATGCAAAGCCAGCTTGCTGGCACGCCCCAGCGTCAGGCGCCCACGCAGATAGGGCCAGCGATTGGCTGCCAGGCCCAGCCCGTACAAGCCCAGATCGCCAACAGCGATGCCTGCGCCCACGCTGAACATCGCCCATTCCCAGGATATGCTGCCCTGGGCGGCCAGTGCCGCTGCGGCCGCAATGGCGAGATCCTCGAGCAACAGGGTTGTCAGTGCCAGCGCCAGACCGATCACCCAGGGTTGCGCCGCACCGTGTAACGCTGCATCGAACCAGCCTGCCCACGCCTGCCAATCGAGAAGGGCCATGGTTCAGTTGCCCAGCACAGACGGCCAGTTCTGGTCGGCTTTTCGGATATGCCCGGCGATGTCGAGTTCCCACTTTTTTTGCACTCCGGCATCGTAGTTCAGATACAGCTTGCCATCGACGATTCGCCAGAGTTTGGGATCTGACGACGCTGTGCTTCCCTCGGACACGGCCCAGGCGCAATACCCGCCATATTGCGGTGCATAACGTTTCGGATCTGCGGCAAACGCGTCGCGATTCGCGGCCGACGCGAAATGCCACTTCGCGCCCTGGTAATCGAATGCGAAACGCGCGTCACCCTTGACCGGCTTGCTGTCGGTGAAATAGGCCACTGCGTCGTATCCGCCAATCGCCAGATTGCTGAACAACCCGGTGTACACCGGCTTGTCGGCTGCAAATACGGCTCCAGGCGCCATGGCCAGGACCGGAATCAGGCCGCCCGAGGTCAGAAAAATGCGGCGTCTCATTGTGAACTCCTTGTCGGCTCGGATTGCCGCAGTGCGCGGCATCCGTCCATGGGTCGGATGGATGCAGGAGGTTCTTACGGCCTCACTGGCAACGGTCGACTCAATCCTCGTCGCGGTGTGCCGGCGCATGTCTGGCCACCAGTTGCTGCTGCACCGACATCGGAACCTGCGCGTAATGCGAAAACTGCAGGCGGTAACTGCCCTGGCCACCGGTGATGGACTTCAGGCGCGACTGGTAGTCGTCGAGCTCGGCCAGCGGCACCCGCGCCCGCACCAGCATCCGGTCATCGTCCTTGGTTTCGGTCGCAGTCACCTGTGCGCGTTTGCCGGCCAGGTCGCCGGTCAGATCACCGACGCAGTCCAGTGGTGAAATTATCTCGACCTCGACCACCGGTTCGAGCACCACCGGCTGGGCACTGCGCACCGCCGCAATCGTCGCCTTGCGGCCGGCGGCAATGAACGCCACCTCCTTGCTGTCGACCGCATGCGACTTCCCGTCGAGCACGGTCACCCGCACGTCCTGCAACGCAAACCCGGCGATCACGCCTTCGTCGAGGGCCTGACGCACGCCTTTTTCCACGGCCGGCATGAAAACCCCGGGAATCGCACCGCCCTTGACCACATCGACAAACTCGAAACCGGCGCCGCGCTCGAGCGGCTCCACCCGCAACGCCACTTCGCCGAACTGGCCCGCGCCGCCACTTTGCTTCTTGTGGCGGCAATGCCCTTGCGCGACCGCAGAAACGGTTTCGCGATAGGCGATGGCCGGCGGGCGTGTCGACAGTTCGAGCTTGTATTGCTGCGCCATGCGCTCGAGCTTGGAACGCAGGTGCATCTCGCCAAGGCCGCGGATCACCGTCTCGTTGCTGTGCGGATGGCGCTCCACCCTGAAACACGGGTCTTCCACCTCCAGACGCTGCAACACCTCGAACAGGCGTTGCTCATCGGCCTTGCGCAAGGTCTCGACCGCCAGGCCCTGCATCGGCAACGGAAAATCGATCGGACGCAGATGGATATGGTCTTCATCATGCGAGTCATGCAACACGCAATCGAGTGCGATCTCCTCGACCTTGGCAATGGCGCCGATCTCGCCCGGCCCCAGAGCGTCGGCGTCCAGATAATCCTTGCCCTGCAGGCGGTAGAGATGGTGCACCTTGAACGGCTTGCGGCCATCACCGACGAACAACTGGGTATCGCGCCGTACCGTGCCCTGATGCACCCGGAACACACCGAGTTTGCCGATGAACGGGTCGCTGATGACCTTGAACACATGGGCCAGCACATGCTGCTCTGGATCGGGAACCGCCCGGAACGGCTGTGCGGCGGCGGATCCGGGCTCGCCGCGGTAAAACGGTGGCGCGTTGCCTTCAGCGGGGCTGGGCGCCAGGTGCGCCAGCACATCGAGCAACTGGGGCACTCCGGCGCCGGTGCGGGCCGATACAAAGACGATCGGAATCAGGTGGCCTTCGCGCAGGGCTTTTTCGAACGGCGCATGCAACTCGCCTGGCGTCGGATCGGTGCCGTCTTCGAGGTAACGTGCCAGCAGCGTTTCGTCCTCCTCGACGATCTGGTCGATCAGCGCCCGGTGCGCCGCTGCCACGGAGTCGAAATCACTTGCACCACTGGCGTGTTCCAGCAGTTCCACCACTTCGGTACGGTCATGCATGGGCAGATCGAGCACCATGCAGGCGCGGCCGAAACGCGCGCGCAGCTCCGTTACCCGCTGGGCCAGGTCCAGGTTGTCGGCGTCGATCTTGTTGACGATGATCATCCGGCACAAGCCACGATCGGCCGCCAGTTGCATCATGTGTTCGGTCACCGGCTCGATACCGGTCTGGGCACTGACAACCACCAGTGCCGTATCGACACCGGCCAGCGCACCAATCGCCTCTCCGGAAAAATCGGGATAACCGGGCGTGTCGATCAGATGAACACGCACCTCCTGGCAGGCAAGTGCGACCAGCGCCGAATGCAGCGAATGGCCCCAGGCCTTTTCCTGGGCATCGAAATCACAAACCGTGTTGCCCTTCTCGACGGTGCCGCGCACCGCAATCGCACCACTGGCATGCAACAAAGCCTCTGCAAGTGTGGTCTTGCCCACCGCGCCATGCCCCACCAGCGCGACGCAGCGCAGATTCGCAGCCTCAGTCCGGTTCATGGCATGGCCTCCTGGTAGATCGGTTCAGCCTCCGACTTGCCCCTTCAGGTCGCCGTGCTGGGACATTTCTGCGTCGCGTACGGCGTACAGCTGCGCCAGATCGGACTGCAATTCGTCGGCGCCGGTGGGCCGGGGCTCACGGTCGAGCCACGCCGAGGGTTGCGGCAGATCCGGGAACGGACAGGCGAGTTCGGGCGGAAATGCCCACACGATACTGAGCAACCATTGCGCAGCCTGCGGGTCGATGCGCTCGATTTCTTCCATCAGCTTGCGCTGCAGCGCAACCGCATATTGCAGCAAGCGCGGATCCCAGTGGCGCACCGCCAGACGCAGGTGCATGAAAGTACGCCCGCCGGCAGGCTCCAGCAACACCTGGGCCTCGATCCATGACTCTGGCACACCGGACAGGCGCAATGTATTGCGCGTACGGATACGCAACAATTCGCGCCTTGTATTGACCTGCGCATCAAAATCGTCGACCGCGTGGTGTGAAGGGGCGCCGCCCGCGGGAACGGCGCCTATCGGATCGAGCGGCCCGCCAGCTGCCGGCTCCAGTGGTGCAGCACCGGAGCTGCGGAATATTTTTTTCATCAAGTCCATGGTCTAGCCCTCCATCTCATGGGGTGAACCCACGCGGTCATCATGCCAGAGACCGGCCCGATATGCGCATTGATGCGGCTCAGCAGGTGGCTGTTACTCAGGCAGGCTGAAGAATGTGGATCGCCCGGCTGGCCACCATTTCGCGTGTTATCGCGCCGTAAGCCACCATGTGCGGCGCCGCGGAATGGGCCTTGAGCGCATCCAGGCTTTCCCATTTCTCGATCACCATGAAGCAGTCCGGGCCACACTGCGCCTGGAATGCAGGGCCATCGGCGAGATCGACTGCCGCCGCGTATTCGATGCAGCCGGCCTCGGCCCGCACGGCCGGAACATTGGCATGAAAGGCCTCGAGCACGCTGGTGCGTTTTCCGGGCTGGGTGGTGATGATGGCGATCACGTGAATCATGGTGGGGCGTTCCGGCATTGATGTTTGGCAGCACCCGCCACACCCGAATCATCCAGGGATGGCGCTCAAGCGATGAGAATACCACCGCACCATGGGCGGCCCTGCCGGATGGCAGCTGTCGTCAAGCCCCGCAGGCCTACAGCAACAAGCCGCCAAAATGCCGGGCAAATGCCTGCGTGGTCGCCGGATCGAGCCTTTGCCCCACAAAGATCTCGACACCCCGCAGCATGGCGCGCAGCTCCTGTGGGTTGCGGCAACGTGCAATCGCTTCGCAGATCGGCTCTCCGGCCGAGCCCAGTCGGTTATGGACGAATCGCGCAGCCTCGACCCGGACCTCCGAAAACACCTGGGGGTCGGTCGCTGCCCGTGGCGGCTCAAGCGGACTCGGGCGGGAGAAACCTTCGCCGGCAGCCGGGCCGAGCGCCGCCGCGGGCCCATCCGGCGCAACCAGTCCGAGGGCCAGCAGATGGTGCAGCGCCGCATCGCGCTCGCCGACCCGCACATAGGCGTCCAGATCATTGACTGTCTTGTGGCCGTCCACCAGCACCAGCAGGCGACGCTCCACCGGTGTCAAGGCACCGCTGCGCTGCGCAATCTCCTGCCGACCCCGGTCGGTTTTGGTCAATCGGGTTCCAGGCTCCACGCCGCCCTCCCCTGAGCAAGATCCGCGATGAAACCGGCACGGCGGCACTGGCGCACGCCGGTCGCCAAGCCGGCAAAGGCTGGCGCGGGCGACGGACGTTCGGACGGATGGCAGGCAGATCGCATGGCGCTCGCAAATTGGTAATCAGCCGCTATTGTGGCAATACTCGGCACGGTTTGCGAATGCGTCAAAATGTCCTGCCAGGGTCCCGGTGCGCGGGGCCTCATCGCGGTTCGCGCGCAGCCACAGGAGCAGACATGTCGGATATCAACGATCTATTCAAATCAGTCGCCTTGCCGGTGATGCCGGAAGTAGGCATTGCGCTCATCAACACGCTGGACAACCCCAAGACGCAGTTGTCAACCATCCATGAGCTGATTTCCAAGGATCCGACACTGACGGTCAAGCTGCTGGCCATGGCCAACAGCGCAGCATTCGGCCTCTCGGGCAAGGTTGCCAATCTGACCCATGCCCTGCAACTGGTTGGCATCTCCAGGATACGCACCTTGGCCCTGTCCGCCTGCCTGCACAATGCGTTCTCGATACCCGAAGGTATCGACAGCGCCAATTTCTGGCGCTACAGCATGGACTGTGCGGGTTATGCCCAGTGGCTTGGCAAGGGCCTGTCGGACACGTTGGATGTGGACAGCCAGAACGCCTGGCTGGTCGGTCTGATGTTGCGTCTGGGTGAACTGATCATTGCCCAGGCCCATCCGGAACATGTGCTGGCCATCGAATTGGCGCCATGCGCTCCCGGCGAACGCTGGACACGCGAACGCGAACTGACCGGATTCGACGAAGCCGAAGTCACGGCCGAACTGGCGCGCCGCTGGAATTTTCCCTCCGACATCGTGCACGGCCTGGTGATGGCATCGCATCCGATGACCGAAAAGCCGATCAGCCCGCTGGCGGGCATCGCGCATCTGGCGTGTCTGCTGGCCGACCAGCCCGATGCAGATGCGAGCGCCATTGAAACCTTGCCGGTGCCGATCATGGGCGCCCTGGAACTCAAATACGGCTGGATGAAGACCAGTTTCCCGTCGCCCGCCTCGTTCATCGATATCGGCGGCCTGATCGGCTGAGGCCCTGGCACCGCGCCATGTTGCAGGCCGGCCCATGTATGCAACTGAGGCATAAGGCCATGCGGCCTGCCGCACGATGGTGCATGATGGTGCGAGGCGACCCTAGAATCCGCCGCAACATCGGGCGGTGCAACCCGCACTGCCCAGCAAACAGACCGGAGCAACCATGACAAGCAGCGTCCTTGCGGAACTGTTGGCTTACACCCAGGCCCACGCCGGACGCCACAGCGCACGGCTGAACGAATTCATACCCGCCTATTTCGACAACGCGGATCCGGGCGAAATCACGGCGCGCGGACCCCAAACCCTGTATGCGATTGCCACCGCCCATTGGCGACTGCTCGAAGCCGCCCGCTCGCCGGACACGGCGCGCATCCGTGTCTTCAATCCGACCCTGGCCGAGGACGGGTACGTCAGCGACCACACCGTGATACAGATCGTGCATGCGGACATGCCGTTCCTGGTCGACTCGGTCACCATGGCCGTGAACCGCGGCGGCCGTACTGCCCACTGGATCGTTCACCCGTTGATGGCGGTGCAGCGCGACGACAAGGGCCTTGCAATGCGTATCGGGCGGGTTCCGGCCGATCGCAACAAGCGCCAGCAGGCTGGCATCGAATCGCTCATCATGGTCGAATGCGACCGGATCATCGCCGAACAGGACCGCAATGAACTGGCCGCCGAACTCAAGCGGGTGCTGGGTGACGTGCGCCACTCGGTGCAGGACTGGAAGCCCATGCTGGCTCGCCTTGACGAGGTCTGCATCGCGGCGCAGAGTGCCCCTCTGACTGCCGACAGCAAGCGCGAAGGCATCGCGTTCCTGCGCTGGCTCGAAGACCTGCATTTCACGTTTCTTGGTGTACGCGACTATGACCTGCAGCGCGACGGCAACAACGCCACCTTGCTGGCCCGCGAGGAATCAGGCCTTGGCATTCTGCGCGGTCAGGTGCAGACCCAGGAGACCCATCTGCCGGCCGAGGCAGTGCAACTGATCGACACCGACGAACTGGTACTGGTCATCAAGGCCATGACGCGCTCGACCGTGCACCGGCCGGCGTGGCTGGACTACATCGCGGTCAAGCGTTTCGACGCCGCCGGCCAGGTCTGCGGCGAGACCCGGTTCCTTGGCCTGTACACCTCGACCGCATATGCGGCACTGGTGGACGACATACCGCAGGTGCG
>Ga0154020_10006802_pt1 | contig 13398 bp, 10 predicted proteins | sample Klosneuvirus_201_FD_109709 | JGI IMG/M metagenome (GOLD analysis project Ga0154020, IMG submission 109709) | Active sludge microbial communities from wastewater, Klosterneuburg, Austria - Klosneuvirus_20160825_MG | ecosystem: Engineered > WWTP > Aerobic digester > Activated sludge | place... | reverse complement strand
TGTTCCTCACTCAGATTGTAAGTCTGTATCATGGTGCCCATGGCACCGTCAATCACCATAATGCGCTGATTGAGTATGTTTCTGATCTTCTGATTAACGGACATATAATTTACAGGAGCAAAGGTAATAAATGTTTGCCAAACACTATTGGCTAAAAAGTGGCGCCATCGCATTCAGGACATAAAAAAGACGGGCCGAAAAGCCCGTCTTTTTCTATGTATCGATCAACTCTGTTTAGAGGTGTATGCATTCGTTGTAAGCTTGCGCCACAGCTTCCATAATGGCTTCGCTCATGGTTGGATGCGGGTGCACAGACTTGATGATTTCGTGACCGGTGGTTTCAAGATTTCTGGCTACTACGGCTTCGGCAATCATGTCGGTTACGCCTTCTCCAATCATGTGGCAACCCAGCCATTCGCCGTATTTGGCATCGAAAATCACCTTTACAAAACCATCTTTATGACCACTGGCAGATGCTTTTCCGCTGGCAGAGAAAGGGAATTTACCCACTTTAATCTCATAGCCTTTTTCTTTGGCCTGCGCTTCGGTCAGACCAACAGAGGCAACTTCAGGATGGCAATATGTGCAACCCGGAATGTTGTTGTAATTCAGTGCATGCGGGTGCAGACCGGCAATGGCTTCTACACAGATAATGCCTTCGGCACTGGCTACGTGGGCAAGTGCTGGTCCGTGTACAATATCTCCGATGGCATAAACGCCTGCAACATTGGTTTTATAGTTGTCATCAACCAGAACCTTGCCTTTTTCGGTTTTAACACCGGCGGCTTCAAGGCCCAGATTCTCGAGATTGGAAACGATGCCGGCTGCAGACAAGACCACATCGCATTCGATGCTGATGTTGCCGGTTTTTGTTTTAACGCTGACTTTGCAGCCTGCTCCGCTTGTATCTACATTCTCTACAGCACTTTCAGTCATGATTTCAACACCGTTCTTTTTGTATATTTTCTCCATCATTTTGGAGACCTCTTCGTCTTCTACCGGCAGAACGCGCGGCATGAATTCAATGACGGTTACTTTCGTTCCCAGTGTATTGTAGAAATAGGCGAACTCCATACCGATGGCACCGGAGCCGATGATAACCATGCTTTTAGGCTGCTCCGGCATTACCATGGCTTCGCGGTAGCCGACTACCTTTTTGCCATCCTGTTTTACACCCGGCAATTCACGGCTGCGCGCGCCTGTTGCCACTATGATGTGGTCTGCTTCGTGCACATCTTTCTTGCCTTCGGCTTCTACTTCTACTTTCTTGTTACCGGCCAGTTTGGCGGCACCTTTAATCACCGTGATTTTATTTTTCTTCATCAGAAACTCGATGCCTTTGCTCATGTTTCCGGCAACACCGCGGCTGCGTTTCACAATGGCTGCAAAATCGGCAGTACCACCGTCGGAATTAATGCCGTAATCGGCACTGTGTTTCAGGTATTCGAACACCTGAGCTGACTTAAGCAGGGCTTTAGTTGGAATACAACCCCAGTTCAGACAGATTCCGCCGAGTTCGGCTTTTTCTATTACGGCGACGTTCTTGCCCAGCTGAGCAGCGCGGATCGCGGCTACATAGCCTCCGGGTCCGCTGCCAATGACGATGATATCAAACTTCATATTAATTAAATGATTTTATCGGCTGCGAAATTAAGCGAAAGCAATGGTTTTTTAAAATTTGATTGAAAGCCCGTTTATGGTCAGCACGCAAGCCGCTTAATCAAGCATATTTCTTTATCATCCGGAGTAAAGTTCTGTTCGGCGTGATAAAATTTCCAGGTTTCATTCCTTCCCCTTAATTTTGTCATCCTATGCACCTATATACCATCAACACCGGCTTTTTTAAACTCGACGGCGGCGCCATGTTCGGCGTAGTGCCCAAAAGCATCTGGAACAATCTGAATCCGGCCGATGAAAACAATATGTGCAACTGGGCCATGCGCTGCCTGCTGATAGAGGACGGCAACCGGTTGATTCTGATTGACAACGGCATAGGCAGCAAACAATCTGCGAAATTCTTTGGCTATTATTTTCTGAACGGCGACGATACACTTGACCGTTCGCTGAGCCAGCTCGGCTTTCACCGCGACGACATTACCGATGTGGTGCTTACCCACCTGCACTTTGACCACTGCGGCGGCAGCATAGAATGGAACGACGACCGGAGCCGTTACAGAACGGCCTTTAAAAACGCCACTTACTGGAGCAATGAACAACACTGGGAACACGCCCTGAACAGCAACCCCAGGGAAAAGGCCAGTTTTCTGACCGAGAACATTGTGCCTATTCAGGAAAGCGGACAATTAAAGTTCGTTAAAAGCCCTTCTGATATAGCCGGCTTTATGCACATGCGTCTGGTATACGGCCACACCGAAGCCATGATGCTGCCGCAGATAACTTACAAAGGACAAACCATTGTGTTTTGCGCAGATCTGATTCCGTCGCTCGGCCATTTGCCGGTAAATTATGTCATGGCATACGACATTAAACCCCTGGAAAGCATGCGCGACCGTCAGCTGTTTCTGGACGAGGCGGTTTCAGGCAACTATGTGCTGTTCTTTGAACATGATCCGGTAAACGAATGCTGCACCGTTGTTAAAAACGAGCGGGGTGGATTTGTACCCGACAAACGCTTCCTGCTCAGCGCGCTCTGAGCATTGCGCACGACCGTCGTCAGCAAAGGATTCGCTGATTATGCGTATGATTGCCTATTGGACGCAATCATGTAATATATTGACCGGCATGTGTAATCGTATTCGCCTGATCTCTGCGATATTCGCCTGTTCGGCAGGTTTGCTGCCCGGCTTCAAACCCATTCCGTATTGATGCAATTAAGAACAACGCTCAACATACTGCTGATATGCACACTCTGCGGGAGCTTCGGACAATTGACGTCACTTCATGCCCAGAACAGCGACACCATGCGCTTCTACAAGAACCTTAAAAAACGTGCGGCAAAACACAAAACCACCCAATGGCTATATGAAGCCGTAATTGTAGATCCGCTTACCAAAACATATGATGCAAAGCCAAATGCTGCCGCACACAAAAAAAAAGACCCCAATACCCGTTTCGCCGGTAAAATCATCCGCAACATCCGCATAATTGTATATGACCCCTTCGGCCATTCGGTAAACGACACGTTTATAAGAAACATAAACGGATTTCAGAAGGCCGGGAACCGCATCCACATTGGCAGCCGACACCGCATCATTTACAACATCCTCCAGTTTAAAACGAACGACTCACTCGAACTGATCCGCATCAATGAATCTGAACGGCTGCTGAGAGACACACGCTACGTGAACGACGCACGCATCCTGGTATTCGACACAGAACAAAAAGACAGTGTGGACATAACGGTGAAGGTGATGGACAAATGGAGCCTGAGCGCAACAGGGGCCGTATCAGGAGAAGGCGGTGACATCCGCATAAAAGACCTGAATTTAAGCGGGCATGGCCACACATACGAACAGTATGTCGGGTATTACAGCAGCAGCGGCCTGGATCTGAGAGGCAACTACTATTTTTCGAACATTGAAAAAACCTTTATTTCAGCGGATGTATTTTACCGCTATTACCCGGACGAGACCCGAACGGGTATTGCATTCAGCCGCCCACTCTACTCGCCGCTTGCCAGATGGGCCGGTGGCGCCGAAATCAGCAGAACCTGGGGCACCTACCGTTACAGCGACTCGGTGGAACGGACTCTGCCCTTAAATTATTACAGCCACGACAACTGGGTGGCGCGGAGCTTTTTTCTGAGTGCTAACGGCGACAGAACCCGGCATGGCAACATCGTTACAGGTTTGCGCTACACGGCCCAGCGTTACTTTCAGCGACCATCGTTCGAAATCGACACCATGTACCGCAACCTGCGCAGCAATTTCTATCTGACGGTGCTTGGCTATTCGCTCAGAACGTATTATAAAGACCAGTTCATTTACCGCTTCGGTGCAAACGAAGATGTACCGGAAGGTCTGCTGATTCAATTTACCAATGGCATACTGGACCGGGAGGTCTTTGGACGCCGCTATTACTCCGGCTTTGAAGTCTCTTATGGCAGCCACTTCCCTTCGTTGGGATATCTCTCAGGCAATCTGAGCTACGGCAGCTTTTATTACCATAATCTGCAGCGGAGTTCCACCATCAACGGCAATTTGTTTTATTTCAGCGACCTGTACAAAAAAGGCCGTTGGTTTTTCAGACATTTCATCCATTACAGGCTGGTGCACGGCGCAAACAAAGCGGTTTTCGAGCGGGTCACACTGCGTTCCGGCGAAATGTACGGGTTGAATGCAGGTGATTTACTGGGCACAGGCAAAATGCTTCTGAACTTTGAATCTGTTGCCTACGCGCCCTACAATCTGATTGGATTTCGCTTTGCGCCCGTAATTATGGCTGGCTTTGGTGTTCTTGAAAATGAAAACACGCCATACCACCGTTCTATGGTTTACCAGGCTTATGCGTGTGGACTGCTGATCAGGAACGAAAACTTACTCAACAGCAGTTTTGAGATTACCGTGGGTTTTTACCCGCAACTGCCGGATGGCGGCAGAGATGTGTTCCGTTTTAACCCCATTACCAGTTTCAGTCTTAAGGTGAGAAGTTTCGACATTTCAAAGCCGGGCGCTGTTGTTTTTGAATAAAAACCAAGGCAATTGAACAGGCGGATTCCGGCAGGTAAACCTTAACTTTGCAAGCGACCATGAACAGATCAGAACAGATAGAACAGCTAAGACCGGAAATCAGCACCGACAGCGGACGGGAAAGCCTGCCCATGGAAACCTTTCAGAACCAGACCCTGCGGCCTATACTGAAATTCCAGAACGACGCCTTAATTACCTGGTTTAAATCGCAGTTGCAGGATGCCGAACTGCCCGATTTTAAACTGGAACTGGACGGATTCATAAAAGCAAAACTGCAGAAAGACATCCCGCTGCGCAATATTCTGTTAGGTATGGTGCTGGGCATGATGACAGAAACTGAGCTTCTGTTTTATGCAGCAAACCGCAACGAACTCAACAAGCGTGTGCTGGATATGCTGCATCAGCGTATACGCGAACAGATGGGCAATGACATGCGCAAACGGTAATCGCACGGCGACGGTTAACCCATCGCATTCTTTTTATACTTAATGCAGAAAACCCTTCATGTGTTTTTTGCGTTTATGGCTGCTCTGCTTGCTGAAATTATCAGACAATACACTGATGTTACCATCAATTTCCAGCATGGCCAGTGACACCTGATCTATGCGTTCCACGCCGTGTTCGCGCAAAGCGGCCATCAATTCATCAATTGTAATCTTTTCTTTTTTCAGGTTGCCATCGTTTAATGCCCCGTTGTATATCAGCACAAGCGGCTCGCCCTCAACTACTCTGCGAAAGAACTGAAATCTGAAATTGAGCAATCTGAAGAGATAGTTCAGCAAAAACAGCACCAGCGCTGCCACCAGTCCGCCTGAAAGTCGGGTATTGTCGCCAACCATGGCATTCTGAACCGAATTGCTGATCAGCAGTATGAACACCAGATCGGTAACACTCATCTGAGAAAGTTCTTTCTTGCCCAGCAAAAGCAATCCGAAAACAATCACCAGATAAACCACGGCCGTCCTGAGCACCACTTCCAGTATGTCTGATCCGATTGCCATCAGTGCATGCGGTCTCCACGCAGTTCCAGTTTCTTCATAATTTCCGCCTCAGCTGCCAGATACTCGTTCCAGCGGTTTTGCACATAGTTGGCGGGCAGAATGCCTTTTGCCAGATGAATAAAGGTATGGTAATGGCCGGCTTCGCTTTCCATAAATTCGCGGTAAAACGACTTCAGTTCATCGTCCTGAATATACAGACTGAGCAATCTGAAACGCTCACAGCTTCTGGCTTCAATCATGGCGCTGATCAGCAGCTTTTCAACCACCACCTGTTCGGGCTTCAGTCCGCGTTTCTCCAGCGCAAACAACTGATTAACGTATTCATCTTTGCGCGGTGGCTCAAACTTCAGTCCACGTTTCTTCAATTCTTTAAGCACCCGTCTGAAATGCCCCCACTCTTCAGCCACTATGGGTGTTACTTCTTCAACAATGGCTTCGTAATGGGCGTATTTCACAATCAGCGAAATACACGTAGTGGCGGCCTTCTGTTCGCACCAGGCATGGTCGCTCAGTATAGCTCCGATCTGCATTTCTGCAATATTGACCCAGCGCGGGTCGGTGGCCATTTCGAGCCCCAGTTTGGTTTTTTGATTTGTGCTCATCAGTCGAGTTCGTGATAATTCAGGTCTTTGCTGAAGGTTTCTTTCATAAAGCTTAGCGCCACAAGGGCCAGGGAAAGGCAGACGGCGCCAACTATAATTGCGGCTTCCCGGGTATCCATGCCGGAAGCAAGATATTTAAACCCCAGGGTAATGGGCACCACAGATCCGCGCACAAAGTTGGGCACCGTGTTGGTAACCGTACTGCGGATGTTGGTACCAAAATTTTCAGAGGCCACCTGCACAAATAGGGCCCAGTATCCGGTTCCGAGCCCCAGTAAAAAACAATTGAGGCGGAATGTGTTCATATCCGGATCTTCCATGCTCAGAAAATAGGTTACCAGACCGATGGACATAAACAGGTACAGATAAATCACCTTTTTGCGGCTCCTGAGCCACTGGCTGAGCAGTCCGCTGATGACGTCACCGGCACTCAGACCGATATAGGTAAACATAACGGCTTCGCCGAGCAATACTTTATTTTCAACACCGGCAATCTGCACAAAACGGGGCGACAAATTGATCAGTACGCCGATCATATACCAGATCGGAATGCCGATGGCTATGCACTGCAGGTATAAAATGGCGCGTTTGCGGTTTGTGAACAGCATGAAAAAATTGCCTTTGCTCACTTCAGCCGTTTGCTTCAGACTTGTGTACATGCCCGACTCGAAAGCACCGGCCCGGAGCGCCAGAAGCGCCAGACCGAGACCCCCGCCTATAAAATACGCCGTCTGCCACTGAAAGTGCTTGCCGACCAAAGCCGCCGCAACGGCCCCCAGTGCGCCGAATGATACAATGATCATGGTGCCGATGCCGCGCTTGTCTTTGTGCATGGTTTCGCTCACCAGGGTTATGCCTGCACCCAGTTCACCTGCCAGACCAATGCCTGCAATGAAGCGGCAAATGATGTACTGGTTGATGTTACCGACCAGACCATTGGCAATGTTGGCCAGCGAATACATCAGTATGGACCCGAACAACACAGAGACTCTGCCCTTTTTATCGCCCAGTATGCCCCAGAGCAAACCACCCAGCAGCATGCCGAACATCTGCCAGTTGAACAGTGTAATCTCGTATGCTTTGTAGGCGTCTCCGGTAATGCCTATCGCATTCAGACTTGCTTCTTTAACGACATTGAACAGTATCAGATCGTAAATGTCTACGAAATAACCGAGGGCGGCAATTACGACAATCCAGTAGGTCTGTTTTTGATTGCTCATGTGTATGCAAACTTATCGAATTTAATCGGATTTGTGAAGCGCATGAGACAAGCAGGCAAATGCAGTTATCAATCCAGCTCGAAGCGGAACGGCAGTCTTAATACTGCTTTCTGCACTGCACCATTCTGCATGGCCGGCTTCCACTTTAAACTGGTTAGACGCAACACCCTGGCCGCTTCTTCCACAAATGGCTGATAAAGGTCAGACATACTGTCTTTCGGGAATATGTTGCTTACAGAACCGTCGTCACCTACGGTAAACTGCATGATTATGCTGACACTCAGGTTTTTTGACCGCATAGACTCAGGGTATTTCAGATGTTTGACGATAAAATCCTGCAAACTGAGTCCTGCATATATAAACTCTGGTGGCGCATAGTTGGGCAGTTCTTTTGGCGGTGGGGGCGGTTCTGCCTGCTTGCTTTTGGGTGCGGATTCTTCCAGTTCAAATAAGATGGGCAGACGACACAGTGTTGCCACGGGCTTGCCTTTGTAGGTGGCCGGAATCCATCGCTTGCTGGTTTTCTGCACCACCCGTCTGGCTGCGTCAGCAAGCAGTGAATCGGCCCCGGCATTTACCTGAACAATTTCAACACTGCTGTCTGCGTTTACTTTAAAGGTAACCAGAACCTCTCCCTGTATGTTGGCCTTTTTGGCGGCTTCGGGGTATTCCATATTGTTGACCAGAAACTCCGTCAGGGCGTCATTTCCACCGATGAACTGCACCATCACATCCGGGTAAGGGGGCGAAATGTCCGGCATTTCTTCACGCACAACACTTTCCTCAACCTGAGCCTGCAAAGCCGAATCCGTTGTACAGATCAGGCAGGCAAACAGGGCTATGAAAACGGCGGCTCTGATGCGCATGGATTAAAAGCTTGTGCTTAATGTAAATCTGACGCCGCTAAAGGCCGGTTCAACCCTGCAGATGCCACCGGTACAGTTAACGCCCTGCACCTGTTTGATGTATGCCAGGGTCAGAACAGTAGGCCCCTCGGTATACCCGACAAATCCGCTGTAATAGTGAATGATTTTATCTGAAATAACGCCTTGAGAAAACGATGAACGGTGTGGCACCGTATTCACCATATCACCCACGCTGAAGCTCCAGTGAGGCGCATGGTTGAGTTCAAGAACCGCATTGGCAAAACTGCCCAGATCCTGTTTGGTTTCCAGATACTGGGCTTCAAAACGCAGCGAGGTCTTTTTGCTCAGTTTATATGTAATCTCCATGAAAGGTGTCAGTGCTTTTACATCGGCATACGTGCTGTCGCGTACCTTTTGTTCAAAGCGGCTCTGGTCGTAAAAGATAGACTGAACGCCCACTTTAGCTTTCAGATTTTTATTGAATTTGTGTTGTACTTCTGCGTAGTATTCGCTGAACAGGTGTTTGGCCTTTCCACTGTCGCCATTGCTTTTCAGGCTTTGCACATTGGAGGCATTGAGTGTGATGGTGGTTCCGCGTCTGGGGGTGATGATCAATTCGCCCTGCACGGCATTTTCACCCAAAAACTGCGTAACGGCATTGTATCTGGCCAGCAGGCGGTAGGTGTTCTGACGCGTTATCGATGGAATGTAGGCTATGAGGCCGTTGTTCAGCTGTTCGTTTGGCGAGGTTCTGAAACTGAAATTATCGATGCGTTTATACTGCAGATTGGCGCCGAACGAAAACTGCTTTTTCTTACCCAGACCGGCTTTTGAATAGCTGAGGGTTGAAAAAATGATATGTCCTTCTTTGTTGATCAGCATATCGCCGAACTGACTGGCCATAGCCTCACGGGTTTTATACAGGTATTCGCCATACCAGGTAAGGTTTTTATAACCTATGCGGCTGTATGCGTTGTAAGAGAACGTATTGTACTTAGGAATGAAACGGGTTTCGAGCGTTTGCGAATTGATGGCTGAGGCTACTGCGTTCATGGTGGTCTGATCCAGGGTTCTGTTCACGACCGATGCGCCACTGTTGAACATCAGTTTGCCGAACAGTTTAAAGTTGTATTCGGCGTTAAACCCTTTAATGGCTTCAGGAGACACACTGAAGCGGTCGCCGGTAAAAATGTTGCCTTTTTGCTGACCGGCAAACCCTTTCAGGGCCAGATTCTTGTAATTGTACTTCACACGAAGTCCCTGAATGGCATAGTCCAGTCCGAGCAGGCGCTCTTCGTAAGCTCTGAAAATCATACCTGAGGCAAACTGGTCGTAGAAATAACCAACCGTCAGGTTGAGGCCACCAATGTCTTTAGAAGCCTGCCAGAAACCTATTCCCTGCTTGTTGTATACACCCTGGGGGTTCATCAGGGGCGAATTGTTGAACAGATCATAACGCAGCGAGAAGCTGTAGCTTTTTATGTTGTAGTTCAGAAAAAGCCAGGCATCCGCACTGCTCTTGTACTTGTTGTATACTTCGGTATTGGCACCAATTGTGGTATCCCGGTCGTACCCCTGTATAATGGACATAAAATTGCCGGAAAACTCACCTTTGTCGCTGCTCTGGGCTACGGCTGCGGAAACCAGCAGGCTGGCTGCAGTCAGAATTGCAAACTTCTTCATCAGGGTTCGAATTTAGGAAAAAATGTTGGAACCCGTGAATACCGGTGTATAAAAGGGAAAAATCAAAGCCGTTTCCGGGCGCAGATTTTGCGCAGTACAATATACAGATGGGCAAGCAAATTGGGCACAAAACCATAGTGAAGACGCAATACCCGATAGCGTTCTTGGTTGCTCTTGCTGCGTTGCACACTCGAAAACCCGTCGACGCTGAAACAGGCAATGACACGACCCAGGTTTACAACCTGTCTGCAGTCTTTCAGGCTCGCAATCATCCAGTCTATGTCGGCCACATAACGGTAAGATTCGTTGTAGGGTTTTGCCAGTCTGCGCTTAATAATGAACGACTGGTGTCCGACGTTCATGCCATACCGGAAAGATTTCCAGGTAAGTTTTTCCGGCAGTCTGCGGGTTGAAATTTCTGAGCGCGTACCAAGGTGTCTGCCGTCGGCATCAACCATCATGGTTTCGCCGTAAACGGCATCCGGATTTGCTTTAAGGGCCTCAAGAATCGCTTCTATGGTTTCACGCGATTCGACGTAATCGCCCGAATTTAAAAACCACACATAATCGCCGCTTGCCATGGCAAGCCCTTTGTTCATGGCGTTGTAAATGCCTTTGTCGGGTTCAGATACCCAGACACGACTTATGCTTTGTGATTCCAGAAATGCTTTGCTGCCATCATCAGAATTGCCGTCCACCACGACCACCTCTACAAGGTCAGGGGCAAAAGCCTCTCCGAACAGCGCCAGTGTTTTCTTCAGGCCATTCAGGTTGTTGTAGGCAATCGTGATAACCGAAAGCTTCATGCCTTCGGCGCAAAATAGGTTTTAAGCCAGAGACCGATCAGCAGCAGCATTCCGGCCAGAATGGCGAGCGACATGTAGCGTTCTATATAGTCTGTGGTGTTTTCTCCTTTATCAAAATACAGTCTGATTTTGTGCGTTCCGGCAGGCACACTGATACCTCTTAGTGTGTAATCCACCTTATTCAGCGGAACCGGCTTGCCGTCGATTTCGGCTTTCCAGTCTTCGTACCAGATTTCAGAAAAAACCAAATAGCCATCGTTTGCATTGCTGGCGCTGTAAATCATTGTATCCGGATGATAGCTCAGCAGGCGGGCGGAAGCGCTGCTATCCACCTGAAAGGTTCTGGCGCTCAGATTGCTGTTGGCAGACACAACAGGATTAGCCTCTCTGCTTTTTACGAGTTCAGCGTTGAATGTTGCCACCTGCTTCAGATCGCTGGCCTTCACCAGTTCCATCTCTTTTACAGCATTGGGTGCCGGTGTCAGCGCAGACACAAACCAGGCGTTGCCATACATCGTTGAACGCGGAATAACACCGCGCCGTCTTCCGGAATCGGTGCCGATCATGTATTTGCAGTTCAGCATATCGAGACCTTTCTCACTGTATTCCTTTTTGGAAAGCAATTCCGAGATCAGATCCTGGTAACGGCTTAGCTTAGCGGGATCATATCCGCCGATCATTTTGTGAAACGCAGCGCCTTCGTTGTCGTTAAACGGATCATTGGTGAGATCGAACACACGGTAGTGAATGTCCTTATCGGACAATATGGCCAGATCTGCCTGATCGGGCACACGGTCTGTTACCGTGCCTTTCTCGAAGGTAAAGTCATCCCAGCTCAGGTAGCGCAGATCAACGCCTATCAGATCGACTGCCGCCAGCACCCCGATGAGCCCGATGGCCATCAACTGTGATGCCTTTTTGGTATACCAGGCCCAGAGCAGGCCGAATGCAAGCGATATGAAAACCAATGAACGGAAAGCATCTTTTTGAAGCAGAGATGCGCGGTCTTCTTTCAGAACCGTTATGATGTTGCCGTTTCCACCTTCGCGCAGCTTCTCGTCAACAACTCCGCCAAGGTCCATAAACGATGGCCCTGCAAGCGCCATCAGCAGACAAAAGCCGCCGACCACATAATAGGCAAGCTTTACCCGTTCCCAGAGTTTATCTTCGCTTATGGCTACCGGTGCATCGGCTGCCGCTTTGGCTTTACCTGATGTTTTCTTGCCATTCTGCCATTGTTCGTATAATTGCTTCAGCCCCATAAAACCAATCAGCGGCATTGTAACCTGTGCAATGCAGAAAGCCATCATCGGTGTTCTGAACTTATTGTAGTATGGCAGATGGTCGAACAGAAAATCGTTGATGATGGCAAAATGCTTACCCCATCCCAGTATGAACGATACCAGCGTCAGGGCCAGCAAAGCCCATTTGATGCGGTCTGTTACAACAACCATCCCGAGTATAAACAGAAACACAATTATGGCGCCTATGTATATCGGACCTGATGTAAATGTCAGATCGCCATGGTACATGGGCAAACCCTGTTCAATGGCTTCATCGTTTTGTGTTGCTTCGTAGAATTTTGACTTCTTGCTGAGTTTTTCGCTGCTGCTGCCCCCGTAAAAATTCGGAATCAGCAAGGTAAATGTTTCCCCTTTGCCATAGCTCCAGTCGAAGGCATAATCGCGGTTCAGCCCCTGCTGACCGGTTTCCTTTTGTTTTTTACCCCCATCCGCTTTGGCCATATCGTTTCCACCACGCATGGTGTTATCGGCGTACTTTGAAGTGGTTTTAAGTTTGGTAACATTACTGCTTACACCGGCGCCCACTGCCAGTATGGAAACCAGCGTTGCAATCACCAGTTGTTTGAACTGACCGACCTGTATCAGATGCACCAGATAATACAAGCCCATAATAAGCAGGCAAATGACCGTATAATAGGTAATCTGATAGTGAAAGAAATACACCTGCAGTGCCATGTTAAACGCCAGCATTATACCCCCAAGGTAATAGCGTCCGGTAAACAGCCAGTGCAGTGAGGCCAACACAGCCGGCATCAATCCCATTGCCAGCACCTTGGTATAGTGTGCCGCTTCAACGCTGCTGATGCTATAGGTGGCAAATCCATAGGCTATAGCTGCCAGTGCCCCGTAGAGTGGCTTGACCTTAAAGGCATTCATCAGCAAATAAGATCCGATGAAAGACAAAAACAATATTCTGAAGGGGTGTCCCGCTTTGTTAAAGGGGGTGAGATAATTGTAACTTTTAATCAGGTTACCGGATACCTTACCTTTTATCATGGTAGAAGGCATACCCGAAAATATGCTGTTTGTCCAGCCCGGGAATTCTCCGTCTTTATCGGTGTATTTATTCAGTTCGGTACCTTTCAGAATACCCTGAGTTACGTCGTCTTCTTTATGGCTGTATCCGTTAAATGTTTTGATGTAATATACATATCCTACCAGGAAAAAAGCCAGTAGTACCAATGCATGGGGTTTAATATCCTGTATCAGTTTCTGAAGGTTCATACGGCAAATATAGGGGCAAAGCGAGAGAAAGAAAGATTTTTTC
>Ga0154020_10006801_pt1 | contig 13400 bp, 7 predicted proteins | sample Klosneuvirus_201_FD_109709 | JGI IMG/M metagenome (GOLD analysis project Ga0154020, IMG submission 109709) | Active sludge microbial communities from wastewater, Klosterneuburg, Austria - Klosneuvirus_20160825_MG | ecosystem: Engineered > WWTP > Aerobic digester > Activated sludge | place... | reverse complement strand
TATCGAGCGATGGTTTCGGGGTCCGAAGTCTCACGAACGTCGCATTCACGGACACAAGCATGCCGGGATTCGAATCGTTCGTGAAGGGGCGACGCTGATTCCGGCGTTGGACGCTCACGCTCAGCACCCCGGCGTTTTCAGCGAGCAGGAACTCACTCGTTTCGTTGGTGCCACCGCTCCGGCAAGCCAGCTCGCGTCGCAGGAACGCCACAAGATCATGAAGAAATCCCGCTCAAAAAAAAACGACTCATTCTCCTGAATCAGCTCGAAACTCGATTGCTCAATCCCAATCATTAAGCGGGCTGTTGAAAAAAATGGGTCTGGCTCCGAACTTCGCTACTCTTCTCGTCGGAGATTCGATTGGTTGTGAGGTGCCTGACCCAACTTTTTCACAGCCCTCCGCGTGATGAACTATGCCTGAAGGCAGGCCGAAAGAGCGAGAGTATCTGAACAGCAGCCAGGCCGAACAGGACGCCGCCGACGTTGGCCACGGCATCGCGAGGATCGCAGGAGCGACCAGGGACGAATGCCTGAAGTCCTTCGATCATAAAGCTGAAGGCCAGTACGGCCAGTAAGGCGAAGGGCGGAATCTCGCCGAATGCGACCAGGCAGAGACTCAGCATGGTCGTTGAAAACACGGCAAAGACGAGCGCATGCTTCAGCATGTCGCTGACGTTGCTTACCCAGCCGAGCGAAGTATCACGGACTATTGCCAGCGGATCCGGCGTCAATAAGCCCCACGACACGACCGCCACCTGGCAAACGCACAGGAGCACGTGCGAGACATTCCACATGCGAAAAGAGGACACCGTTGCTTCGTCACGGAACACGACTGGAATCCAAAGTCGGGCAGAGCAGCATGCGTCCATGAGTGCCATTGTGCAAATAAAATTGTCCCAAACCATCGGAACGCGAACCCGCTATCTCGAAAACACTAGCTCACTGGAGAAGGCTCTCTCTCGATTCACAACGACGACGAATGATGAATACGTGAAGTGTGTTTCGCCTTGTCGCCCAGGTTGCGGGATCGCTGCCGTAGGAGTTATCGTCAGTGCGGGCTCAGGCATTATTCGCAGCGCAAACCGAATCGACCAGAGAGTATTTGGCAAATACGCAGGGGCGCTGTCGTTGAAAACTGCCATCTCAGCACGCAGCGTGATCCTCAGAATCGGAATCGCTCCACCACACCGCCCGGTTTCTGCCCAGCGTTGCTTTATGGCAGCATCTCGTTACGTCCGGACATTGCTTTGTGGGGTATGTCATTTGATAAGTGGCAGAATCTACCCATTTTCCGCCAGGCCGCAGAATCGACACGACCGCTCCTGAAACATCAGCACGGTTCCGTGTTGGAGAAGCGACGTACGTCATGCCGAGGGCAGACGGCAAGCCTGGCTGAGTTCTGATGTCTGAAGTTCTTCGGAGAACGTCATGTCGGTTGCGACACTGCGGTCCGCTCAAACACTCAATCGTCTTATGCCCGTGCTTACGCCGCTTTACAATGCGCGGCACGAGTCGTTTTTTGCGCATGTCGATGGGATCTATCGCTGCGGGACTGAAGCGGAAAGTGAATTCTGTCTGGAGTACCCCGAAGCGGAACCTGCGCAATGCGTTTTTGAGCGTCGGGGAGCGTCATTTTTCGTCACTCGCCTGAACGGCGGCGTCTGGGTCAATGATGTACCGGTGCGGGGCCGAAGCCAGCTGCGCGAAGGCAACGTGATCACGCTGGGCCCGGTCTCGTTTGTACTGAGCTTTGAAGAAGCGACCTCGCCTCAGCCTTCGAGGCACTTTCACTCGCCGACAACCGCAGGCGAACTGCATTCTTCCGGACCTGTTGCCGCCACAACTTCACTCTGCGATTCCACGCCGACTGACACAGAAGCCGAACGTGACTTCACGGCAGAATTACGTGAGCACTACGCCCTGGAATCGGCCGCGCAGCTGCAGGCGTCGAGAGAACTGGAGGAGCAGCGAAAGCTTCTGAGTCTTCGTCAACAGCAGTTGGATGATTTGCTGCAATCGGTCCGCGAACGTGAACGAAATGCTGAGTCACGTTTGGTGGCCATCGAGGAACGGTCACTTCAGGTCTCCACTCAGTGGAACGAATTGCTGCAGAAGCAACAGCAACTTGTTACGCACGAAGGAGAATTAGTTCAATGTTCTCAGGGTGTTCAGCAACAGTTGCGTGAGCTTGCGGAGAAGCAACAACAAAGTCTTCAGGCGGCAGAAGAACGCACGCTGTCCAGTCAGGCCCTTGAACAGACTCGCAGGCAACTTGCGATTCAGGAGCAAACTCTGGCGGAACGCGAAAAAGCTTTCGCGGAGGCTGAGCGAAAATCCGCCGCGCGGGCTGCGTCTGCTGCAACAGCTGCGGCAACGGCGAATGCTGCCGCAGCGAATGCAGCTGCGGAAACGCGCAGCGTTGAGCAAATGACAGCAATTGCCGCACAGCGGGAAGCTGCGGTACGCGAACGTCAGCTGGCGATGCAGGCCCAGACCGAACTGCGAGAGTTGAAAGAGGCCGTCGCAGCACAACAGCAGGAACTCAATACAGAACAGCAGGAACTTGCGGCACAGCAACAGGCATTCACGGCGTCGCGGCGGGATCTCAACCAGCGACAGGCCGAACTCGAAGCACGTGGTGACGAAGTCTCATCGCGGCTCCAATCGCTCAAGGCATTTCACCGCAGTCAGCGCGTGGCGGCACCAGCGGCGGCACATTCTGAGACAGCGGCACAGCAGGATCTTGCTGACGCGCTTGCCCGGCGGTCCGAATCATTGCAGGCGGAACGCGACGAACTGGATCGACGCCTGGCTGAACTTGCCGCTCGGGAAGCTCGGCTGACGGAAACACAGAACGCAGCCACAGCGAAAATCCACGCGGCAGAATCAGAGCGGAGCGCGCTGCAAAATGCCAACAAGGATCTGCTTTGCGAACGCAACTCGCTTTCGCAGCTGCGGCAGGATCTTGCCAGTCGGGAAGCTGGTATTGCAGAACGAGAAGTCCAGGTCGCGTACCAGCTTGAGGAGATGCGCAGTCGCTTCGCGGTGCTCGAAAAGCGCGGCGCGGACCTTCAACATCATGAATCCGAAATCGACACTCGCGCAGCGGACGTCCATCGTCGAGTGCAGCAACTCAAAGCGGACCAGCAGGCGCATGCCGAGACAATACAGCGGGCCGCAGCAGAAGCCGCCAGCGCACAGGCCGCCATCGCAGAAGCCGCCATCGCACAGACTTCCACGACCGACAAGGACGAAGAACTGACCTCGGTTCGTCGCCAGCTTGAGGAGTTCCAGCGGAACCTGGCAAATCAGGCGGACGAACACACCTCACTTGTCTCTGAACGGGAATCTCTGCTGTCGGCTGTTTGCGATTTGCAGAAGGCTCTCAAGGACGCTCGACAGGATGTGGAAGATGCAAACCGGGTGAAGTCTGAGGCAGCACTGCAGCAGCAGCGACTTGAACAGGCATGGCAGACCATCGAAGAACATACCGGTTCTCTGCAGCTGAACGAATCGAAGTTGCGGAAAGTCAATCAGACGGTCGCGGAACTCGAAGAAACACTGCGAACCCGCGACGATGAAATTCAGCGGCTTTCGCAGAGTGTCCAGGAAACTGTGCTGGCTGATCCATCAGTTCAAGTGCCGGATGAGCAGGAAGTCAAGGAACTCAGGCTGGCGCAGGAACGTCTGCAGAGTCAGTTGGAAGACGCCGAAGAATTGGTTCAGCAGCGGGATGAGTTGATTCGCGAATTGCGAGACAAACTGACGCAGAAAGATCAGGCACCGGCGACCGCATTGAATTCTGAGTCCATCAACCTGATGTCGCGGGAACTCGACGGGCGGGCTGAATTGCTGGACCGTCGGGATGAAGACTTACGCGAACGCAGCCGACAAATTGAGCAGTCGGAATCGGACGTGGAATCGCAGCGGCGACAGTTACTGCAAGCGCGGCAACAACTGGAACTGGCCCGCGCCGAGATTCAGGTGGCGATGCGACAACAGTCGGATCCTGATCGACGCCCCGTTGCTCCCGAATCGAATGACACATTCGCTGGCGGCGCATCAGCGGCAAGGAATTCTGAGCAGCCATCCTCGTCAGCCAGCAATCAAACAGGTCACAGCGAAGAACCTGATGCGGACAATGAGTCAGCCGGTCCGTCCACAGATCTGCGTTCAGAACTGGCGGGACTCTTTGGGCTTCGTAAGCCAACTGCAGAATCTTCGTCACCTCCGCCGCTGCCGCAAAGCAAATCGGAGTTCGTGGATCTCTCTGAACCAGGCGGTGATCAGTCCGCACTCGTACTCCACTTTGGGGCCAACGCGGCACAGATCGTCGAAACGGTATCCGGAACGAAGCCAAGCGCTGAGCCAGAACCCGAACGTGAGGAGAACTCGGACGATTTCGTGCGTAACTATATGGAACAACTGCTTTCGCGCAATCGCAAGTCGGCCGGAAATGCTTTGCCTGGCGAACTGAAGGTCCAGGACAAAAAGCCAAAGCCCGCCCCGGCACCAGCCGAAAAGCCAGCTGTCAAATCCGGACCGAAGGTGACTTCGTTCATCGAACAGTACATGGCTGGGAACATGGGAAATCTGGACAGCGGCGATGCACTCTCAATGACAGGCGATGCGGACGAAGCGGAATCCACGGACACAGTCGCGGCAGCGGATCAGCCAGCACAAAATCGTCAGAAAATGGATCTGCAAAAGCTGAAGGAGAATATGGAATCGTTCCGCGCGCTCTCGACTCAGTCGGTCGAAAAGGCGCTGGCGACGCATGCAAACAGAATCAAGAACCATGGCACCACCAGTCGCATCTCGTATGCGGTCGTGCTGATGGTGCTCACGCTCGCCCTTGGAATCGCCTATGCCTGGGACATGATCGAGTCGCCATTGATCATGTGGGTGACCTTGACTTCAGCGATTGGGATTCTGAGCGAACTCAACCGTCGCTACTCTGCCAGCGCTAACCGTTCCAGTACAACCTGCGAACCGCAGAATTTAGGCCCGGAAGCGTCCGCAAAGACTTCGCAAAAGACCGGCACGACTGCAGCCGAAGTGACTGCTGACGAAGTGACAGCCACTGCGGAGGACGACTACCATCAGGCAAAAGCCGATCACCCGAAAACGCTGATCGCACCAGACGAAACCTCCGGAAAGAAAGTGGTCCGCCAGTTTGGTGAAGTCGTGATTGAGGATCTGAGCGAATTTACGAGCGGTTCGCGATTAACTTGAGTCCCGGAAGTGTGTACTCTGTGTGCATGTCACAGACGCCACTGCAACAACAAGATCGTATCAACTCACCAAATGAGCAACTCTCGCGACGACGGATGAATCGTTGTGGGTTCTCAGGCCGATGTCGGCGTTTCGCGATGGCAGCGGCGTTTTGTGCGAGTCTCCTCCTCGGTGTTCAACTGCCTGCCGATGAAATTGCGACCGAAGTTAAGCGTGTCGATTATGTTCGCCAGATCAAGCCGGTGCTGCATGAACGGTGCTATGCCTGTCATGGCGCACTGAAACAGGAAGCCGGGCTGCGACTGGATACCGCCCAGCTCGTCATCAAAGGTGGTGAGAATGGAGCGATCATTGACACGCAGAATGTCGGCGAAAGTCCGTTGCTGACTCGCGTGACTTCACACGACGAATCGGAACGAATGCCGCCCGAAGGCGAACCGCTGAGCGCCGTCCAGATCTCGCTGCTGAGGGCGTGGATCGCGCAGGGAGCGAATGGATACGCCGACGAGGTTCCAGAACACGATCCGCGTGACCACTGGGCGTTTAAGACTCCGATACGTCCCGCTGTGCCGCAGGTCGCGGACGCAGGCTGGAGTGCCAATCCGATCGACGCCTTCATTGAAGCCGCGCGACAGCAGAAGAGCCTGCAACATCAGCCACCTGCCGACAAACACGTTTGGCTACGGCGCGTATCCCTGGATCTCATCGGCCTGCCGCCGACGCGCGAAGAATTGGATGGGTTCATTGCGGATGAGTCACCGGAGGCATTTGAAACCGTCGTGGCGAGACTGCTCGACAGCCCGCAGTATGGCGAACGCTGGGGGCGTCATTGGATGGACATCTGGCGGTACAGCGACTGGTGGGGACTTGGGGCGGAAGTTCGCAATTCGCAGAAGCATATCTGGCACTGGCGCGAATGGATTATCGAATCGCTCAACGCCGACAAGGGCTACGATCAGATGCTCCGCGAGATGCTTGCCGCCGACGAATTGTATCCGAACGATCTTGATCGGCTCCGCGCCTCAGGATTTCTTGCAAGGCAGTACTTCAAGTTCAACCGCACCAGTTGGCTGGATGAAACGGTGGAACACACGTCGAAGGCAATGCTGGGCCTGACCTTCAACTGCGCCAAGTGTCATGATCACAAGTACGATCCGATTGCTCAAACTGACTACTACAGACTGCGAGCAATCTTCGAACCGTATCAGGTCCGTACTGATCTGCTTCCCGGCGAGACGGACTTCGAACGCGACGGCCTGCCGCGCGCCTTCGACTGTAATCTCGACGCTGAGACATTCCTTCACATTCGCGGCGATGATCGCAATCCCGACAAAAGCCACGTCATGGAACCCGCGGTGCCCGCATTTCTGTCGCACGCCGCCTGGCAGGTCGAACCTGTGTCGCTGCCGCCGGAGGCATTCCAGCCTGGCCTGCGTTCATTCGTCGTCGAGAATCATTTAAAGGCTGCTGAACAGAAAATCGCCACGGCGAGGTTGGCATTGGAGGCGGCGCGCGGCAAATTGGTGGAGCCGGAAGCCGCGATGAAAATCGTATCCGAGCAAGAAGCGGCGAGCAAACCCGAGACAACGGCGGACGCGAGGCCGTTCGTCGCGAAAGACGACTTCTCCGTCGAACGGCCTGATTTATGGGAGCAATATGGCGGCAAATGGACTTACACCAACGGCAAGCTTGTGCAGTCCCAGGACGGCGCGACGCGCACGGCTCTGCGACTGAAGCAAATGCCGCCCGAAGACTTCGAGGCCCGCCTGCAGTTTCAGACCACGGGCGGCCAAATGTGGAAATCTGTCGGCATCACGTTTGATGCCATCGAAACGAACGAATTACTCGCGTACCTCAGCGCTTACGCCGGTGGCCCGAAATCGCAGATCGCGTACAAGACGAGTGACGCCCACGTCTACCCGCCCGAAGCCGCGCAAGGCCGGAAGATCGAACTGAATCAGCCAAACGAGATGACGCTCCGTGTGCGAGGCACTCTGGTCAACCTGCTCGTCAATGGCGAATTGTCAATCGCCTATCGCCTGCCCATCGCGCGACGACAGGGCGCGCTGGAAGTCATCACCTTCGATGCGACCGCCGAGTTCTTGGCGTTCGAGTTGAAGAAACTTCCGGCCGATGTTGCCATGACGGAAGCAAAGTTGGTGATCAAGCCGACCGATGCCCCGCAGACCGTCGAACAAGCCAGGCTCGCCGTTGCGATTGCCGAACAGACGCTGGTTGTCGCCGAAGCGGGGCCACCCGCGATCCGTGCCCGCGTTGCAGCACAACAGGCAAGTCACCAGCAGCCACTGCCTGAAAATGCCGTGACGCTGGCTCAGGACGCCGTCAGACTGGAGCGGATCGTTGCCCTGGCGAAAGCCGAAGAAGCGGCGACGCAGGCGGAGTTGGAAGTTGTCGCAGCAACCTCTGACAAGAAGGCCGAAGCCGGGAAAAAATTGACGGCCGCACGAACCGCCATCGAAACCGCACAACGAGCGGTCGAAACACCTGCCGAGAACTTCACACCACTCGCCGGTTCACTTAAGACGCTCGAAAACAATCTGGAATCTGAAGAGTCGCGTCGCAAGCCGTTTCCGCAAACAAGTACCGGTCGTCGCTCGGCACTCGCAAAATGGATAACCGATCCGCAGCATCCGCTGCCCGCCCGAGTCGCCGTCAATCACATTTGGATGCGACACATGGGGCGACCACTCGTGCCGACCGTCTTCGATTTCGGCCGCAAAGGAACGCCGCCGACTCATCCGGAATTGCTCGACTGGCTGGCGGTCGAACTGATCGAAAACGGCTGGAGCATGAAGCACATGCATCGGCTGATTGTCTTGTCACAGACCTATCGCATGTCGTCATCCAGCGCGGGAGCCGCATCCGAAACCGTGGCACTCGATCCTGAGAATCAGCTCTATTGGCGAGCCAATCCGGTCCGCATGGAGGCGCAGATTGTTCGCGACAGCCTCCTGCATCTGGCCGGAGAGCTGGATTTGACTCGCGGCGGTCCTTCGATTCCGGCAAAAGACGAGACCTCACGCCGCCGCAGCCTGTACTTCGTGCATTCGCACAACGAGCATCAGAAATTTCTCTCGATGTTTGACGACGCCAGTGTGCTGGATTGTTACCGCCGAGCGGAAAGCATCGTGCCTCAACAGGCACTCGCGCTCGAGAACAGCCAGTTGGCCAGCGCTATGGCTAAAAAGATCGCAGAACGCATTGCGGCGGAGAACCCAAACGCATCGGATCGCGAGTTCATTCAATCGGCCTTTCTGACCGTGCTGTCCGTCGAACCCACGGTATCTGAACACGCGACTATCGCCATCGCTCTGGGCCTCCTGACGGAAGCCGCCCAACGCAACAATCGCCCGAATCCGCAGACACATGCGCGAGTCAATTTGGTTCTCGCATTGCTCAACCACAATGACTTCGTCACGATACGATGAATTGCCAATTCCAATTTTGGCCATCACCAGGTCGAAGGAAATCCTTATGCAAGTTTCTGTAGTCATTAAGCAAATGAACGGCACGGGATTTTGTGCCAGCACAATGTCTCCACCACTGCTAAGCGCGATCGGTCCAACCCGGGACGCAGCGCTCGCGACACTTCGTGACCAACTGGCGGAGCAGTTTGCGGGTGAGGAAGTCGTCAATATTGATGTACCGTTACGTGGCGAGACGCAGTGGAATTCACAAACGCCCCCGACCGTTGAAGAGCCATTAAGTCCGTGGGCCGAGATTGCAGGAGCATTTAAGAATGACCCTGACTACGCCGAAGTGATCGAACATATGAATGTGTACCGCGAACAGAGAAATCGCGAACTTGAAGGAATGTTCTAAATCGACTGTCCCAAATCCGACCCCAATGGCCTCGTGCCATTGGTGAAGATGATGGTGAGCTAGAAAGTACCCCGCCCAAAACCCCATTCTTTCTGGCCTGCCGCCTTCGGCGGCAGGCCAGAAAGAATGGGGAAGGGTGATGGGCGTGAATTTCTAGCTCACCATCACATTCACCGATCCGGACAAGCCGGATGGGGTCTTTGCCAGAAACTTGGGACCGTCGAACTATTGAAGACTGGTCACAACTAAAAACCGAGGGGCAATGATGAACAACTGGTCTAAGAATGACTGTGATTGCAGAGAGAGAAGCGTCCATCGGCGCGCCTTCCTGTCGGATGTGGGCATGGGATTCACCGGTCTCGCGCTGGGAGCGATGCTGGCCGGAGATGGCGTCGCTCGGGCCGATGCTGTGCCGGGCTGGCGGCCGCCGGATGGTCAGCCACACTTTACGCCGAAGGCTAAAAACGTCATCTGGTTGTTTATGAACGGCGGCGTCTCGCACATGGAGAGTTTTGACCCGAAACCGGAACTGACGAAGTACGGCGGGAAGACAATCACAGAGACGCCGTATGCGGACGCCCAGAATCCGGAGAAGCTTAAGCTGGCTCGCGTCACCGTTGTCAATGACGCCAACGGGCAGCAACGAAACAAGCTCTATCCGCTGCAGGCTGGCTTTCGAAAATATGGTGCCGCAGGAATTGAACTCAGCGACCTCGTCCCGCACGTCGGGAGCTGCGTGGACGACATCTCAATCGTTCGCTCGATGTGGACGACTGACGACAATCACGGTGCCCAGACGCAGTTTCATTCCGGTCGCCACATGCTCGATGGCGAATTCCCGACACTCGGTGCGTGGGTGCATTATGGACTGGGAAGTCTCAACGACAACTTGCCGCAGTTCATATCGATGGGCAACCGCGAGTATTGGAATGCGAAAGACGGTCACTATCTCGGCCCGGCCCACGACGGGATTCCGATCCGCGTCGATCCCACCAACCCGCTCGACTTCGGTAAGCCGACGAATGGGCTGAGCGCCGAGGAACAGCAAATCGGCTTCGATCTCGTAGGCGGACTCAACCGGCTCAAGGCCGTCGAGTACCCCAATGATCCTGCGCTGCTGGCTCGGATTAAAGCCTACGAGCTAGCCTTTCGAATGCAAACTTCGGTGCCGGATGTTATGAATTTGAATATTGAAACTCAGGCGACGCAGGAACTCTATGGGCTCGACGATCCCGCAACCCGCGACTTCGGCATGCAGATGCTGGCGACGCGACGATTTATCGAACGCGGTGTCCGCTTCATTCAGGTTCAGCATGGTGCCGGTGGTGCTGGTGTTTGGGATGCTCACAGCGGTCTCAAGACGAACCACGAGAAGAATTTCAAAGCCGTCGATAAGCCAATCGCTGGCTTGCTGAAGGATCTGAAACAGCGAGGACTGCTCGATTCAACAATCGTCCTGTTCGCCAGTGAGTTCGGTCGCACGCCCGGAACGCAGGGGGCCGACGGTCGCGATCATCACATCTATGGCTTTTCCGTCTGGATGGCTGGCGGCGGAATCAAAGGCGGCCTTGTGCATGGTGCCACCGACGAGATCGGTTTTCACGCCGTCGAAGATCGGCACTACGTGACCGACATTCACGCCACGATCCTGCATCAACTGGGCCTCGACTCCCGCCGTCTGGAAGTTCCCGGCCGCAAACGACTCGACATCGACCACGGAATGCCGATCAAAGAAATTCTGACTTAAAAAACAACGGCCCGCTGCAAGGCTAAGTCCCTGTCCAAAAACAAATCCGAGGAGCCGCGCCCGTCAGGAAGCGGACGTCAGGAAGCGGACGTCAAGCCCCGCTTCCTGACGGGCGCGGCTCCGAATCTCGCACTTCTTTTTGCAGACGACGCGGCCACTGCAGAATCCACCTTAGCCCGGAAGCGGGGCATTGTTAAAAAAAGCGTAGCCTTTTGATCAGGCGAGCGGCAGGGCGGCAGGGCGGCAGCCCTCCGAGACCGCAGCCATTGCAATTTTCAAAACCACAACGGCGGCGAATTTCTCGGTGGGCTGACGCCCAACCGCTCGCCATTCATTTGAACAGGGAAATAAAAAGTGACCCGACTGGAAACCGCCATCGCCCAAATCCAATTCGCTCGCGGATATACCAAATCGCTGCTCGCCGACGTAGAACCCACCGACTGGTTTCGCCAGCCATCAGAAGGCGTTTCGCATCTCGCGTGGCAAGTGGGCCATCTGGCGATGGCGCAATACGGACTGTGCCTGTTCCGCATGCGGGGCCGCGCCGACGTGGACCTGGAACTGATGACATCGTCGTTTCGAAAGAAATACAGTAAAGGGACAACACCCGATCCGGACTCGGCAAAAAATCCCGCGCCGGAAGAAATCCTCGCCGTGTTCGATCGCGTCTACGAACAGGCTATGATCGAACTGCCGACGTTCAGTGACGCAATCCTCGACGAACCTGTTGACATGCCATACGCTGCGGTGGCGACGAAATTCGGCGGACTGCTGTTTTGTTCGCATCACGAAATGCTCCACGCCGGGCAGATTGGACTGCTGCGGCGGTTGATTGGCAAGGCACCGATTCGGTGAATCCACAGCAGACAGGATTCGTGCAGCAAGACAGTTCCGCTCGATGCTTATGTCGCTGAGGTTTGTGGCGGGTTGTTGAGGATCGCATCGACGACCTTTCCGGGCTGGCCATCCAGCAGGCTGCCTACTCCACCGGGCCTGCGGAACGAAAGCTGTTCCTGGCTGAGCCCAAAGAGATACAGCAAAGTGGCGTGGTAGTCGAAATGATTGACGACGTCCACCACCGCTTTGTGACCGATCTCGTCGGTTTCGCCATGGATACAGCCGCCTTTGATGCCTCCGCCAGCCAGCCACATGCTGAAGCCGTACGTGTTGTGGTCGCGACCGATGTTCTTTTCATTCTGAATCACGGGCAAGCGTCCCATTTCTCCACCCCAGTGAACCAGCGTCGAATCCAGCATCCCGCGCTGTTTCAGATCGGTGACCAAACCGGCTGCGGGTTTGTCCGTGCGTCCACAGACTGCTGGCAGAGCTTTCATGATTCCTCCGTGATGATCCCATGTCTGGTTGCCCGTGTGCAGCTGCACGAAGCGGACTCCACGTTCCACCAGACGCCGCGCGATCAGACAGCGAGTGCCGTATTCCTTCGTCTCTTTTTGGTCGATGCCGTAAAACCTCTGGGTGGATTCCGTTTCGCTGGAAATGTCCATCGCTTCCTTCGCCGCGATCTGCATCCCTGCCGCCAGTTCGTAACTCTGCATTCTCGCTGCCAGGTCATGTTCGCCCGGATGCCGGTCCAGATGGTTCTGATTGAGTCGATGGATATAGCTCAGGATCTTTTCCTGGTTCGCTCCCTTCAGCGAAGCCGGTGGATCGAGATTCAAAATCCTCGGCTCCTGTGATCGAACAACCGTGCCCTGATAGAGCGACGGCAGCCAGCCGTTTTGCCAGTTTTCCACGCCCAGCACAGGTAGCCCGGACGGATCAATCAGGACCATAAACGCAGGCAGATCCACGCAGTCACTGCCCATTCCGTATGTCATCCATGAACCCAGCGACGGGCGACCAGGCAGTTGCCGACCGGTGTTCAGGGCGTTGATGGATTCACCGTGATTGTTCACGCCCGTGTGCATCGATCGAATCAGACAGATGTCATCGGCTACCGATCCGAGGTTTGAAACCAGCTCACTCAGGTCCATGCCGCACTGGCCGTATTTTCGAAATCGCCACGGGCTGCCAAACAGCCTGCTGCTGGCTTCACCTGCGTTGTCGTATTTGATGTCGCCGGTGTACGTCTGCAGATGGAGTTTGTTCAGTTCCGGTTTTGGATCAAACAGATCGATGTGACTTGGCCCGCCCTGCATGAACATCGAGATCATCGCCGTGGCCTGGGGTATCTTCGCAGGCGGTTTCGGCGTCATGTCAAACGTCAGCGGTCCCAACGGCGGCTTGGGAGGCTCAGCGCTTAGCTGCTGTTGCCGCAGCCAGGCCCAGGCGAGACTTCCCAGTCCGATCGATTGCTGAGCGAGCCAGTGGCGGCGTGTTGAATTTGACATGAGTGTTAATCCAGAAAATCAATTGTCCCCTCTCCCCCCGCTGAAACCATTCCAATTTCTGGGGTGATCAACGGGGCAGGGTTAGGGTGAGGGGCAACACTGTGAAGGATTTTGGACAGTAAAAACACAGGGATTAGAAATAGTAGCCGTGCGATTCAGGCCTGGAAGGCCGACATGGCCTCTGCCGGGGTCGTCAGGCCCCGGTCATGCTCAAAAGGAACCGG
>Ga0154020_10006799_pt1 | contig 13401 bp, 16 predicted proteins | sample Klosneuvirus_201_FD_109709 | JGI IMG/M metagenome (GOLD analysis project Ga0154020, IMG submission 109709) | Active sludge microbial communities from wastewater, Klosterneuburg, Austria - Klosneuvirus_20160825_MG | ecosystem: Engineered > WWTP > Aerobic digester > Activated sludge | place... | reverse complement strand
TTTTTGGGCCAGCAACATGGTTATACTAACACCATATCCCAGTTTACGGCTGGCTTCCTGCTGCAGGGTAGAAGTGGTGAAAGGCGCTGCAGGTGTGCGTTTTCCCGGCCTTACCTGTATGTCTTTTACAGAATAGGCTGCGCCGATACAACTTTGTAAAAATTTTTCGGCATCTGCTTCATTATTATATTTACTGCCTTCTGCTTTAAAGGAAACCGTTTTATTGTTCAGGTCGGTTGCTGCCAAAACAGCTTCAAGCTTAAAACTGCTTACGGGGGTAAACTGGTTGATCTCCCTTTCTTTTTCAACAATTAATTTCACCGCTACACTTTGTACCCTGCCGGCACTTAAGCCTCCGCTCATACCGATCTTGCGCCACAATACCGGGCTCAGTTCAAAACCAACTATCCGGTCAACGATCCTGCGTGCCTGCTGTGCATCCACCAGGTTCATATCAATGGTGCGTGGGTTTTGTACCGCTTTTTGAATGGCCGGTTTGGTGATCTCATGAAAAACAATACGCTTGGTTGTTTTGGTATCCAGGCCCAGCACTTCTGCCAGGTGCCAGCTGATACTTTCCCCTTCACGGTCCTCATCCGATGCCAGCCATACTTCATCACTTTTTTTGGCCAGGCTTTTCAGATCGCTGACCACTTTTGCTTTTTCGGGTGGTACTATATATGTAGGCTGAAAATTATTCTTGATATCGATGCCCATATCATTCTTCTCCAGGTCGCGGATATGACCAAAGCAACTTTTTACCTCAAAGTCTTTTCCAAGAATTGCTTCAATGGTCTTTGCCTTTGCCGGGGACTCCACTATTAACAGATTTTTAGCCATATTTTATTGTTCAAAATTTCTTTGTATCCTTTGCCGGTACTGTGTTTTAATGCAAATACCCTGAATGTGATCATGAATGATTTCCGGTGCCTGTGCTCGATTAAAAAACAGGCAACCATTAATGCAATATTACTTTAAAATTGAAAAATCAAAATAAATCTTATTTCGGTTAGCAGGATTTTAACAGCTTACATGAATTGGATGAGCCTTTTTTTTACAGCCGGATCGTGGTATATTTTCCGGTGCCCCAACCCTTTTGTTAACAGGAATTTTATATTGGGATGGTTATCTTCCTTTACTTTTAATGCATCAGCCCAGGGGGTTATATCATCGTCTTCATCATGGATCCAGAGTACCGATGCCTTGATATTATGCATGGCCCTGCGCATGCTGTACCATTCGGTTTTTTTTCCGCTTACTTTAAAAACTAATTTTTCAAATTCATCGCGAACCTTTTCATTTTTTATTTTAAGCATATTAAATGCCCCATCAACAGCCGAAGTGGTTTCGGTAGCAGGCGCAATGAATACAACTTTGGTATGTTCATCATGCGGGATATCCTCCAGGGCAAGACTTAATGAAATACCGCCAAAGGAATGTGCCAAAAAATGCTGAATGGGGCCATGTTTTGCGATCACCTCTTTGATCATGGCACAATATTCAATGGCATTTGTCCTGGTTCCTTCGCTGTGCCCGTGTGCCGGGGCATCAAAGGCCAGTACTTCATATCCTTTTGCAGCAAGCAGTTTGGCATAATCTTCAAATTTGTGGGCAGCACTGCCAAAACCGTGCAGGATCAGGGCTTTATCATGCTGTGGATGATTCCATCGGTAACCGTTCACTTTTTTGTTATGTAAAATAAGCTGTATGGTCTCCGCATTTTTTAAAGGTTCCTTTCGTACAGATTTTAAGAACGGGGTGGCAAATATGTCGAAAGCTTTTTCTGCAGTTCTTTTTTTTGAAATAACGCTTAACAATTTAAATTTTGTTTGTACGTACCCAATTGCTAACCTTTGTGTGAATTTCATGATCATACAAAGTTAAGCTATGCGGATTGTAATTATCGGTTCGGGCAATGTGGCTTCAGTATTAGGCCGGTTATTTGTAAAAAACAACCATGAGATATTGCAGGTAGTAAGCCGTAATGCAGCACACGCACAGGCACTTGCTGCCGAATTTGATTGCGGGTTTGCTGATTATGAAGGAGCCATCAATAAAGAGGCCGACCTGTACCTGGTGGCAGTGGTTGACAGCGCCTTGTATGACCTCAATAACAACTTACACCTGGGCAATAAACTGATCCTGCATACAGCAGGTTCTGTATCAAAGGATGTGTTGAAACAAATATCCATTAACTATGGTGTGCTGTATCCTTTGCAAAGCCTTCGAAAAGAAATGGAATATACCCGTGAGATCCCGTTTTTAATTGACGGGAATACTGATGAAACGATAACGCTGATCAAAGATTTTGCCGGTACTTTTTCGGGCCACGTTGTAAAAGCCGCAGATGATGAAAGGCTTAAACTGCATGTTGCAGCAGTTGTGGTAAGTAATTTTTCAAATCATTTATATGCAATGGCTGAAAAATTCTGTATAAAAGAAAATGTTGATTTTAAACTGCTTTTGCCGTTGATCAAAGAAACGGCAGGGCGTATTGAATATATATCACCGGCCGAAGTTCAAACCGGCCCTGCTATGCGAAAGGATGTGTTTACATTAGACAAACATCTCCGTGTTTTATCCGATCATCCTGCCCTGAAATATATTTACCTGAAACTGACCGACAGTATTATGAAAAGCTGATCATTACCTCACCGGGAAAACTATATCAGTCTGAATTTTATAGGGATCTACGGGTTTCCCGTTCTTATCGACCGGGTCGGTTATATAAATTTCATACGGCACACCTGCAGCTATTTTCTTATTGTCTTTCATCCATTCCCTGATGGCATCGTAACCCTGCGGCAGCAGTTCAAAAGGTCCGAAAAAATGGGCGATCAATACTTTTCCTGCAGGCATTTCACGAATAAGAACACCGCTTACCGCTTTTGTGCCTCTTTTATTTACAGGGATGCCGGCTTCAAAAAAATAGGGCGCTTTCTGTTTTTTATACCAGGCCATGGGCGCCCCGGTTGATCTGAGTTTATTTTTTTTCAGGTATTCAGAAAGTTTAGTGCCGTATATTTTTGACAGTTTTAAACTGATACGTTCAAAGGTAGCTGCACTGTCCTTGCAGTAAATGACCGTTCTCCGGGGTGCCAGTGTATCTGCAATATTTATGATGGGTGGCCGCTGGGTTTTGGCTTTGGGCTCCTTCTTTGTTTCAACCCTGCCAGCGGATGGTGTACTGTCTTTTATGACTTTAACCTTGTCTTTGCTGTCCTTATTGCCACAGCCAGCCATAAAGACGGCAGCGAACAACATGAAGGCATAAAATAATTTTCCCGGATAGCTGTTTTTTGTAGGCAAGCGTCGTAAGATTTAGATCGGAAATTAATAAAACCTTTCTGTATTTCAAATTTAAAACGCGATCCGGTAAGTTATATTTTCCCTAATTGGTAATTTAAAGTAGGTTTGCAACCCGAAATTTGCAGGATATGTACAATATAACATTTAAGTTTGAACAGAAAGGTTTGGAACCCATAACCCTGTCAGGAATTGAACCCGACCAGTCTATTCTGGAAGTGGCGTTGAAAAATGACATTGAATTACATCACAACTGCGGCGGCGTTTGTGCATGCAGCACCTGCCATATATACGTGGATAGCGGGGATTCTTTTTTAGAAGAACTGAGCGATAAGGAAGAGGATTTTATAGACCGGGCCGTAAACCCCCGTATCAATTCACGTTTGGGATGCCAGTGTGTTTTACAGGAAGGAACCGGAAATATTTCAGTTACTTTGCCTGACCAGACACAGTTTTTGGGAGAGTAATAAACGTAAATCTGTTAATACGTTAATTTGTTAATCCGTTAATCCGTTAATTTGTAAAACGCCATTTAAATTTAAAAGCGCTTACAATTACATACTCACTCCGGATTAACTAATTAACCAATTAACTAATTAACTATCTGTAAATCCGTTAATCCGTTAATTGGTAGGAAGACCATAAACAATAAAAGCTTTTACATATGCATACTCCTCACGGATTAACCAATAAACCAATAAACCAATTATGACCTTTGAACCCCCCATACACTGGAACGATTACGAAGACATCGCCATGAAACTGTACGAACGCTTTGGAGATGATTTTGGCGAAAGCAAAATTTACCGCATCCGTTTTACCGACCTGCATAAATGGGTCCTGGAAATTCCGAAATTTGCCGGCAAAGCCGAAGAAAGCAATGAAGGCCACCTGGAAATGATACAAAGCACCTGGGTGTATGAGTGGAGGGATAATCAGAAATAAACGTTAATCCGTTAATCCGTTAATTGGTTAATTAGTAGGACCAAGGTGACATTAAAAGCTCCTACAAACAGATACTCCCCACGGATTAACAGAATAACTAATTAACGGATTAACTACAAAACGGATTAACATTAGGTTAATTGGTAAAACCAGGCAGACTTTAAAAGCTTTTACAACCTCATACTCCCCACGAATTAACAGATTAACTAATTAACGGATTAACTGTATGAACATTCTCGAAAAATTTAAATCCATTAAAACCTTTGTTTTCGACGTTGACGGTGTGCTCACCGATGGAACCCTGTTGATATTACAAGATGGACAACAGGCACGCCAAATGAATATAAAGGATGGATATGCCCTGCAACTTGCTGTAAAAAAAGGGTACCGGGTTGTTGTTATTTCAGGTGGAACTTCAGAAGCCGTAAAAACAAGACTTGAAAAACTGGGTGTTACAGATTGTTTTATAAAAATTGATGACAAAAAAGAAAAACTGCTGTCATATGTTTCAGGGCACGGTTTAAAATGGGATGAAGTTTTATTTATGGGAGATGATATCCCCGATTATATTCCCATGCAGTTAACCGGTTTACCCTGTTGCCCTGCAGATGCTGTTCCAGAAATAAAACAAATCTCACTGTACATTTCTCCCGTTGAAGGCGGCAAAGGCTGTGCAAGGGACGTGATTGAAAAAGTATTGAAATTAAACGGCCATTGGGATACCGGTACAACGGTTGTTTCAAGGTAAATGGCTGATTTCATTTATCAATGCTTATTTTCGCCGGAGAAATAATACATGAAACTACTCACAGCATTTTTCAGACTGGTTCGCTGGCCCAACCTGGTTATGATTGCCGTAACACAGGTATTGTTTTATTTTTCGCTGGTACAGCCACTTTTCAGCAAAGGCATTTATACCCGGTTTGATAACCTGCATTTTGGCCTGCTGATGATTGCATCGGTTTTAATTGCAGCTGCGGGTTATATCATCAACGATTATTTCGATCTGAACATTGACCAGGTGAACAAACCTGACCGCACGGTGATCGATAAAGTGATCAAAAGGAGATGGGCCATCGTGCTGCATCTTTTATTTTCCTTTACGGCCATCATCATCAGCCTGTATATTGATCTGAACTCAGCGGTCTTCTGGCTTACAGGTTCCAATATTATCTGTGCCTTTTTATTGTTCGGTTATTCCATCACGTTAAAAAAGAAACTGCTGTGGGGCAATATTTTAATATCGGCCCTTACGGCCTGGGTGGTGATCGTTTGTTTTTTATGCTATTACAAAAGTTTTTACTGCAGCAACTGCGACCAGGTTTATTTTACCTTGTATAATACCCGTTTTATCCGCATCTCCTTTTTATATGCCGGTTTTGCTTTTGTTATTTCTCTTATCAGGGAAGTGGTAAAGGACCTGGAAGACATTGACGGCGACAACCGGTATGGCTGTAAAACCATGCCCATAGCCTGGGGAATACCTGCCAGCAAGGTATTTGTAGCTGTATGGCTGGTTGTGTTGATAGGTATGATCAGCATTGTACAGGTCTATGTATTGCAGTTTGGATGGATATGGAGCTCGGTTTACTGCATCCTGCTGATCATTTTTCCTTTGATCTGGATACTGCGGAAATTATTTATGGCACAGGTGCCAAAAGATTATCACGAGCTTAGCTCAGCCATTAAATTTGTAATGCTGGCCGGTTTAGTATCCATGATATTCTTTAAAATTTATTCATAGTTTTTTTTCCATCCATTATGCAAAAGATCATTTTAGCATCACAGTCACCCCGGCGTAAACAATTACTGGAGTGGGCCGAAATTCCGTTTGATGTACTGGTTAAAGAAACAGATGAAACTTACCCGGCCGGTTTAGCCATGGATGAAATTGCAATACATATTGCCCGCAATAAGGCCCTGGCCATTAAACATCCCGGCAATATACCCATTCTTGCTGCAGATACCATAGTGGTGCTGGATCACCATATCATTGGTAAACCCGCAGACCGTGAAGATGCCGTAAGGATCCTGTCCATGCTTTCGGGTAAACAACACGAAGTAATTACCGGTGTGGTGATCCGGTACATGGAAAAAGAAATTGCTTTTGCCGAAACTACCGAAGTCTGTTTTCATACATTAAGCAGGGCGCAGATCGAATTTTATGTGGACCATTATCAGCCCTACGACAAAGCGGGTGCCTATGCCATCCAGGAATGGATCGGGGTGGTTGGGATCAAATCAGTAACAGGCGATTTCTACAATGTGATGGGTTTGCCGGTAAGCAGGGTGGTACAGGCGTTGCAGGGTTTGAACGTTTAAAACGTATAATGGTTTAAAGGTTTATGGGAAAAAACACTCCCGCAATGGTTTAAATCACCATGGATATCTCACATTTCCAAATTACTTTAAACCATTAAACCCTGCATCCTTTAAACGTTCCTTATGACCGAACGGCTGCTGCAATATATCTGGCAATTCCGGTATTTTAACTTCAATGATCTGCGGACAGATGAGGGAGAACTCCTGCAGGTTATTCATCCCGGCACACTCAATACCAACCAGGGCCCCGATTTTATTGATGCTAAAATAAAAATAGCTGATACCACATGGGCCGGCAGTATCGAACTGCACACCCATGCATCACACTGGAATGATCACAAACACAGCGGCGATAAAAATTATAAGAACGTGATCCTGCACGTGGTCTGGAAAAATGATGTTCAGCTGCATTTGCCATTTTCAACATTGGTTCTGGAAGACAAAGTGCCCAAACTGTTGCTCCATAAATATGATGAGCTGATGAATACCGGGTCTTTTATCCCCTGCGAAAAAAATATTCACGGGGTCAACAGTCTCACCTGGCAAAGCCTTAAAGAAAGAATGCTGGTTGACAGGCTGGAAAACAAGACCAAAAATATTTTTGACCTGCTTCAAAAAAATAAAAACCACTGGGAAGAAATATGCTGGTGGCTACTGGCCAAAAACTTTGGCATAAAACTGAATGCTGCGGCATTTGAAAAGGTAGCCCGTTCAATACCCGTTACTGTGCTGGCCAAACACAAAGGGCAGATCCACCAGGCAGAAGCATTGTTATTTGGCCAGGCCGGTTTGCTGGATGCTGACCTTACCGGTGATTACCCTAAACTGCTCCAAAGAGAATACCTGTTTTTAAAAAAGAAATATGGCCTGAAGAAGGTTGAAGCCGGTATGATCTTTTTACGCATGCGTCCATCTAATTTCCCTACCGTAAGACTGGCACAACTGGCCATGCTGCTGCATAAAAGCCACCAGCTTTTTTCAAAAATAAAAGAAAGCCCGGATGTAAAAACCATCCGGGATCTGTTGCAGGTAACGGCCAATGATTACTGGCATTACCATTATGTTTTTGATGTAACATCAGCCTTTAAAAAGAAGAAACTCGGGGAACAAATGATCGATAATATCCTGATCAATACAGTTGTGCCCGTTTTATTTGCATACGGCCATTACCACAATGAAAATGTAATTAAGGATAAGGCGCTGCAATGGATGGATCAGATCAAAGCCGAAAAAAATGCCATCACCAGGGGATTTGCCGCTTTACAGGTGAACAATAAAACAGCCTTTGATTCGCAGGCGCTGATCCAGTTGAAGAATGAATACTGCAGCAAAAAACGTTGCCTCGATTGCAGTATCGGAAATAAGCTGATCAGGAGCCTATGAGTATTTTGGCATGGCCTTCGGCCACCCGGGGATATTGCCACAGAAGCACAGAAACACAGAAAAAAAAGATCCTGACAATTCAGGGTCCAGGTTCCTCCTCATCCTGAGCGTACCTGTCCCGCAATCAGCAGGAGTCGAAGGAAAAGGGTGGAGGGGGTATGGGGTGTGCGGGTTTTACCAGTTATATTCCACATGCACTTCCATGTCGGGGTGCAGGCTTTTCATGACCGGGCAATTATCGCCGGTCCTTTGTAAAATGATCCTGTCTTTTTCATTCAACTGCAAAGAAGCAGGAAAATCCAGTATCACATCAATTTTACCAATCCTGCGGGGATCGCTTAACATATGTTTTGTTAGGGAAATGGTTGTATCTGCAAGGTCGATTTCCATATCATTTGCTTTTATGGCCATGGTTGTTATGATGCAGGTAGCCAGGGCAACACAAAGCGTATCTGTAGGGCTAAAACGTTCGCCTTTGCCCCTGTTATCGGTAGGAGCGTCGGTTTCTGTAACCGTTCCGCTTTGTAAATGGGTGCAGGTGCACCTTAAATTTCCGGTATAAACAATGGTGGCTGTCATTTGTTAAAATTTAAATGATTATAGTTTTTATTGCCCGAAATGCAGCAGTTCTTAACGCAAATGTATCATCTTTAAACAGCAGATAGTATTTTTGCATAAATTTACGCCAGTAAACAGATTACATGAAGCCAATATTAATTCTTTTAACAGCCGTATCCTTTTCTTTCCCGGCATTTTCGCAGGAAACCGGCAAGTCATCAAAGCAGACCCGGAAAGAAGAAAAGCGGGCAAGGGTAAACGCACAGATAAAAGCAGAGGAAGAAGGTGTGATCGCTTACCGGAAACATTATGCTTTTGGGATCAAACTGATCACGGACGGGTATGCTGTATCTTTTGAAAAAGGATATTCTAAATCTGTAAGATCGGCAACCTTGTTTCAGGTGGAAATTGCAGAACGCAAGCATCAGAAAGAAGAGAAGCAAAGCAACTCCATTGCGCCTACATCGCCTATCATATATGGAAAGGTCAATTTTTTTTACCCGTTAAAACTGGGGGTGCAAAAACAGTTCTTACTGGGTAACAAAAGCAATAAGAACGGGGTAAGTATTACCGGGAATATTGGCGGCGGTTTGAGTTTGGGATTTTTGCGTGCATACGAAGTTGAGGTTGACAAGAACGGGCAGCGTACCTTCATACGATATGACTCGGAAGACAGTTTACTTTTTAAATCGGGGCCATATTACGGCGGGCCGGGCTTCGGCAAAGGATGGAACCAATTAAAATTGACACCGGGATTTTATGTAAAACCGGGACTGCGTTTTGACTATGGCCGTTACAATGACCTGGTAGCAGCCATTGAAGTTGGGGTAGCAGCAGAATATTATACCAAAAAGATCCCGCAGATGTTTAACAATAAGGAAAATTCATTTTTCTTTTCGGCATACTTTACGGTATTGTTTGGCAAAAGAAAATAATCACCGATCATTCGATTACATTAAAAGCATTTCCTTTCATGACATCATTAACCGTACCTGACGGAATAGCAGCACAAAAAGAAAAAAAACCTGATTGGTTAAGGGTAAAATTACCCATTGGAGAAGAATACCGCCATGTTCGCAAACTGGTAGATAATCATAAACTGCATACCATTTGTGAAAGCGGGAACTGTCCCAACATGGGTGAATGCTGGGGCGAAGGCACGGCAACTTTTATGATTTTGGGTAATATCTGCACCCGCAGCTGCGGATTTTGCAATGTAGCTACCGGCAGGCCCCTGGAAGTGGATTGGGACGAGCCACAACGGGTAGCAGAAGCCATTAACCTGATGAAAGTCAAGCACGCCGTTATTACTTCTGTTGACAGGGATGAACTGAAAGACGGGGGCAGTATAATCTGGTACAATACCATAAAAGCCATCAAAGCCTTAAACCCGGGCACCACTTTAGAAACACTGATCCCCGATTTTAAAGGGAACGCGGAAAACATTCAGCGCATCATTGATGCAGCACCCGAAGTGGTGAGCCATAATATTGAAACCACCGAAAGGCTCACCAGGCAGGTTCGTATACAGGCCAAATACCGCCAGAGCCTGAACACCCTGAGGATATTGAAAGCTGGCAGTATGCGAACAAAAAGCGGCATCATGCTTGGACTTGGCGAAACAAGGGAAGAAGTGATCCAGACTTTAAAAGACCTGCAGGCTAACGGGGTAGATGTTGTTACCATCGGACAATACCTGCAACCCACAAAAAAACATTTAGCGGTAGCCCGTTTTGTGCACCCCGATGAGTTTGCTGAGTACCGGGAGATCGGGTACAACCTGGGTTTGGATTATGTGGAAAGTGGACCGCTGGTAAGGTCTTCGTATCATTCAGAAAAACATGTGATCCCCGGTTATGGAAAAAATAAATGGAAAGAAGAAAAGAGCCTGTCATGCTGAGGAACGAAGCATCTAAAATATTAGCAGCCGGTATATTACTGGCTGTTTGTTTTTATTTTCCCACCGCTTCTTTTGGCCAGGTACAATGGATAAATGTTGATGCTGACTATGGACCCCTGCCTTCAACTGTGCAGGTTTTTAAAACCACTGATTCTTTAGATGGTAAACCTTTTATTGCTTTTTTTGTAAAAGCGAAGCTGAAAGACAGGAAACTTGATTTTACTGTTGATACAACATTGGGCAGAAGATTAACTCCCTTGCAATTTTATGAGAAGAATGATAAACCATTGCTGGTTGTTAATGGAACTTTTTTCAGTTTTGCAACCAATCAGAATTTAAATGTAGTTATTAAAAATGGGGAAGTCGTATCACACAATATCAAATCAGTAAAAAGAAAACGTGCCGATAGCACAGAATACGTTATTAAAATTAACAGAAGTGCAATTGGAATCAGGAAAAACAGGAATGCAGACGTTGCCTGGATAGTAACAGACAGCACTAAAGGTTTTGCAAAAGCCTGGCAGTTTCCTCCTTTCCGGGAGGAGTCAGAAGTGCGTGTTACCGGAACAATAAGTGATGAAAAACTGCCACAAAGATGGAGAATGCAAACAGCCATCGGTGGCGGGCCGGTTTTAGTACAGTCTGGAACTGTAATGATATTTAATGAAAAGGAAATGATGTTCACCGGTAAAGCCATCAACGATAAACACCCAAGGACCTGTATGGGTTATACAGGTGATGGTTATCTCATCATCATGGCAATCCAGGGCAGGTTACCGGGCATTGCCGAAGGTGCAACACTTGAACAGGAAGCAAAGCTCTTAAAAGACCTGGGTTGTATAGAAGCATTGAACTTGGATGGAGGCGGAAGCAGTTGTATGCTGGTTAATGGAAAAGAAACTATTACACCCAGCAGTAAAGGATTGCAGCGTCCGGTGCCTGCGGTTTTTATCATTGCACATCAATGATTTGCCCGTTATATAAACTTTTTCACATTTTCAGTTATTGGCATGATTTTCTCAATAGGATGTTATATAAAAAATATAACTATGAAAAAAAATATCATGATCCTCGCAGCAATGGCATGCATAGCCACCTTTGCCTTTTATTCCTGCAGTAAAGACAAGAATGAGCAAAACACTACCCTGCATGTAAGGCTTACTGATGCGCCAACAGCATTTGATGAAGTGAATGTGGATATCCGGGAAGTAAAAGTTAAATTTTCTGATGATACAACAAATGCAGGCTGGGTAACCTTAACAACGTTCCCGGGCGTCTACAATTTGCTGGATTACCAGAACGGGGTGGATACATTGCTGGCAACTGGTGCTTTTCCAACACAGACCATAAAGGAGATCCGTTTTGTGTTGGGCCCGAACAATACCATTAAAGATGCGGGTATCGTGTATCCGTTAACGATTCCTAGCGGTTCAGAATCGGGATTGAAAATAAAGATCAGCAGGACATTACAGGCTACCCTGGAAACGATCATCATTGATTTTGATGCAGCCTTATCTGTAAAAAAAGAAGGAACGGGCGATTATAAATTAAGGCCTGTTTTAAAGATCAGGTAATACCGGTTAAACTAAATAAAAGGCCCTCAACAGAGGGCCTTTTTAATATTATATTGAATAATATTTTTTTATCAGGCTTTCATATCCCAAACCAATGCACTGGCACCCAGTATAGCAGCATCTGATTCTTTCAGTTCGCTAAAGATCAGTTTAACTTTATTTTGAAAAATGGGCAGCAGGTTTGCTTCCATATGTTTTTTGGTTGGATTCAAAAGCAGGTTGCCTGCCTTGGTAAGTCCGCCAAAAAGTACGATCGCTGCAGGAGAAGAGAACATCACAAAATTGGCCAGGGATTCGCCAAGTATCTGCCCTGTAAATTCAAAAATATTGTTGGCTATAGTATCTCCCTGCATGGCGCACTCGTAAACCGATTCACTGGTAAGTTCATTAATGGAATAGTTGCGTAAAAGGCTGGGATCTTCGGGATACTGCGTCAGCATTTCTATTGCCGTTTCACGCACGCCTGTTGCAGAGGCATATGATTCCAGGCTGCCACGCATGCCCGTGCTTTTATGCAGCCTGCCACCCGGCCTGATGATGGTATGGCCCAGTTCGCCGGCAAATCCATCATGGCCAACTACTATCTTTCCATCAATTACAATACCGCTTCCCACACCCGTTCCCAGGGTGATGGTAATAAAATGCTTCATGTTTTTGCAGGCGCCATACATCATTTCACCCATGGCTGCTGCATTGGCATCGTTGGTAAGCTTTGTTTTAAGATTGAATTTTTTATTGATCAATTCAGCAATTGGTATGATACCCTTCCATTTTAAATTGGGTGCATACTCAATGGTGCCGGTGTAAATATTGCCATTGGGTGCACCTATGCCAATACCAACAAAATGTTGCACACCACCTGACCTTTCAATCATGGGCATTAATTTTTCATAGAGGTCATCAATGAAATCTTCAACTACTTCATGCTCGTTACTGGGAATACGATCCTGTTCCAGGATCTCTCCATGGTTGTTTACTACACCAAATTTGGTGGTAGTGCCGCCAATATCAATACCTACCGCAAATTTATCTTTCATAAAGCTGGTTCAAATGAGGTTACTAAAAATCAATGGCCGGAGCTTTCAACAGTAGCATCATAATCAATACCCTGTTTTTTTAATATTCCTTTTACTGCTATGGCAAAAAAGGCCAGGTAAGCAAAGCAAATTACAGGCACCCAATACGATTGATGGATACCTATTACATCAGCCAGTTTACCCTGTATAGGGGGAATGATGCCACCACCCAATATCATCATGATCAAAAATGCTGACCCTTCTGTGGTATATTTTCCAAGCCCTGCGATTGATAATGCAAAAATTGAAGGCCACATGATCGAACAGAACAATCCTCCGCTTAAAAATGCATATACTGCAACTGTACCTGTTGTTTGTGTACCGATCAACATGGCTG
>Ga0154020_10006798_pt1 | contig 13402 bp, 17 predicted proteins | sample Klosneuvirus_201_FD_109709 | JGI IMG/M metagenome (GOLD analysis project Ga0154020, IMG submission 109709) | Active sludge microbial communities from wastewater, Klosterneuburg, Austria - Klosneuvirus_20160825_MG | ecosystem: Engineered > WWTP > Aerobic digester > Activated sludge | place... | reverse complement strand
CTTTGTTTTTTTTCCTTCCCCAAATAAACGGCTTTATTCATGGGGGGGGGGGAGTCGATCTTGAGGGCCTACTTCGTTGCCACTCGACTGGAAGGCTCGACAACCGTTTACTAATTCGCTTCAAGGAATGCACAACAGTACAATAAGAATGATGAAACAACGAAGAAGGCTCACGACGATCAAGAGCTGTTCGAAGCGGAATTAACCTTCTCGAGGGCCTTCGCCACTCCTCCATTCTTGACAAAGAAATTCTCGACGCCGAGCGCGCGAAGCTGGTCCTTTGAGATTCGGTGCCAATCTTCTTTGGATTTGAACTTCAAAGAATCTTCCACATATCGAACGACTCTCCTCAGTACCTCTTCGTCGCTCCAGAGGCCTCGCGGTGTCGAGGAGAACTTCCACGGGAGCCAATCGTGCTCGCGGTAGACAGCTTTGAGGAGAGTATAAAGCGATTGCCCATAATGGCCAAGCACTGCTCGTCCTCCATTCGACTCAATTTGCTCATGAGAAATATTATACCACATCGGGAAGTCATTCGGAGAGAAGCCGAGCTTGGCGGCGAGGTTGTCCATGAACTGTCGCTGGTTGCTCTTGTTGGCCCAGTAGTTCCTCGGAATGTAGTCTGGGACCTACAACCATGCACACCAAGTCAGCAACCTTGACTTCAAAGGTAAATTATCCCTGTAATACTCGCAATCTATTCAGGGAAGAGAAAATAACTCATTAGAACCTTCTAATGGGGGAAAAAAGAGGAAAAATTACAAGAAAAGAAGAGCACAAGGGAATATGCCGAGGAAAGGAAGCAATACCGAGGTGGTGCTTCGGAGTGAATCCACCACGAGATGAGGAGAGCCGCCATATTTAGCAAGCAAACCAGAGCCATGGTTTTGCGTAAAGTGGTTCGCATTAAGCTCCTTATATTCCGATACTTTGACGGTTTCCAAGAGCCAATTGAGGTACTCCCTCCGATTCATCTCCAGGTCAAAATAGCCTTTTGGAACTGCCGCGAAAAGCCAAGGTCGATACCGATAGTCGGAATAAACCGTCGATAAGAGGGCATAAGGAGAGAAATGATAGTGATTTCCTAATAAGGAAATACCATCATTATCCGTGAAGTCCTTGGCGGTTACGCGGTACCAGTCCTCGCGCGTCCTGAATCCAAGCTTTCTCCCGAGCCAATCGAGATACATTCGCTGATTCTCTTTCTTCGTCCAAAATAATTTCGGAATATATTTGAATTTCCAAGGAAGGAGGCCCAGTTGGGGATAGGTCTCGCGGAGGAGGCGGAAGAGGGAGTTTCCATAGGCTGCCATGAGCTGGCTGCCACCTCGACGAGAGAGGTCCTCGGGACTCGAGGCATACCAAGTCTCCGGGTCATTCTCATCTTTCCCTAAACACAAATATATTATTAGAAGCGATTGCAACGGGGAATAGATGATATTATTGAAAAGGGAAGGAGGAGACTCAGTACCCTGGTCGGCACAGAAGCAAGAGAGAAAAGCCTTCTGGTTCTCCTTCTCCTTCCAAAATCCCTAAAAATAGCAAAAGAATATAACAATTATCAGAAAATAAATGTATTTCTAACAAATTTCCAACAAAAGAAGAATCGAACGGAAGAGGTACAGCAGGGACCCTAGGAAAGAGCCAGGGATGCCACACTCTCTCAGGGAATGCAACTTGAAGCGCTTTGAATAGCGGTCCCCTTGAAAGAGAAACGACATCGGAAACACATGTAGGATGATAGAAGAGAGAAAGAGGCGGAAGAGCACTGAAAGAGAGCGGGGAATGACATCGGATAGATCCGGGATGGAGGATATGGAAGAGGAGAGAGCAAGAGGGTGAAGAGGAAGACGGCACATGATTACATAGGGAGAAAAGATAAAAGATGAAAGATGGGAGAAAAGGAAGATGAAGATAGTGGGGGGAGGAGGGAAGAAGAAGGAGGAGGAGGAAGATGATAGAAGGAGATGCCTCGCTTTCAAGATGGCGGCACCGCCAATCCCTTTGAGACGCGCTGGAGTCACGCGATACCAATCCTCTCTCGCTTGGATACCTACAATGTAGCAAACGAAAGAACTAAAGTGGAAAAGACGAATGGCTAAGGAAAAGGAGAAGAGGAATACCTAGTTTGGCCTCGGCCTCGACGAAGAAGGAGCGAATGACCTCGTCGTCCATCTCGACACGCTCCTTCCCTTCCAACGCGCCCTAGACAGCCACAAAGATCACAAAATGAAGAAATTAAATATTAAAATATATGGAGTTCTTTTCCCTTGGAAAAAGAAAAAGAGAAGAGGAAAAGGAGGCGAAGAGAAAGATACCTCCGAGGTTGAGGCGGGTTCTTCGAGGGCCGAGCTCGACGAGGAATGGAAACGCCTTCCTCGCCTTCCAAGCGCTTCATCAGCACCAATATTCGAGAGATTGTATATACGGCTGTGTAATTTCAATTTCGAAGGCCAAGGAAAGGCGGAAGAAGCTCGAGGGAGGGAGGGAAAGGAAGGAGAGAGACAAGAGCGAAGAACCGTCCGCAGCATTCTCCCTTTCACTTCCAAAAAATGAAGTCACAATAACAGAATAAACAAAATGCTCGTATTTAGGTCCAGACACTCTCAGCCTCGGAACTCAATCGGAACTCAAGCGGAGAATGCATAAATTATCAGATGTGTCAAACAAACTGAAACCGCCTCATCTTGTTGAGTTCGAGCTGTTTAGATCCACCCTGCGCCAAAAAAATCTATGTTGTAAAAATTTACGCAGTCTCCTTTCCATCCAAGCAGGCTTATTTGTCGGTGCAGTTTCTCAGTACGACAGTAATTCATTAACTCAGTACCGGTACTGTACTGTCCGAAAGCAATCATGAAGTCAGGAATGGACGTCACGACGACTCGGGTTGGCGAAGTCGCTCGCGACCGTTCTTCGAGATCACTGACCTCTAGCTCCAATGTTCCCCTGCTTCGGAAAGAGCCACTTTTTCCTTTTTTTGCGCTGTGCTTATACCCTCACGCTTCGGAGGCTAGCAATAAATCCAGAGCGGAACAAAGCAGCCGCTCCCAAATCCGGGTCTGCATTTCGGATGTTCGAGGACCGAGAGGCAAGTGGCGACTGTTCACCCCGTCACATCTTGATTCGTTGCACAAGGTGTCCTCACCTCCTCCACGTCTTCTCGCTACTGTACTCTCATATTCTCTCCTCCTTCAATTCTTCTCGAGCGGCCGGGGGAAAGTCTATTCCTGCGTTGGGTTTTCCGTCCTAAGTGGGATCCTCGTGTGGTTTTGCTATTAATTCCTAAGACCCAATGTTTGTCCATGCTGGTAAATATGATTAACATGCATATATTTTCAGGATGTTTTATACTCGGTTCTCGGCCAGTCCTTCGCCTCCAGCCTCCTCTCCTCCACCCTCGTGCCTGCCCATACACCATCTATTTCCCCGCGAATTATAATTTCATAGCAATCACAATATTATGTTTATATTTGAGCCCGATTTCTGGGCCTAGAAGAGGACACCGACGCTCGAGGGAAGTGTCGTAAGATGTCCATTCGAGTGGAATCCTTTAGTTTTGATTTCTACTTCGAATCTTCATTACACGGAAGAGGTTCAAGCGTTTCCTTTCTTGATGAGATAGATAATTATATATTACGTATATAATAATTTAAAATTTGACGATCAGGAGCGAGACGGGAGCGTACAGAGGCCTTCTCTGTGTCCATTTCCGCTGCACTTCAGTCTTTTTAGCGACGAGAGGACTTCTCTGCGTGGTGCTTCCCCCCCCTCCTGACCCCTTTCACTTCTAAGGAGATATGGCGATAAGAGTCCCTTACGATCCTATTCGTGATGCACAAGGCCCTTCAGAAGTTGGGCCGCGCTTGCTGTTAGTGAGGGCTTTTCCATATCCGGTTCCGGTCCCTGTTCCCGTGACCCACCTGCCATTGAACACACCCTTTCCCCCTCACGCGGACCCCCGGGCGGCCGCTCCGATAGGTCAGGCGAACACTCTCTACGCTTCTCTGGTGCCGGAACCGGGGCTTGGCCGATTCCAATATCGGGTGGTGACACCTCTGCCTGACACGTGTACAGCGCTTCTAACTCCGAATCCTCTGGCGCGCAAGGACCGCTCGACCTCAACCTCCTGGTCTCCTTCGCCTCCGCTGAGTGATCCACCGCCCCTTCCGACTCCTCCGGTGGTGCCGCTGCCGCTGCCTCCCTTACCCGAGTCCTTCCTCCTTTCAGGGGTTCAGGACGATGAATCGGAGCTTCGAGGCCTCACTGGTGGAGCTGCGCAAACGCCGAAGTGCCGCAAGTGTGGAAAGCACTTTGTGTCAGCCGCGAGCTTGAACGCTCATCATCGGAGAAAGCACGAGGATCACTCTGTTCACTGTGCACAATGTGGAAAGCGGTGCGCGACCATCGCTGACCTCCGCTCGCACGAGCGCGTGCACAATGGTGAGCGGCCCTTTGGTTGCGACCTGTGCGAGTACCGAGCGGCTCGGAAGCCCGACCTCCGGCGTCACGTGTTCACTCACCAAGGCGCCTCGAGCTTCAAGTGCCAATTCTGTCAGGACGTCAAGTGCCGCTCGTTGAATGGTCTTATTTCACATATGGTCAGTTGCCACCCCGAGCTACCCTTTCGCTGCCCAACGTGCGCTTATGGGGCGCGCGAGTTGGTCGACCTGGAATTGCACGTCTCGCGAGAGCACCGGAAGTGACCTCGTTGTCATCCTCGACCTCAACTGATTTTTTTTGTTGTTTTTTGGTTTGAATTTTTTAACATTGGTGTGTAAATAATGCACCGCTGCGGGGTCTCGCTTGATTAATTTTCAAGGCGTCGAATTCCGGCGTGAGTTTTCACCCTCCTCCTCCTCCAACGGTGTCCAATATGTGTGCGCAATGGCAATAAATATCGCTTATCTCTACTTCGTCAATCGAACAAGTTTGCTCCCCAGCTTTCAGCAACTTGTCACACGGACACTCGCGGAGAAATAATTCCGCTCAACAGCAAAAAAAGTATTTTCAAGAAATCTTACGAGGTCATAATTGGCCATTCTTTTTTTACTGTGGGAAAGATTCTGTTTTGAAAGGGTGCTTTTGCAAGAACGAACCGGCAAAGAGTTGGGCAGTTCTCAGACATCGAAGCGTGCAGGCGCGGAGTTACCGGTATTATTTCTATACGGTGAAACTTCCGAAGCCCCCCAGAGAACCTCAGAACCAGCGGTCAAGCAAAACTGAATATGCTTAATATTTATATCTAACCCCGAAGTGTTCTGCGCTCGTCTGCGTTTGAGGAGACCGTGCGGGAGGTTCGGAATATCCTATAACCCACTCCGACGCCGAGGTCAAACTGGTGAGCACAAAAAGTTTTTCCTCCCCCCGAATTTCATAGCTATTTCGAGAGAACTATCGCTCGAAATAGTACCTGGAAATTATCAGGCTGGTCGGAGCAGAAGAACGAGGCTGGTAGCTTAGCGAACGGGAAATCTCGGAGTCTGACGAAGCGAAAAGCTGTGCATTCCATCGTCCAGCGCTTCCTGAGCTTTCGAGTCGAACTTCTTGTACAAGACAGTAAAACCTTTGGCCGATTAAATTCTTCAGATTTATATTTTCACCAGAGGGAAGTGTCACAAAACTGTTCTGTGGAATGATTCCCGCCGTTCGCGTCGGGCAAGTGAACACACGTTCAGAAAGCGCCCATTGTCCCTCCCTCTGAATAGATTTATTCCTTTTTAGCCATTTTCCATAGAATTCTTAAGAACGCTGGCCGTTATGAACATTCTAGCGACAGGAGTTAGGAGCCCTCTTTCTGCCAAAAGGAAGGTTCGAAGTCGGGAGATTTTGACAATCATGGAAGTATTACAAGTTCTAAAAATTTCACTGCTTATTACAATGAATAGGGCACATTCTCTAAAATAATATGGTCGAAGGAAAGGGAGAGATGATCATTTTGGAGCACTTGGAAGGACGAGGTTGGCATTCTTCGTGAGGAGCTCCAAGAGCCTCCTCGACTGGGTCTGCGCGAGGAGGGCTTTCACCGCTGGAACAACCGACTTCGAATCCATAATCGGAGATTTCTTTAATACGTGTAACGTCGGGCGAATGTCATTTGGAGCCTTGTTGACCTCAATGGCGAGGTCTTTGCCGTTGAAGGCCTTCACCTTCTCGTATTCCTTGGCCACCATAGTTGCGTAACGGTCATAACTCTCCTGAACCTACAGCACGCAAGTCGTCAGCACCCTCAACAAGACGACAAAAGTAAAATAGAAAAGTAATAGAGGAGGAACATGGAAGGTCATACGAGAGTGTAGAGGGCAACCCACTGAGGGAAGTACGAGAGGAATTCGCTTCCTTCGTTGAGTTGCACGACCTCCAGCAAGCGCCTCGCGTTGAGACCGTCCTTGTCCGTCGCTGTCAAGAGAGCGACTTGGACATACATTGGTGATTTGACCTTCGCATGAAAAACAACCGTTAAACGGAACAAGATATAAATGATGATGGACCGATGACAGTCACTTGGAGAGAGGAAGCTAATGAGCTCGGAGAGAGAAGTGGGAGAGAAAGTAATTAAAAGAGCAATTAGAAAAGGGGAAGAGTGTAAGAAAAGTAGAAAGGACCTTGACGCGCTGAAAGTGACAATCGCGGATGACGAAGCCCTCCGCCTTCGAAGCGTCGAGCTTACGACTCGCCGCGACGACCTCCTCCAAAGATTTATATGCTGTATTGGAAAAAACGATAAGATTATCGACCACAAGAAAAAACAAAATGAAGAAGATATGTACGATGCGAAGGGGTGAGAGTCCAACGATATCGAGTAGCAAAGGCGGCGGGCTCTTCCTCCTTCAAAGTGACGAGGTCGCGACATCCGTGCAGAATGATATGCTCTTCCTCATACGCAACAACGACCTAACAAACAAAACAATCTCTATCAATCAGAGAACGCCGAAAGTCACAGGAAAGAGATTTCGAGGTTGGGTAAGCGTCGTACGCGGTTGAATGGAGTGGCGAGTTCGAACATGAAGCACCTCCTTTGATCTGTTTCACTCGGATACTGATAGCCCTTTCGATTCCACACCTCCCAGAAGAAGGTGGAAAAGGTTGTGGAGCGCGCCTGGTTCTCACCCTTCTCGTCGTCGCCTTCGGATTCATTGGGGGGTGCCATGTCGTCATCGCCATCCTCACCAGCAGTGAAGCTCATCGAGTGCTTCACACGGGAATTTAACTAAAATGCGAGAAAATGAAAAGAGGAAGAAAGAGCACAAAGAGGGCGACGAAAAATAAGGAGGGATCAAGAGAAGCCAGAAGCTTCGAATGAGATGGAATCCGAAGCATATGAGAAGATTCGAATCATTATCTACTAGATTGTGAATCTGAGAAGAGGAAACAGGAACTTGGTACGAAGACACGGCCAGAGCCATCAGGGATGCCCGTGGTGGCGACGCACCACTTGCCTTGGTGGAAGTAGATGGTGCAGAGCGTGCCGTCAGTTTTATCCGAGACCCAAACTGGTTGAGACCAGTCAAGCTGAGCCGCTCCCTATATGAACTAATATTATATATATATGTGGATCTAAAAAAACAGAAAAGGAAAGTCAACGCGAACTGAAGAGCAAACGGTACGCTCTCGCCAAAATTGAAAAACTTCTCGTAGGGAAAAACGACGATGCGCCAATTGTCCGCGGAGTCCATCACGATTCCCCTCGATAACTTGACGAGCGTATTCGACATGGGCGAATTGATCTACGGCGAGGAGAGCTCAGTGAGGGTTAGAGGAACACAAGTTCAACCCGGGGGGGGGGAAAGAGGGAGCTGAGGGGAAGTTGGAACGTTGAAGCTCGAAGGAGGACACTTGCTCACGCCATAGCAATATAGCAAACAAGAGGGATCGCTGAGGGGAACCCAAAGATCGAGGAGAAAATCAAATAACGAGGTCGAACTCGACGAGCCTCTTGTTGGCTCGACGAGGTGGCTCGGCTTTCCCTGCCCTCATGACACCCCCAAATCGAGGGAAAAATAGTAAAATATTCATTTAATACAATCACGAGACTTAAAATGAAATATTCAGTCTCAGAGAGCAGCGGAGGGGAAGAGAGCGCTGCCTTTGAAAAGCGTCCAAGCTCCTCCATCCACCCAAAAATGCCAATAGATCCAAAATTGCTATTAATATAATTAACAATATTAAATTTGCTACCTGGTTGTATTTGAGGAGCCAGAGCGAGCCTGCCTTCTTGATTGATATGGAAAGCTCGCGGAGACGACGCTCGGCCTCGGCGACGCCTTGGACCCTGAAGAGCTCCTGTAACTCCGTCATTAATATTAATAAAAATAACAATAATATAGTAATATCACAATGAATATCAAGACTCTGGTCTGGAAATGGGAAGAATGACAGATTTCGGGGAAATTTCTCATACAGTAAGAACTGATTGCACTGATTCGAACATCCCACACTAGACACGAGGGCGACAGCCTACCGTGACGTCTCGTGTGGTATAATACAGCTCGTCTGCTTTCTGGTATGGACCTTCATTAATATTTATTATAAAAAGTGCTGCCGCGAGGCAAAGACCCTCGTGCGACGACGATGCCGTAGATTCATTTTGTACGGCGAGTAGGGAGGGATGCCATTGGATGGCGAAAACAGGGCGGCTGTCACACTTCGCCTTTGCAATGGATCGGCTGTCGGATACCAACACGATTTCCGATCCGATAAAAATGTCGGGGTTCAGTTGGTTCACATCATCACTTGTTTGGATTCGCTGTGAGGAAGAAGCGCTCAGAAGAGGCGGCCTTGGTCGTGATTGCCGCGACCGCTTTTCCAATATCCCTCCCATTCGCATCCAATGCTTTGACAATCTCACCATCGGATATTGGCGACGATTGGGACTTGGATGCGGAGTGGGCCTTCTTGCTATTGCTCGAGAGCGTGAGGAGGACGAGCCGGGTAACGTAGACCTCAAAGGCTGCTTGATCGCCACGAGGAAACAGCATCTTATCGAATGCCATGAGCTGCCTCACAAATCCTAAGAATAGACAAATTTGTATATATTCAGAAAAGACCTTGACACCGGCACTCGGAAGAAGGGGGCTACCAAAATTGGGGAGGATGACCGGGCGCGCGCTGCGGACGAGCTGGAAAGCTTCAAGTAAGCGCATCCTATATGTAATAACAAGATATTAAAAGAAAGACACACAAAGAAAGGAAAAATATTATAAATAATATATTTCAGGAAAGGGGTCGCAGGAGGACATCGCGGACCTCCGAGAGCGCATGAGGTAGGCGATGACGAGGGAGGGCGATCGGGACACGCCGACGTCGCAGTGGACCAAACACGCCCCTTCGCCTCCCAAACTTTCTTCTAAATAGAAAAATATATTTAATTTTATCATATTAGAACTGGTTGTTTCCATCATTTATGACAAAAGAAATGAAAAGCGATATTAATAAAACGATCCAATAATACATATAAGCTTAATCTCAAGGGGCATTGTGATGAGAAGGGGAGGGCAAAGGAGGAAGGGGAAGGGGCACCGATGAAGGTCGAGGCCTCGACGAAGGCGGTTGATAGGTCCTCGACCTCCACGTCGTCGAGGCGAAGCGCCTTGTACCGCACTCCGGGCACCTCCGCCATCTTCCTCTTCACAAATATATTAATTTAAGAAAGGTATCATTAAAAGTCCACGAAAAAGAAAGGATTCCAAAGGGGAGAAGAAGAGAGGTCGGGAAACAAAACAGTCGAAGAGGTCGTCGTAAGGAAGTCTCTCAAGCAATTCCAAGAGATGAAATAACATAAAATTAGTAATTACCTTTGTAACAGAGAGGACGTGGGCGATGCGGTGGCGCTGGAGGAGAGCGGCATTCGAGGCAACGGAGCGACCCGAGAGGAAGAGGCGCTCGTGGAGGATGGCGCTGAGGTCCGCCTCGTCACGCCCATTTGACGCCGCGGTCATCTCACCTTCAAGATATTACTTCCCGCTACGCATTTTATCACACGGGAAGATCAATGAGGGGAGTGAGTAGGGCCTAGGAACGCTAGGATGGAGAACTCAGAAGTTGACACCGTCAGATATCCCGCGCCTTCACTCCTGCTATCGCTGTCCTCCTCCCCCTCCCCCCCCCCTCCCCCCTCTGCGCCATTCTTTACCTCTTTGATAGAGTGGTGCCACTGTTTATAATATCATTCTTCAACTTGGTGACGTGATGGAGGAGGAGAAGGAGGCGCGCCCGGTCTCAGAAGTCCTCGGGGTCGAATGGCCTCTGAACCGCCACTATCGCCATGGCGCGTTCGCCGCCCTCCCCTCCGCCCGCACCTACTACGAGCTTGTGGTCCGCCTTGCACTTTCTAATCATAATAATTAAATACCTATTATAATTTTGAGTGATCTTGAAGCATTTTTAACTCATGGGGGAACGAGAATCAATCACTTTAGTAGAGTTAGTTAGTATACCTCTGTCGGTCACCCGGCTTTGTAGCAGAACCTCATGAAAGACACTCAATCTCATCTAGTATTTCTACAAAGAACGATGATTTATTTGTTAGGGACCGAAGGAAGGCGAACCAGTGGTCCTGGTCCACGGGGCGATGCAATGGAGTTATATATGGGCCGACCTCGTCGACGAGCTCGTCGAGCGAGGCTTCCGCGTCCTCGTTTATGGCACTTCTTCCCCTCGTTTTCGATTCCTTTTGTTCGCTTTTTATATTACTTGTATAAATATGCGCTTTTTCCAATATCTAGGCGAGAGAGATCTCTTCCATCACATACTCCATTCTTCATCTTGCTTGAGAAACATTCCGGCTCTTCCCTGCTATCCGAGAACCCATAGTATGAAAATATTCTAATATTTTGATGTTCGCGGATAGATTGTGTAGGGAGGGGCTTCTCCGAGTGCCCTCCTGGCGCCGTCTATCGCGTCGATCTCTACATCACGCAACTCCTCGAGCTCACCTCCCTCCTCTTTCCCGACAAGAAGGTCCTCCTCTAATCGAGATCCTCTTCCACGATCAGAGAATATCAAATATCGTTTAAGTATTGTTTGCATTAGTTCACTCTGATTGGAGTTTCGATGGGCGGAGCGATCTCGGCCACATTCGCGTCGAGGCATGCTGAGCGAGTCAACCGCATCGTATTGATAGCTCCTGCAGGCGCTGGTGTATCAAAGACTTGGGCCCAGACGTACTCTCCTTAAGATCACTTGAATCCATTTCGTGGAATTTTTTAAAATCACCTGAGTCCAATTCTCATTTTATGACGGTCATCGATTTGTAGTATCGTGACCATTCCGATCCTCGGGTGGCAACTCCTTTGGTACTTTGGCCATCGCTTGCTCAAGTCGAGTGCCATGAACATGGTGAAACTGAACTTTGTCAATCTTGATCTGCTTTCTCCTGCTCTAATTGACGACATAGTTAAGCGAAACATATGGTACCAACAATGTCCATCTGCAATGTTCTCGTGAGTGTTTACACGTCTCTTTCAATAGGCAATTCGAAGCCAAGAGCGGTTTTTTAGAATCATTGCACTCAACGTTGGTATATTTTAATATGGATACGCTCTACCTAGAATGGAATTCGATTCCTGGAAAGACTCCAGTGCTTATCTTATGGGGCGACATGGACCGCATCGTTCCCTTTCAGGGCCACGCCAAGGTCTCCGAGGCCATTCCTCATGTACCTTCTCCTCTTTCCCTTGTTATCTCTTTTTCCTCTTTGTCCTCTCGTAATGCTAGAAGGAAGGTAATAGTTATTTTCAAGGCGCACCTGATCGAGATGAAGGGAGCGGGTCACGGAGTGCAATTCGAGCAGAAGGCTCTCGTGCTGAATCACATTACGACTTTTCTCGTGGAAGCGAAACACTGAGGCGATCTCCTGCACCTCCGTTGTCTTTGCTCTATTTCTCACGCAGAATCTAAGAAAGGGTACTCTAGACGAGGAGAGAAGAGGTTGCTTATGATAGATTTGCGGGTGTATTGTGACTCACAGAAAACAAGAGCGGAGAAAACCCTCACTCAGAGGGGGAAACAGTGCTCCGTGTTGTGGGACGTGTGTCGCCTTCGTTATATCATTAACGGGTCGACATCTTACCGCGGGTGGCGATCTTCGCACGAGTGGCGAGCTTACCACGGGTAGCCATCTTGGCGCGCTGCATGAGGGATCTTGTTGAGTAAGAGAATGAATGGTGGGCACTGGGCAACTCTTCGTACCTTCAATTACTATAGAATCGGCATTCGACAAAGCATCGAAGAAGACATCCTCCATTTTGGTTTAGCAAGTCGGTGAGCTCCGAAAGAGGTCCTCAACCCTGTTTCAGAAGAACTCATTTTGAGGGCGTCCTCCGAAGCAGAAGCTGACCCTTCTCGTGACCACTGACTCAGAGGCAATGCCTATCTGAATCCCTTTTTACAACAGTTCCTCCTATAAAACAGGCGTATTCCCATCGAATTGCGAGAAAGGCATTCGACTCTCCGACTCCGAAGCTCCTACCCAGACTTCGAAACCATTTAAGCTTAGGAACACAGAGGAAACAGGCCGTCAATCGCCGTCGCATCGATATCATACGTTTACATAGCTACTCTTATTTTCTTTTTCATATCCAGTGGTTTTTTCATTAGGGGAGGGATCCGAGACGGAGAGACTCCAAGAGGAGGGACGAGGAAAAAAAATTCCGACCTCTGTTCGTGCCAACAGCGAATTCGCTGTTGATTTCCGACAGTGAAGATATGTTATATTGTATAATCATTTTCGATCGATAGGGATTGTGGGCTAGCACTGAGCGGTCACCCGAAATTCGATGGTCGATTTCGGCACAGATCAGAGGAAAAGAAGGTGTCCCAACTCCGCCGAATCAGAAAACTATTTAGGTCTACTCAAAATGAGTATTCTCCGAATCTGATCTTCTCTTCCTCTGTCTGGGTTCACCCCATGTAGACCCGAACAGAGGATGGCTCTTCCATCTACCCGACAGAGAAGAGGTGCTCGATGGAATCGCCCCTCGCCATCGGGCTACCTCGCTTTCCCTCACCAGATTCCAAGTCCATATGAAATGAAAGCAACAAAACAGTCTAATTCGATAGCGCCATGAGAAAACCTCACCTGCGAAGCCCATTGTGTTTCGCTGTGGTTTTCAGCTCACTTCGATCGCTGCTCACTATTGTGGAGGGATTCGTATCACCAGAAACTTTAATTATCATAAAGAAAATAATATAACATTAATGATTGAGCTAGAGAACCGAGGAGGTCGAAGAGTTGTCGCGTTCTCTTCCTTACTTCTTCTTCTGTGCGAGGACACAGAGCTCGCCTGCCTTGAGGGCACGTTGAGTCGCCTGAGCGATCTTCTCCGTCAAGTGGAGCAGCTTTTGCTGAGACTCCTCATCGTTAGCTGTAGAGGAAGAGATCAGGGGGGGGGGGGGGGGGGGGAGG
>Ga0154020_10006797_pt1 | contig 13403 bp, 11 predicted proteins | sample Klosneuvirus_201_FD_109709 | JGI IMG/M metagenome (GOLD analysis project Ga0154020, IMG submission 109709) | Active sludge microbial communities from wastewater, Klosterneuburg, Austria - Klosneuvirus_20160825_MG | ecosystem: Engineered > WWTP > Aerobic digester > Activated sludge | place... | reverse complement strand
TGCGGTTCTTGCCCGCGCGCTTGGCCGCATACAGCGCGGCGTCCGCGCGCGCCATCAGCTCGTCGCCCGCGAAGCCGATCCCCCTTGGCGCGCCGCTCAGGGTGGCGACGCCGAAGCTGGCGCTCATGCGCGCGCCGCTGGGCAGCGCCAGGCCGCCGATGCCGGTGCGGATGCGCTCGGCCACGCGCGCCGCCGCGGCCGCGGTGGTCGCCGGCATGACCACCGCGAACTCGTCCCCGCCCAGGCGCGCCGCCACATCGACGCCCCGGATCGACTGCCGGATCACGCTGGCCACGCTGCGCAGCGCGACGTCACCCGCGGCATGGCCGTGCTGATCATTGAGCAGCTTCATGCCGTCGAGATCGATCATGACCACCGACAGCGAGCCCCCGAAGCGGCCCGCATACTCGATCAGATAGTCGATGTGGCCCTGGAAGCCGCGCCGGTTGCCGAGGCCGGTCAATTCGTCGCGATGTGCCAGCTCGCGCAGGCGCTGGTTCTCGCGCGTCAACTCGGCGACCCTGGCCTCGAGCTCGCGCATCACGCGGGTGTCGGCCTGCACGTTGAGCATGCGCACGCGCGCCGCCGCATGCAGGCGCGCCATCAGCTGCTCGGGCGCACGGGCATAGCTGCAGGCGTCGTCGGCGCCGGCCTGCAACGCCGACACGATGGCGGCGCTGTCCTGGCACAGCGCGATCACGCTGGCAGGGCCGACGCTGTCACCCTCGAGCAGCCGGCGCAGCGTCGCACCCGCGTCGCCCTCGGGCAGCGCGACGATGACGACCTCGACCGGGTGCTCCGCCAGCGAGCGCTGGGCCGACTCGATCGACCACACCCGGCGCATGCGCACCAGCTCCTCCGCGGGGAGGACCAGCTCGGCCGCGGCCTCACCGCGAAGCTCGAGCCACAGGGTGCTGGGGAGAGTCACGGCCATTGCTAGAGCAAGACGCAGGCCGCCGCACCAAGGTCTGGTCCGACCACCAAAAACGCGAGGTTGTACGCCCGCGCAGTGCGCCACGCTGGCGCGATCGGCCAATCCGTTGGCCAGCTGACACGACATGGGTGTCGGGCCTGTTGTCCCCAGGACACTGCGTGCGTCAGCGTGGATCTCCTACCTGGACGCTACTTCGGCTTCGGCTTGGGGAAGTCCGGGACCTCGACCACCACATCGCCATCACCGCTCAGGACGGCCTGACACGACAGCCGCACCTTGGTGATGAAGTAGACGTTGCCGATGTGCTTCTTGTCGAGCACGCCCACCGGCGACAAGAGCTCGCCGCCGCTGACGACCTTGACGCGGCATAGCCCGCAGGTGCCCTTGCCGACGCACGCGGTCGAGATGGGCACCCGCTCGCGCTGGGCCAGGTCGAACAGGTTGTCGCCCGCCTTGGCCTCGACCGTCCTGTCCAGCGGCTGGTAGGTCACGCGAATCACTCGGCGGGCTCCGGATGGTGCGACAGACCGATGCGGGTGCCGTCGGGGTCGCGCACGTACAGGGTGTATCGCGAGCGCTTCTCGATGGCCACTCCCGCAGCGCTCAGGCGCGCCTCCCATGCAGCGCGGTCGGTGCGCGCGATGCGCAGCGCGACCAGGTGCGCGCCCGGCGAGGGATGCGCGAACGGGGGCGCCACGTCGCCGCGCGCGGGCACCCGCTCCAGCGCCAGGAAGGCGGCGCCGCCGACAGAGGCCCAGATCGAGCGCGGCTGCCCGGCGTCGTCGAGCCAGCGCTGCAGCACGGCGCAGCCGAGCAGGTCGCACCAGAAGGCCTCGGCGCGCGCCAGATCGGCGACCTGGATGGCGACATGATGGACGCCGGCCAGCTTCATGCGCGCCCCCAGCGTGGGCGTGACACCGGCGCGCCCTCGACCACCCAGCGCCACGGCCGCGCCGCCCAGGCGCCGGCATAGTCCACGTTGACCCGCGGCGTCGCGCGCAGCGCGGGCGCGGGGTCGCCGCGGTCCTCGACCTGGAGGGCACCGGGGCGGGTGACATCGAGGCCGTTGTGTCGCTTGTCGATGGCCATGGCGCGGCACAGCTTGCCGGGGCCGTCGGTGCGCGCGTCGCCCAGCCCGGCGACCGGCTCCAGCGCGCGGATCAGCACCGCGGCCGGGAAGCCGTCGGTCATGGTCACGAGGTTGAGGCAGAAGAACATGCCGTAGATCTGGTAGATGTAGGCCACGCCGGGCGGGCCGAACATGATGGCGGCGCGCGGGGTCGGGCCACGCCGCGCGTGCGAGGTCTGGTCGTCGCGGCCGTGATAGGCCTCGACCTCGATGATGCGACCGACGCGGCCCTCGTGGCTGACGTACTTGCCGCACAGCTCCTGCGCCACCGCGAGGGTGTCGCGCGCATAGAAGCTGCGAGGCAGACGGCGAGCACGCGGCATGGCGCGGAAGAATAGCGGGGCTAGCGCCCTGTCGCCAGCAGGGGCCGCAGGCGGATGGGCGGGCCGTCGGGGGCGGGCAGGATCCAGGGCTTGGGGCCGAGGCCGTCGTCGAGGTGCGCCAGGTCGGCGCTGGGGTCGATGAAGGTGGCGGCGGGGCGCCCGTTGAGCGAGACCCGGGCATCGGCAAACACGCTGACGCCGGGGCGGCCGTCCCGGGCGAAGTCGCGCGCGATGCGGTGGGCCAGCTGCAGGATGAGGTCGGGCTGCACGGCCATCTCGCGCTCCTGCAGGCGGGTCAGGTAGCGGCTGGGCGGGATGTGCCACTCGCGCGGCGGCTGGCTGTGCGGGTCGAGGACGATGAAGGTGACGCTGCCGTTCTTCTCGCGGGTCATCACGCGCCAGGACAGCCGCATGCCCTGCTCGTGCCAGGAGATGTTGCCGCCGTAGAGGTGGGCGCGCAGGGGCAGGGCGAGCTGGCTCAGGCAGTACAGGGCAGCCAGGGCGAGGGCGGGGTGGTAGAGGCGGGACGGCGTCGTCGGGGTGGCGGGAGAGGGCGCGGGGATGGGGGCGGGACGGCGGCGCAGGCGGGCCAGCAGCGTGCGCGGCCAGGACGGCGAGAAGAAGACCAGGGCGGCGGTGGTCATGATGACGGGGAACATGCCGATGGGGAACAGCAGCGAGGTCAGCGCATGGAACAGGAGGACGACGCCATAGGCGACGGCGCGGGTGCGGCGCAGCGACAGGAAGAGGACGATGGTGGTGTCGAACAGGAAGCCGGCCCAGGCGGCCACGAAGGCGACCCAGGGCTGGTCGAGCCAGGGCCCGATGACCGGGACGCTGGTGCGCGACGACAGCCAGATCCCGAGCGGCTGCGCGTGCAGCAGCCAGTCGCCGTTGAGCTTGGCCAGGCCAGCGCAGAGGTACACGGTGGCGACCTGGAAGCGCAGCAGGTAGCTGCACCAGGCCGGGACAGTGGCGCTCGCGATGGCGGGGTTGCGCCAGGCGTCGAGCGACCAGGTGCGGTGCGCGGGGACCACGACCAGCAGCGCACCCAGCAGCGTGACCAGGTAGTAGTGGTTGAGATAGTTCGACACGTCCATCAGCTGCAGCCACGCGAAGGTCAGCACCAGCAGCGCCATCGCGACGCGGTAGAACAGCCCCAGCGCCACCGCGAGCCCGAGCCCACCGAGCAGCACGAACAGGCCGTGGATCCAGCCCGCCGGCAGTGCGGGCACCCAGCTGAAGGCCCAGTACTTGAAGTGAAAACGCGGCTCGACGTACAGCCGATCGACCCAGCCGTAGGCCAGGAAGCGCGTCGCCGACACCGTCACCATCAGGCCGAACGCGATGCGCAGCACCGCCAGCGCGGCGGCGTCGTGCGGCGCCAGCAGCCGCTGCCTGAGGCGCGCCGCGGGGCTCACGCTGGCGTCAGTCATTGTCGCCCTCGACCGAGGCCGGCAGCTCGAGATCGAGCACGCTGACGAGGTCGGTCTTCATGACGTCGCTGAGCGCCTTGAAGGCGTCGTAGACCGCTCGCACCGACTGGGGATCGGCGGCCAGCGCGGCGGCGAGGTCGGGCTGCACGATGGCCGCCAGCGCGGCCTCGGCGGCCAGCGCGCGGGTGCGCAGGCTGGCGGCCACCGTGCCGCCGCCTACCGCGACCAGCAGGTCGTCGAGGCCGAGGCCGCCGTAGCCGGCGCCGCAGCCCTCGACGATGCGGCGAAAGCCGCGCAGGTTGGCCGCGAGGTGCGCCTTGTTCAGGGCGGCGTACTGCGACTCCAGCAGCGCGGGGCAGGGTGCCACGTCACAGTCGCGCAGGCCGATCGCGGGCGCCAGCTTGAGGTCCTTGCTGATGGCCTCGACATAGAACAGGGCGTCGCTGACGGCGTTGAGGGCCGACTGCGTGGTCGGGTAGGTCGGGTTGCCGGGACCGGCGCTGGCCAGCGTGCGGAGAAAGTCGCCCTGGCCTGGTGACCACGCCGCCACCAGGGTGGTCGCCCGCGCACGTACGTCGGCGGCCGCGGCCAGGGCGTAGGCGCGTCGGCGCGCGGCGCGCTCGCTGTCGTCCAGGGCGGCCCAGCTGCCGCTCGACACGATGACCGAGGTCGGCCCGCACGCGGTGTCGGCACCGTCGTGAAACAGCAGCACCTCCAGCGCCGCCAGGCCGCGGCGGTTGACCACAGCGCCGGCGAAGCCGGGCTGCGCGTAGCCCTGCGACACCAGCGTCTCCTCGACCGCGCAGCGGCTGACCAGTGGCCAGGAGTAGATCTGGTCGCGGAGGTCCTGACCACCTGCGACCGAGACCGGCGCGGCGGGGCCCAGCTGCAGGACCTCGCTCTCCTGCCAGGACGCGAAGGCGGCGCGCAAGGCGGCGCGCGCGCTGTCGCGATTGCCGTCGCCAGGGCTGGCCACCAGGGCGGCGAGGGCGGTCTCCAGCGTGCCGCTCCGGGTCAGGAAGTCCTGGGCTCGGTCGAGGGCGCAGGCGCCGAACGCGGCCAGCAGGTCGCCGCGGGAAAACCCGGGCGTCTCACTGGCATCGCCACCGGCGTCGTCTGGTGGCAGAACGACAGAGGCGTCAGACGGCTGCCGTATCGCCTCTTTGGCTTGACATGATGTACATGCAATCAGAACAACCGAGAAAATAGCCAATCTTGTTACGCACTTCATCGAAGCCCTCTTGACAGTCGAGTCAGCCAGACGTTAAGAGCATAGAGATTTTGAAATCAGTTTTCAATTTCAAAATACCGATCCCCTCCAACCTCCCGAGGCCCCATGAAGACCCAGCTGTTTCGCCGCCCCGCACGGCTCGCCGCCCTTGCCGTGGCGCTCGCGCTTCCGGCCTGCGGCGACGACGACCGTGACTCCAGCCCCGATGCCCGGGTGCCCGACGCCAGCACTCCCATGGCTGACGCCAGCACCCCGACACCCGACGCCAGCGCGCTCAGCCCCGACGCCACCGTGGTGACGTCCGACGCCGCCACGCCGCTGCTCGACACCGACCTGGTCGCGGTCCGCTTCAACGCGAACGGCAGCCTCGACACCAGCTTCGGCGTCGCCGGCGTCGCCCGCCACAGCCTGTCGACCGTGATCACCGGCGGCGCGCGTGACGCCCTGTGGGGCCTGGCGCGCGACAGCAGCAACCGGCTGCTGCTGTTCGGCTCCCGGCGCGGCGCCGACACCCGGCTCGACGCCGACCGCGCCGTGGTGCGCCTGACCGCCAGCGGTGCCCTCGACACCAGCTTCGCGACCATGGGGGTGCACACGCTGAACATCGCCAACCTGGGTGACACCGCGCGCAACGGCTTCGTGCAGGCCGACGGCAAGATCGTCAGCTCGGGCTACACCGCACAGCCCAGCGGTGTCGGCACCCAGTCGGTCAACAAGGTGGTGCTGCTGCGCCTCGACGCCGACGGCACGCCCGACACCACGTTCGGCGTCGCGGGCATCGTCAACTCGATGCCCCTGGCCCCGGCCGATCCCATCAACACGCCGTGGGGCGTGGCCGAGGCCTATGTCGCCGCGCGCCAGACCGGCCGCTATGTCACCGCGGGCTACGGCCGCAGCGCCAGCACCGGCACCGTCAACCTGGTCTCGTTCGGCTACACGCCGGCGGGCCGGCTCGACACCAGCTGGGGCACCCAGGGTGTCATCGAGCTCGACGTCGCAGGTGGCGACGACCGCGGTCGCAACGCCGTGGTGCTGCCCGACGATCGTGTCCTCATCCTGGGCAGCATCGTGCCGAGCACGGGCAACATCGACGCCGCCGCCTACCTCTACACGGCCAGTGGCCAGCTCGACACCACCTTCAACAGCACCGGCTACAGGACCTACAGCTTCGGTCGTCCCGACGAGGCCTGGTATGGCGCTGCGCTCTCGCCCGACGGTCTGCGCGTCGCCGCGGTGGGCTACCGCGCTGGCATGGAGAACGGCGCCGCCGCCGACGACGACGCGACGCTGCTGATCTGGCCCGTGGGCGGGGGGACGGAGTTCGCCCAGGCGGTGCCGCTGTCCGACACCGCCAATGATCGCTTCTGGGGCGTCGCCTTCGACGCCGCCGGCAAGATCTACGCGGCCGGCTACCTGGAGGAGGGCACCGATCGCCGCATGGTCGTGGTCCGCTTCAACGCCGACGGCACCCGCGACAGCAGCTTCGGCACCGGCGGTGTGGCCAGCCACAACGTGATCTCCCGCGGCACTCTGGAAGATGCCCGCGGCGTCGTGGTCCAGTCCGACGGCAAGGTCGTCATCGCCGGCGTCGCCGAAACCCCGTGATCACGCGCTCCACACTCCTGTGCGTGGCGCTGCTCGCCACTCCGGCCCTCGCACAGGACTCTCCTCCACCCGCACCGGTGTCGGTGCCCGATCCGGGCCCATCGCCACCGCCAGCGCCATCGCCAGCGCCATCGCCAGTCCCGCCGTCCTACGAGACCGTCGTCGTCGGCACCCGCGCCGCGCGCACCGGCGGCGCCGTCCGCGTCCTCGGCGCCCGCGACCTCGAGCGCATGAACCGCGACGACCCGCACGCCATCCTGCAGTCCGTCCCCGGCGTCCATGTCCGCGGCGAGGACGGCGTTGGCCTGCGCCCCAACATCGGCATGCGCGGCACCAGCCCCGACCGCAGCAAGAAGGTCACCCTGATGGAGGACGGCGTGCTCATCTCGCCGGCCGCCTACTCGGCCTCGGCGGCCTACTACTTCCCGCTCATCACCCGCATGGTCGCCGTCCGCGTCCTCAAGGGGCCGGCGGCCATCCTGTACGGGCCACACACGGTGGGCGGCGCCATCGATCTCATCACGCGCAGTCCACCACGGCACGGTCAGGCGACCGGCCTCGACCTCGGCGTCGGCGACTTCGGCTATCGCAAGCTGCACGGCCACTTCGGCGCGCGCAGCGGCCGCACCGGCTACCTGGTCGAGGGCGCGCAGCTGGCCAGCACCGGCTGGCGCGTGCTCGACGGTGGCGGTGACACCGGCTTCACCCGCAACGAGTGGATGACCAAGATCGAACACACCCTGGCCCCCTCCGCCAAGGCCCCCGACGTCGAGCACACCCTGTCACTCAAGCTGGGCTACTCCGACGAGGCCTCCGACGAGACCTACCTCGGCCTGACCGACGCCGACGCGCGCGCCACGCCGTCACGCCGCTACCTGGCCTCGCGCTTCGATCACATGCAGTGGCAGCGCACCGCGCTGGTTGCGACCCACCGCCTGTCGGCCGGTCGCATCGAGCTCACCACCACCTTGTATCGCACCGACTTCGATCGGCGCTGGCGCAAGCTCAACGGCTTCCGCGGCGCCGACCTCCGCGACATCCTCGAGCACCCCGACTCCGCGCGCGGCCAGATCTTCGTCGCCAACCTGACCGGCGAGAGCGACGGCGCCAGCGCCGGCGAGACCATCCTCATCGGCCCCAACCAGCGCCGCTTCGTCTCGCAAGGTCTGCAGTCGATCCTGCGTCTCACTGGCTGCACCGGCGCGCTCGGGCACGCGCTCGAGGTCGGGACGCGGATCCACCAGGACGAGGTCCGGCGCACCCACACCCAGGATGGCTTCCGCATGACCGGCGGCGTCCTGACCCCCGACGGCCGCGTCACCGAGACCACCGCCGACAACCGCGCCAGCACCACCGCGCTGGCCCTGCACGCCATCGACGCCATGCGCTGGCGCGACCTCACCATCACCCCGGGCGCGCGCCTCGAGCTGCTGCGCGCCAGCTATGACGGGCTGCTCGAGCAGCGCCACGCCGCCGCCCAGCGCGCCGTCGTCATCCCCGGCCTCGGCGTGTACTGGCAGGCGCGGCCCTGGCTCGGGCTGCTCGGCGGGGTGCACCGCGGCTTCTCGCCGGGCGCACCGGGGCCGACCATCGCGCCGCCCGAGCGCAGCCTGGCCTGGGAGGCGGGGACCCGCCTGACCGGTCGTCGCAGCGAGCTCGAGCTGGTCGGCTTCTGGAGCGAGTACCAGAACCTGACCTCGGTGTGCTCGCTGTCGGCGGGCTGCACGCAGGACACCCTCAACGCCCAGCTCGACGCCGGGGGCGCGCGCGTGTACGGCCTCGAGTTTCGTGGCGAGCATCGCGTGCGCCTGCGCCGCGGCGTCAGCCTCCCCCTCGACCTGACCTACACGCTGACGCGCACCGAGCTGCTGGAGTACTTCACTTCGGACGAGTGGGGCGAGGTCACGCCGGGCGACGAGCTGCCCTATGTCCCGCACCGCCAGCTCCGCGCCAGCGCCGGCCTCGACACCCGCGCCGTGACCCTGGCCGCGCAGGCCACCTTCGTCGACCGCATGCGCGAGTTGCCTGGTCAGGGTCAGGGGCCTGACGGCGAAGCCTTCACCGATCGCCAGCTCACCGTCGACAGCAGCGCGAAGTGGCGCCCACGCCCGGGCCTCGAGCTGTCGCTGCACGTGCGCAACCTGCTCGACGCGCGCGACATCATGGCGCGTCGGCCCTACGGCGCGCGGGTCAGCCCGCCGCGCTGGGTCCAGCTCGGCCTCACCCTGGGCTGGTGACCGGCACCACGGGCAGGGCGGGCGCCGGCGTCGTCGCGGGGTCGTCCTCCAGCAGCAGCCGCCCGGTCTCCAGCTTCTCCAGCAGCGGCTTACAGCGCCCATCGGCCCGCAGCCCGTCGAGCAGGCCACGCGCCGCGCGCTGATACCCGGCGCGGTCGAGCTGCCCCATCAGCAGGCGAAAGCGCAGGAACAGGAAGGCGGTCTGCGCCACGTCGGACAGGCAGTAGCTCTGCACCGCCTCGCGCTGGCCGGAGTTCCAGAGCCCCTCGACCTGCGAGCCGTCGACGCCGACCTTGCCGGGCAGCCCGATCAGCCGCGCCGAGGCGTCCAGCGACAGCCCGCGCGCCGCGCCATGCTCGGTCAGGAAGTCGGCCAGATCGAGGTGGCCCTCGTCGCTGTAGCGATAGCGATAGTCGCGGCCCTGGTAGTACCAGCGCAGCGGCACGCCATGGCGCAGGCAGCGCAGCATGATGACGGGCAGATCGAAGCCGCGGCCGTTGAAGGTCACCACGTGCGGGCGGTGCTCGTCGACGAAGCGCGAGAAGTCGGCCAGCATGCGCGCTTCGTTGTCCCCTTCGCCCTGGGCCTCGCCGATGACCCCCAGGCGCTTCCACTCGTAGTCTTCACCGAGCCAGAGACACCCGATCACGACGGGGCGGTGCACATACAGGGGCGGGAAGGGGCGCTCGACGCCGGGCGCCACGTCGGGCGCCTTGTACAGGCTGGTGTCGGGGATGGTCTCGATGTCCATCACGAGGTAGCTCGTTGCCATGGTCTGCCCCGCTGTGGCCTGAACGATTCGGTCGAAATGGCCGAAAATCGACCCGGGGTGGAACCAACGTCACGCACCCGAGCCTTGTAAGGTCCGCGCGAATCAAGTCATAATCCCCGAACCTTCGTCAAGGGATGGAAGCGATGGCCAGGTTTTCAGCCGTACCCCGCAGCGTCCTTGCCGCCGTGACCGCCCTCGGGCTGGCTGCCCTCACTCCCCGCGCCGACGCCTGCAAGGTCGTCGAGGTGGAGCTGACGCCCACACCCAGCCTGCAGATGGTGGTCTGGCTGGAGGACTCCGCGGGCAACTTCGTGGACACCCTCTTCATCACCCAGGCCACTGGCACCTATGGCCTGGGCAACCGCCCCGGCATCTTCAACTACAACTCGGGCGACTGGTGGCCATACGGGAGGCGCGAGGCGGTGTTCCCGATCTGGGCCCACAAGCGCAACCACCAGTACCCGATGCTGGTGTTCCAGGATCGCCAGGACGACAACCTGTCGCACTCGCTGTCGCAGTCCTCGCAGGAGCAGCGCTACTGCCGCCCCACGCTGGAGAGCGAGATCCACGCCAACATGGACATGATGACGTGCCCGACGCTGCGCACGTACACCGACAAGGGCATGTTCGATCCGACCGGCAAGAAGTCGCTGTATCCGCCGCGCAATGACCTGGTGGATCCGCGCACGCCGGCCGAGGGCGGCGTCGATCACGCCGACGCCAAGATGTTCGGCACCCTGAACGATCTCGACACGGTGTCCAGGCCCACGCCGCCCAGCGGCCTGAGCTACCGCATCCTGTGGAACATCCCCGAGGGCATGGCCCCCGGCGCCTACAAGGTCCGCGTCGAGGTCTCCAAGGAGCGCGACCGCAACGCCGGCCACACCTACCCGTCCCCGGTGCTGCAGTCGTGGGGCGAGTATGGCGTGCCCAGCCTGGGCCAGCCGTCGGTGCTGTGGGAAGTGCCGATCATGATCGACGCCACCGCGCGCAAGTCGCTGGCGCTCGACTATGCCGGCTACGGTGACCCGATGGGCGCCGACGGCCTGGTGTCGCCGCCCGACGCGACCATCGCCAGCAACGAGGGCTCGGGCGCAGGCCGCCTGGCGGTCGCCTCCGACGCCGGCACCATGTATCGCGTCAAGGTCACCACGCAGCCCACCGGCGACAGCATCGCGCCGGGCACGCCGTCGATGCTGCAGGCCACCGAGGTCAAGGCCGACAGCGCCAAGCTGGAGTTCCTGGCGCCGGGCGGTGACGGTGAAACCGGCATGATCGCGGGCTACGAGGTGCGCATGCGCGCCGGCGAGCCCATCGTGACCGAGGCCGACTTCACCGCTGCCAGCCTGGTCCAGGTGTCGACCGACGCCACCGCGCCGGGCGCCAAGAAGATCATCACGCTGACGGGCCTCTTGCCGCGCACCAACTACTTCATCGCGGTGCGCGCCAGCGACGGCTGTCTCAACGTGGGGCCGATGGCGGTGGTCAAGATCACCACGCCCGAGGCCATCGTGGACCCGACCGATCCGGGCGGCGGCTGCTTCATCGCCACTGCGGCGTTCGGCAGCCTGCTGGCGCCCAAGGTGACCATGCTGCGCGCGTTCCGTGATCGGGTGCTGCGCCGCTCGGTGTTCGGGCAGACCTTCATCCAGCTGTACTACTCGGTCAGCCCGCCGTTCGCGGACTCCATCCGGCCCTATCCGACCCTGCGCGCCATGGCGCGCGGTGGCCTCGAGCCTGTGATCGAAATTGCCGAAGGCATGCTGCGCAGCGAGTAAGATTCGCGCGTGCGCGTGCTCCTGGTCTTGATGGCAGTGCTGGTGGCGATGGCCGCGGGGTGCAGTCGTGTGCAGCCGTGGCAGCGCGAGACGCTGTCGAAACCCGCGATGACACCGGGGCGTGGCCGCGCCGAGGGCCGCTTCAACCAGCATGCGCGTGGTGCCCGTGAGGGCTCCGAGGGCGGCTATGGCGAGGCCGGCGGCGGCTGCGGATGCAACTGAGGCCGACGCTGGCGAGGCTGGCCGGGCTGCTGGCGCTGCTGGCCTGCGGCGCCGCCGGGGTCGCGCGCGCCGATGACACCATCGAGCTGCGCGGCCAGTACTACAAGGAGCGCACCACCACGGTGATCCAGCCGACGCTGGACGTCGAGCTGGACCTGGGGCCGCGCGCCACCATCGGCGGCCACCTGGTGCTCGACAGCATCAGCGCGGCGTCGGTGGCGGCCGGGCAGCAGGCGCGCTTCACCGAGCGCCGCTACGAGGGCGGGCTGCGTGGGCTGTACCGCATCGGCGAGCAGTTCACGGTGTCGCTGGGCGGCCGGGTCTCCAGCGAGCCCGACTATGTGTCACGCAACGTCAATGCCGCGCTGGCGGTCGAGCTGTGGGACAAGAACGCGACCTTCGCGGTGTCGTCGGCGCTGTCGTTCGACGACATCAGCGACGCCGCGGTGCCCGGCTCGCAGCTGCGCGAGTCGCTGCGCACGCACTACTTCGGGCTGTCATGGACGCAGCTGCTGGGTCCGCGCGCGCTGGCCCAGGTCGGCTATGACCTGTTCGTGGCCGACGGCTACCAGGCCAACCCGTACCGGCAGGTGGTGGCGGCGGGCGTGCCGCTGGCGGAGACGGTCCCGCAGCTGCGCCTGCGCAATGCGGCCTATGTGTCGGCGCGCGTGTTCGAGCCGCGCAGCCAGGTGGTGGCGCAGCTCGGCTATCGCTACTACTTCGACGACTGGGGCGTCAGTGGCCACACCCCCGAGGTCAGCCTGACGCGCGACCTCGGGCGCGATCTCGAGCTGCGCCTGCGCTATCGCTTCTATACCCAGCGCGCGGCCGACTTCTATCGCGAGATCTACGACCGCCAGGAGCGCTTCCTGACCGACGACGCCAAGCTGGCGCCGTTCGATGGCCACACCCTGGGGGCGCGCGCGACGCTGCGGCTGGGGTTTCTGGGCGGTGCGCTGGCGCGCTTTCGCGAGGGCGAGCTGTCGGCGCTGTACGAGCGCGTCGGGCAGAACAACCGCTTCGGCACCGCGCACGTGGTCGCCGTCGGCATGATGCTGCCGTACTGACGGCCGCGGCACTTCGCGCGTACCATGGCGCGCATGGAGCCAGTCCTGGTCACCGGCGCGACGGGGTTCATCGGACGGCGGGTGGTGGCGCGCCTGGCGGCAGACGGCGTGCGTGTGCGCGCGCTGGTGTTGCCCGCGGAGGTGGCGACGGCCGGCGCGGGCTTCGCGGGCGACGTCGAGGTCTGTGCCGGCGACATCAGCGACGCCGCCGCGGTGGCTGCCGCGGCGCGCGGGGTCTCGGGCATCGTCCACCTGGCCGCGGTGGTCGGCGACTGGGGGCCGGCGGCGCTGTTCGAGCGCGTCACCGTGCAGGGCACGCGCAACATCATCGACGGCGCGGTGGCCGCCGGGGTGCGCCTGGTGCTGGCCTCCAGCATCGTCTTCTATGGTGACGCGCTGGGCCGCGATGTGTGCGACGAGGACCACCCGGTGGGCCGACCGCTCGGCCACTACAGCCGCACCAAGCAGCAGCAGGAGCAGCTGGCGCGCGCGGCCGAGGCCCAGCGCGGCCTCGAGCTGGTGGTGGTGCGCCCGGGCAACGTGTATGGCGTCGGCAGCAAGCTGTGGGTCGACGAGGTGGTGGCGCAGCTCAGGCGCGGCATGCCGGTGCTGATCGACGGCGGGCATCAGAACGCCGGGCTGGCGCATGTCGACGCGGTGGTCGAGGTG
>Ga0154020_10006795_pt1 | contig 13408 bp, 10 predicted proteins | sample Klosneuvirus_201_FD_109709 | JGI IMG/M metagenome (GOLD analysis project Ga0154020, IMG submission 109709) | Active sludge microbial communities from wastewater, Klosterneuburg, Austria - Klosneuvirus_20160825_MG | ecosystem: Engineered > WWTP > Aerobic digester > Activated sludge | place... | reverse complement strand
TTGTTCACACCCTCGTCATCGTCATATTCATAGAGGATGTGGCGTGATGCGCTGATGGGGACAATTTTTTCAACAAACATATTGGGGGTAACATTGTCATAGAGACGGTCAAAGGTGAGGCCATGATTTGTGGACACAACGACCCAGCCGTCGTGACTGACGACCCCGACCAGATTGTTTTTTACTTCGATCGAACCTATGGAGCTAGATTCCGTGGGTAGACCCATGGCTGAGGTGACTTTTTGAAAGCCGCCTGTTGCAACTGCGTATCTGAACAGGCCAGCGGTCGTACCAACCAGTATGGTCCCATCGGATGTCTCCACGACACTAGTGGTCACAGGAGGAATGGATTCTTCATCAAAAGGCATAGGAAAGTGCGAGAACGTATGACCTTCGTCGGTGGTTACAAACAGTTTACCGCTGGTTATGTTTGACGCGACGATCCGGTTTCCGGAAAGACTAAAGAAGCTGTATCTATTCGGATCCAGACCATTTTGTCCGGACCTGAGCCAAAATGATCGCCCACCGTTGTAGGATACTGCGACGCTGTGTGTGCCGGTCGGAGCCTGTGTCGACAGGAACACAGTTCCAGCGGGCGATACGAAGGTCCGGTAGATCTGACCGGGATAAATATTTCGGTTGCTGATGTTTTCTCGTTCTGATGGATTGTCGGGATTCTCCCATACCACTCCCTGAGATGAGCTTATCAAAATCGCGTCGCCCGCCGAGTACATATCGGGATTGCTTGAGTAGGTCTCGATTTTTTCCCGACCATTGGTATCATACTGACGCATTTGCAGTCGAAATTTCAGCAGTTCCGCTACGTTAGTTTTTGTTCCATCGAAAATGAAAGGCACCGCGCTGCAATGTGATGCGAACGGGAAGTCACCGCGTATGCGTTTAGCCCAAATGGATTTTGTGCCTTGGCCAAATCCGGCAAGTTCAATATCCATCGGGTCAGAATTGACTTCAATGAGCTGGAACGATTGCGTGCATCCCGGTCCTTCATAGAGTTGAATTTTTTCGCCTGGCACCGCTGCTAAGATGGATATTGTTGGATCGATGCCAATACCAGATTCGGAGTCTCGGCTGCTTTTTAACAGGAGCTGAGGCGCACGCAGTGCCACCGGGTCCACCCAGTTGAAGCGAAATTCTTTTTCTGCCGAATTGCCTGCGGAATCTTTAGCGATCAGGACGGCATACTGATCGCCGCTGGCTTTAAGGACGATTTCCCAGAGTGTAGTTGTGCTGGTGAGCGGTCGGAGCGTTGCGTCCGTCGGGAGTACAGCTCCAAGAAGGCTTGCGGGGCCAGCATCTTTAACTTCTATGACAGGGTAGCGCTGACCCTCCGAAACTTCTTGCACCAAGACCATCTGCGGCGGTGTTCGATCGATGATCAGCGTTCTCTGTGCCACAAGCTTCGGCCGCAAGTTTGCAGAAACTTCGTTTGTAAGTCCGCTGGCGGCTGAGTCAGATGGCCGGAATAGACAAAACAGATACGTACCATCTGCTTTTTCGGAGACGACCTGTTGCAGCGCTTCGGCAGTGGCGGGAGCGCTCAATTGGCCGGGTTCAACAGAACATGTGGTGTCGGGGGATCCCAGAAAAACATAATAGGGACCGCCGGCTATCAAGGTCGAATGCAGCGAAAAAGTCTGCTGGTCGCCGATAAAATCAGGAAGCTGCGATAACACCGTCTGATCGGCGTCTCCCTTGTTTTGAATGCCGGATTCATCATGAGTGGAAGGCGCAGGAGGTGAAACATTGCCCCCCTGACTCGCGGGCGCCGCCAGTTTCGCTTCAATAGAGGATTTACAGCTGAACGTGGGTGCAAGGCCCATCAGGCATAGCAGGGTCCAATTTGAGAATTTTACAAAATTCGCCATATAAAACCATCGGCTGGATGCGTTATGGACTTGAGCGCTGCGTTCTTTGCGCCCGTTCCGACGAAGAAAAAGCATGGCTTAACCTGCATATTATTGAACAAATGCAGGTTCTTGCCGCCCAATCGCTTCATGTCTAAGCATTCGCCGGGAAAATGCCGATAAGAAGTCATTAGATTAGAGGAGGTTTCGGCAATGGACCAACGTGGGTTCACACTGGTCGAGGTGCTCATCGGTGGCGCGCTGCTGACGTTCGGCGTCGTGATGGCAGTGCAGGTTTTCTCCTCCCGTATCACCGGCGTCATGAAGGCCGAGCAGCTCGGTGAAAATGAAGACCTGCGTTCCTGGGTCAGGGGAGCGTTTGACTGTTCCGCGACGGTTCGGCGCGAACGGGCTACCTGCACAGCGGGTGGATTCATCCAGGGCTATGACAAGAATAACAACCCAATTATTTCTAACGCCTCCGCCGGACATTTTTTCGGCGCGAATCGCGATATCAACCTCAAGTTAAAATGCGTGGACAACGGAGTCGACTACACTGTCAACGCCTATGCCACGCGAGGAAGCGTTCAGAAGGAACTGTTTGAAGTGCCCATTAGTTGCCTCAAATGTTCAGGTGTAGGAACAACGGATCCCTATACCTTTACCGGTGGACCACATAACCTGAAAAATGCTGTGGTTGCAGCCGCCCTCGAATGCGGCGACGTGATCCCGAACTTCGAATTCCGGCGCAGCTATGGGGCCACCGGAGGCGGCAATCGCTGGACCGCCGATGGGACATATGATTTGCCGACATTGCAAAAAGTTTGTGATTATCTTGGGTATACCACTTACGTTTCGAGCACCTGTCATGACTGGGAAAGGTCCGGGCGCTATCCTTCGGGCAAGTGCAATTGGCACTCTCCGGGCAATAACGAGCTTCAATGGTTTGATGGCACTTCCTGGAGCGTGACCAGAGGTCCACCCAAATATCAGTGGACCTGGATTTCGCAGATCACCTGTTCCGGGAGAAAATAATTTTGATGGTATTCATCAAAAATGTTCAATTGAAGCACCGTGAAGCGGGGTTTTCGCTTCTAATGGCGATTATTGGCCTTGCGGTTTGCGCCATTCTGGCGACTGTTGCGGCGCAAGCCACCGGCAATAACCTCGTGGAGGCGAAGAAGGTCGAAGCCATCGGTCAGAAATCGGAGCTTCGTCAGACGATTCGCGTGCGCACTAATTGTCGCAGGACTCTGCCGCAGCTGCGCCGAAATCAGGGACAAGGCGCATTTTTGCTCGATCGTACGGGCCGCCGTATCGATGGTCGAACGTCCGGACCTATGCGAGTCGGAAACTGGGAGTTCAGCGTGGCATCCTGGGATCGAAGTAGCGGACGGATTGCTATTGCTGCGAATACCCGTGACTATAAAACAGCCTCTTTGTTTGAGGCTGACCCCTTGGTCTGCCGATGAATTCCGTTCAAAGAAATCCTGAGTCGGGAATTACACTGATAGAACTTTTTATTGCGTTGGCGATTGCTACCCTGGTGATGAGTGGCATTGTTTCGGTCGCCAAATCCATGATGGATGGGTCGCGGAAAATCGGGCTCAGAACCGACCGGGAACAGGTACGTAACCTGATTCGGTCTAAATTCGATTGCGTGACCACCAAAGCGGCGCTACCGACTCAGACGACTACCTTTAAGGTCCTTCTGGACTCCCTCGGTCGCCCTATTGCACCTCCGGATTCGTCGGGGGCAATGATCGTTGGCGGACCGCCCCGACAGTGGAAGATTCAGGTGGTCTCCCACAATGGAACAACGGGAGCATTTGATATCAAGATCGTCGCTCCGGATGGCACCCAGGCCGACTTGTTCAAAAACGTGCCCTTAACGTGCAGATGACGCGTCAGCAGCGGCGTCCAGCTCTTCCTGGTGGTCCGGGTCTTCGCTTGGGTCCTGTGGAGGCAGTGGCAAGCAGGCTGAACTGAGAGGGGTCGGGGATTGCACCAGGTAATAGGTCGCGTCGACCTCACGCGAATTAAAATCCACGTTTTTCTCGCCTTCCGCACTTGCCCCATTGGGGGAATAAGCAGCGGAATCCAAATAATATAACTTGGCCGTGGGTACCGAGCGAGCGACGATGGCAAAGAGGGTTGTGTTGCGATCTGGCACGACTTCCTTGGTGCGCAGGGAGACGTATTGAAGGCTCGTTAAAGATTTGCGGGGCCATTGCTCAATGGTTTCAACGCCGTCTTTGGTGACGATTTTCTTGAGGCCCCAGTGATACACGCGGCTGGCAAGGGTTCCGCCGCAAGTATTCACAGAAGCCGGGTCGCCGATTTCAAAAGTAAGGCGGTCACTTGCTCCAATCAGCCCGGTAGTGGCGCGAATGGTTGTGTCGCCGAGGGCATAATAGCTGTAGCCATTTCCTTCGTTGATGCGGAGCTCTTCGCATTGTTCCTTGTCTTCGGCGACGCATTCTTTTTTGGCGTCGGTGGCTTTGCAGGACACCAGAGTCAACAAAAGAATCGATGCCAAAACGGGAAAATACCCAACGGAGAGGTGCATCACTTTTCTTTGGTTTGGTGTGGCCATAGATCGAGCCTAACCAGTGCCTGGAGATTCGTCAACCCAACGGGCCTAGTATACGGTGCGCTTGATCAACACGTAGCCACCTGTGGGCGTATAGTTATACTGATCGTAATTGGTTGACGACTGTTCTTCAGTCAGGGAATTGTAATACAGCATATCGGCCCAATTGAAGTAGCGGCTCAATATAATCATCCAAAGCCCGTCCATATTTGGTTTACCGGCGGCAATGGGAACTCCCGCGACATATGACCAGTGCAGGCGTTTGCAGTCCCCGGCCTGGATCGAAAGCTGATTGGGGCCAGTCATGTGGCAATTGCCGGCAGCGTAAGTACGTCCATACCCAAACCGAACCGCTGTGTCGAAAGTTGAAAATACAAAATCATCTTCGTTCAGGCTCCAGATTTCACTTTCAATGGTCCGAACGGTTAGTTTCATCTCCGCGACGATGGTGCGGTAACGCATGTCCCGATAAAGTGGAACGGCAAGGGACGCCAAGACACCAACAATCGCCACCGACACCATCAGCTCGATGAGGGTGAACGCACCTTGTGGACTTAAGCGGAGTGCTCCCTCGCGAGTTCGGAATTTATAGGCTAGCCTGCGTGCCATTTATTTAGTGGCATTCTCGGAAGCTTCAATTAATTTCAGTTCGGATCCGGCCCTCTGGAGGTCTTCCTTCGTCGGAGCTTTCGCCAAAGTCCCATCTGGCAGGCGGACCTGGCCTGGATGTTGGGAGCGTTGCCAGCGATCATAGAGGCGATGGCCAGCCAAGAGTAGCAACACTCCTGCCAGCGCGTAAACCAACGGCTTTTTCAAATCCAACAGCCCCCCTTTCACAAGACACAGGAGGTTTATGTTACAAGATTGGCCCCCTGTATGCCCTAACCATTTGTAATGATAACTGTAGTTTTTTTACCTTCGGGGTGAGAACTCCAGGCAAAGTCCCTTGCACAATACCCACTGGCTGGCGATAATATGGACGCAGACTTCGTGGAGTTAATCGTGATTCCACCAGGTCGATGGTTCTGGTCTCAATATTGGTTTCTTCGGAGTCGCCGTCCGTTCGGTGGAGCGCATTCCCGGAGACTAATCAGAAAGGAAGATTCATGAGTCATTCCCAAGGTTCCTCCTATTCCTCTAAATTTGCGGCAAAGTATGCGGCCTCAAGGGTTGCCCCCGATCAATTACACAGGATAACGCAAGCTATGAACGGCGAACGGTCTGATCGTCCCATCTCGGAGTATTTTGGCGAGCTCACTTTTGGTACCGGCCAGATGCGGGAGAAGCTTCCGCGGGAGGCCTATGCTGAGTTGTCAAGGGTTCTGGAGCAGGGGCGGAAGCTCAGTGCGATGACGGCTAGTGCTATTGCGCAGGCCGTAAAAGACTGGGCCGTGCAAAAAGGCGCGACACATTTTTGTCATTGGTTTCAGCCGATGACCGGCCTCACGGCGGAAAAGCACGATGCATTTATCTCCATTCAACATTCTCATCACTCAGAACTGAAAGTGATTGAGCGCTTTACGGGGTCCCAACTCCTCCAGGGTGAACCCGACGCGTCGAGCTTTCCCAGTGGAGGCATGCGCTCCACCTTTGAAGCGCGCGGGTATACAGCCTGGGATCCAACGTCGCCACTGTTTATTGTAGAAGGAACCTTTGGCAAGACCCTATGTATTCCGAGTGTATTCTTTGGCTATCACGGTCAGGCACTGGACAATAAAACACCCCTCCTGCGCAGTAATCAGGCGGTGTCGCAAGCGGCAGTCGAATTCTTAAAGCTCCTTGGCGATGTGGACGCCAGATCGTGCACGGCTACACTGGGGGTCGAGCAGGAGTACTTTTTGATCGATCGTGCCCATGCAGCCCGTCGTCCGGACATCATTATGACCGGGCGCACGCTTTTGGGGGCGCCCTCGGCGCGCGGTCAAAAGCTGGAAGACCACTACTTTGGAGCCATACCCGGTCGGGTGAAGACGTTCATGGAGGACCTGGAACACGAACTCTACAAGCTTGGCGTTCCGGTCAAAACCCGGCACAACGAGGTTGCTCCCGCACAGTTCGAACTTGCGCCAATTTTTGAGAACATGAGCATCGCCGTAGACCACAACTGCCTGACCATGGAGACGATGAAGCGGGTGGCCGGACGTCACGGATTTGTCTGCCTGCTTCACGAGAAGCCCTTTGCCGGTATCAACGGCAGTGGCAAGCATTGCAACTGGTCACTTTCCAACGATAAGGGCGAAAACCTCCTGGAGCCCGGTTCGACGCCGCACCAGAATCTGCGCTTTCTCGCCATGATTTCGGTGGTGATGAAGGCGGTTCACGAGCATGCGGATGTGTTAAGAGCCGCGATTGCCTCGCCCGGAAATGACCATCGTCTTGGCGGGAACGAAGCTCCTCCCGCGATCATTTCTGTATTTTTAGGAAGCCAGCTCGAAGGAATATTCAAACACATCAGTGCCGGTGAGGCTGCACAGGCGACGGATGCCCAGATTATCGACCTCGGGGTCGGGCATATTCCGGATATCTCAAAGGACTACACCGATCGCAACCGCACCAGTCCGTTTGCCTTCACAGGCAACAAATTTGAATTCCGCGCCGTCGGCTCTTCGGCGAACGTCGCCGTGCCCATGACGATTTTGAATGCCGCTGTTTCCGATGCGCTGATTAAAGCACGCGCAAGACTGAAACAGCTTCTCGACAGCTCGGGGAGTCGTGATGAGGCAGTCATGGCACTTATCCGTGAATTTCTCAAAGATCACTCCGATATCGCTTTTGGAGGCAATAACTACTCGGAAGAATGGCGCAAGGAGGCAAAACGCAGGAAACTCCCGATTTTGCAGACGACCGCAGATGCTCTGGGGGCCCTCGGTGATGCCAAAGCCGTGCAGTTCCTTACGGAAACGCGGGTGTTGAGTGCCGATGAAATTTCCGCCCGGCACCATATTCAGGTTGAGCGTTACGTGACGACTCTGGAGATTGAAAATGCGACTCTGGTCGAGTTGGTCAAAGAGCATGTGATTCCTTCCATGGAGAAGCAGCTGCTCAATACCTATGGTGTGGCCAGAGATATCCAAAGTGCGACGTTGAAAAAAACCTTTGGAGAACGCGTGAAGACCATCGAATCGGCGATGTCTGCGGTCTTGTCCGGTTTGGAACGGGTAGAAACGCGGCTTAATGAGCTTGATAAATTAAGCGACGCCGATGCGAAGATGCGGTTTATCGCCGACAATGTCACTCCGGCCGCAAAGGAATTGCGGGCTGCGGCAGATTCTTCGGAGCTTCTCGTCGCTGATGAATTCTGGAACCTGCCCAAGTATCGCGAAATGCTTTTTGCAAACGTGATTGCCTGATTGAATTTTCTGACGGGGGGCTATTCTAGCTCCCCGTTACGGAAATTCCATCGAGGAGAATCCAGGGGTTTTCGCTTGCCCCGCTGAGGATCTCGGTAACGCTTGAAACTCCGGCGATCTGATCGGCGAATTCAAAAAAGTTGCCTGCAATCATGGTCTCCGTCACGCCCCCGGCATCTTCACCGTTAACATAAAGGCGCGATGATTTCGCAACACCGCTAAAATCGCCTTTAATGGGATCGCTATTGCCCGAGAAGCGGTCGATTACCAGAATTTCCTTTCGGGCACGAAACAGGTCTGAGAGGTCTTCTTTGCCCGGAGCGACCCGCATCGCGAAGGGGCCGCCGTTCATGGCGTTGCTTTGGGATTTACAGCGCTTTGCCGAATAGCAGTCATGAAGGTGTGTTTTTAACACCCCTTTGTCGACGATCACCTGATCCCGGGTGGGCAGGCCGTCTCCGTCAAAAGCCGTCGCACCCGCAAAGCGCGGATCGTGCGGGGCGTCGGTTAGGGTAAAGTGCTCGCTCATAACTTTGCTGCCAATCGCCTTGCTCCAGGCGCTTTTGCCGTCCATCACCGAGGACCCCGATGCGTGGTAGAGCACAAAGCCGGTCAGAATCTCCTCTACGGCGCGGGGTGACAAAAGCACCAGGCCCTTATAGGAGGGTGCCTGGCGAGGCTTAAGATTCATCAGCACACGCCTGGCAAATTCTTTGGAGGTGTGAATGAGCTTAGTCTCGGCACCTTGACGCTGAAAAGAAAAATCGCTGTCGTAATCGAAGCCGGAGACCTCTTCGCCGTCAATAGCCATGCCGAATAAAACCCAATTCAGCATGGTTTGGGTTTCGCTTTGCCTGACGCCCCGTGAATTGTAAAGTCCATGAAAGCTGGTGTCGGCAGAAAATTCAAACTTATCAATCGATACCCGCGGGTCCCTGGTGGCCGCCAACAGTCCGGCTTGCATCAACTCCTGCATTTCACCGAGCCCTATGTCGGCCGTTGCTGCATCAAATTGAAATGCATGGGGCGTGGTAGCGGGCGCAATATCGGGAGTAGCCATGGTCAGATCTGCATCTGGTACAGAATAGGATGCCAGGGACAAAGCAGCCTTGATGGCCTGCGTCATGGATTCTGGGTTACGGGTATTTATCGAGGCGGAGCCTTTCTTTTGGTCTTTGTGGACGAGGATGCCAAACTTTTGTGACTCCAGACTGTTTGCCAGCGTAAACACTTTGTTTTCGACGACCAACCGTTTTTGAAAAGAACAGCTGGCAACGATTTTAACGTCATCCGCACCGAGTTCCCTGGCTGTCTCCAGGGCATGCAAAGCGATTTTTTCCATGTCCGCAGCGATGACTTTGACGTTCATTGACGTTTTTTCGTTACTCATCCCTGACGTCCTCCAACCGTGATTTTGCATCGTATATAAGGTCCGCCGGCATCGACTTTGGCGGGCTGGCCTTTCCCGCAATGGCCGGTCCCGAGGTCCCAGTGGAATTCTTCGCTCACTGCGTCCACCGTCTTGAGTACATCGAAGGCGATTCCCGAGAGTGTGGCCTCCCTAAGCAATTCCACCTTCTCACCGTTTTTTATGCGCCATACATAACCAGCTCCAAACATGAATTCACCGTTGGAGTCGGCTTGTCCACTGCCTTCCCCCTCGATCAGGTAGCCATCTTCCACTCCGGCAAGCATATGTTTCAGCTTGTCTTTGCCCGGGAGCATGTAGGTATTGCGCATGCGGATGAGGGGTTCGTCGTTAAAGAGCCAGGCGCGGGAATTGCCAGTGGGAGCAACGCCAAATTCCGCCGCGGTCTCGCGGTTGTGAAGATATGAGTTCAACATCCCATCTTTGATAATGACGGTATTTTCTGTCTCCACCCCTTCGTCATCGAAGGGGATATTACCTACTGCATATCCGGCAATGGTTTCGCAGCCGCTATCGGCGAGAGTGACTAAGGGAGACGCGACCTGCTGGCCGATCTTGCCTTTGGCAACGGAACCGGCTTTGACAAAGTCGGCCTCGACGGTATGACCAATTGCTTCGTGACAGAGCAGGCCGACGACTGCGGGTGCCAGAATAACGGTCTTTTGTCCGCCTTCGGGGTATTTCGCATTAAGCAGGTCGACCGCGAGCTTCGCGGTCTCATCGACGGCATTTTGGAGATTGGGATGGTTGTAAAGGCAGGTCCAGCCCCCGGATACTCCTGCTCCCTTTGAGCTGGTCGAGCGCTGGCCGTCTTTTTCGGCGATGGCGGACAAGCGAAACTCAGGCTGAACGATTTTTAGCGAACAGTGGGCTCCATCGCTGGTGGCGATGGCTTTTTCTTCAAAATATTCGTTGTACCGGCATCGCGCGGTGTGCATGAACGTCGTCGATTTGGCCAGCTCCTGCTCATATGCCACGATACGGCCGAGCTTGTCAGAGAGGGGCATCGTAGTGAGTTCGGTAAAACCAGGGCCAATAAAGTCAGCCTGGGAGAGTTTCCCAGGACGTAAGGTCACGGCGTGGGACTTTCCACGGGCGGCTGCCAATAATCTGGCGTTGGCCTGTGCTTGACTCAGGGCCCGTTCGATGGCGGCACGACTGGTATCCGCAGTGGCCGCAAAACCCCAGGCACCATCGATCAGGGCCCGGACGCCAACACCTTCCGTGATGGCATGGTTTGCCACATCAACGCGGCCTTTTTGGGCCATGAGGGAGTTGTGAACCCGTCGATGCCAGCGCAACTCAACGTAGCCTTGTTGGCGGTCGGCTATGGACTTCAATAAATTTTTCATAGTGGTACTCCTGACAAATTTGTACCGTGTTTAAAAATAACGGACCACCTCATTGATAGGTTTGTGATCTGATAGACGGCTGGGGCCGATCAAAATCCATATATGGTCCGAGGTTATTTTCAGTTCATCGTGCGGTATGGTAACATAAAATAACAGTTTGTTGACAAAACACCAATCATCCACAAGGAATTCTGGCCTGTTTCTTGCTCTTTCCCTATCCCAAAACTCCCAACACGAGGTGCAGTGATGTGTAGCCGATCAGCAAACGCTTTCGCGTTTTCACTTCTTTTGACTTTGCTTTGTTTAGTTTTCGGTTCAGGGTCAGCGGCGGCGAACCAGTTCGGATATCGCGGTCAGGATGGTGCTTACGGGCGGGATGGAGCGGACGGCAGATCCGGACCTGATGCGACGATATACGCCGATGGAGGCTATTACCGCTATGATTTGCGCGGTGATGAGGGATATCCCGGACAGGATGGCCGCGATGGTCAGAGTGCCACCAGCTGTTACCAACCACAAAACGTCGCCTATGACCTTTATGGTGCTGAGGGCGGATCCGGCGGCAACGCGGGAAACGGCGGGAACGGTGGCAACGGCGGTGACATGGTGGTCTATTACAACGAACTGGCAAGTCTCCGTCAGGTTTATGTCGATGCCTCCGGTGGCCGTGGCAGCGAACCGGGGCGTAACGGCCGGGGAGGCTACGGCTGCAACTGCACGACATTCCAGTGGCAGGTTGGTGACCGCGTCTATCACTGTTCAAATGGGCGCGAAGGGACAATCGGATCTTATGGCCGCGATGGCGAACAGGGCAATTCAGGCGCTGCGCGGTTAATCTCGCAACTGACCCCGTTGCCTGCAGAACATCCTTCGCGACAAATCAGCCTTGCGACGCTGTCAGACGCCGAACAAACAATATCCCGCCACCTGTGGACCCAGCGAGCGGGTGCGGCAACGCTCTTCGCACCCGGATCCCGCGTCGCCAATATTTATGTCATGTATACGGGGACGCAAAGAGCCACTTATACCCTTGACTGGACCGCCGAACGTCCGGTTGAGGATTTTGGCGAGACCAAAATCGGGCTTTATTTTGGGCAGTCCGGGCCAGCTGTTTCCATTTCTGATGAGATCTGGACTGTTCACAATCTAAATGTTTCCGGTACATCCGCGAGCCTTTCCGTCTCGGATGCCATCAAGGTAACTGAAGTTCGCGATCTGAAATGGGATAAATTTTCTGGATCAGGCCGTGATCTCTCGGTCGCGTTTACCGATGGTGCGCCGGATGATGCCGTTCACACAGATTTTTCAGTCTCCTATTACACCCGTGGGCTAGCCCTGTGGCGTCTTCGTTTCGAGGGCGGCGTGGACGATTCCCTTATCACCAGAGAGGGCAATCGGTACGTCGTGAATATCGGGCGCCTGAATATCCATCCCGACTATTTGCGGCCGGGCACCAGCTTTCTGATCGATGTTCGCGCCAAGCGCTCTTTTGCCGCGAAATCGCTGACGATCAATTACGAACGTCAGCATCAGATTCAGTGACGGGTTTGCGAAATTGGCAGTCGGAGGAGAGGGTCGTTCAGAACCTCACGACTGCTGCCCCCCAGGTAAATCCCGCACCAAACGCTGCCATACACACCAGTGACCCGGGGTGAATCTGACCCGATCTCCTGCATTCATCGAGGAGCATGGGGATAGAAGCCGCCGAACAGTTCCCATATTTCTGAATATTTGACGGGGCTTTTCCCTCGGGAATTCCCAGATTCGCCGCGACTGCTTCATTAATTCTGAGATTTGCCTGATGAAACAGATACAGGTCAATGTCTGCCGGCCGAAGGTGGAGGGAATCGAGGGTATCTGCGATGACTTCCGGCAGACGCTGCACTGCATTTTTAAAAACAAATTTTCCGTCCATTTGGGGATGAAATCCCCCCGCCTCAAAAACCTCCTGGCTGGCAAAGGGGGCTGACGCCATCGTCGGGTATTGAACCCATAGTTTGTTTGCGAAATTTCCGTCCATATGCATCTGAGCTGCCAGGATTCCACGTTCAGGCATGTCAGTTTTTTCGACAACGACTGCTCCCGCGCCGTCACCAAACAGCACTGCAACGTCGCGGCCGCGATTGGTGAAGTCAAGCCCGCGTGAATGAACTTCGACCCCTACGATCAAAATTCTTTGGTGCTGACCGCAGCCGATGAACGCCCGGGCCATGTTAAGGCTATAAAGGAATCCACTGCATTGATTACGAATCTCATAGACCGGGGTCGTATCCGCTTTTAATTTTGCCTGCAGAAAAGCACCGGTTCCCGGAAAGTAGTGTTCCGGTGACAAGGTCGCGACGATGATCGCGTCGATGTCCTTTATGGTCCGCTGCGCGCTTGCCAGTGCCATACTAGCCGCTTCATAAGCAAGGTCAGAAGGCTTTGTTCCATCGTCCACGTGACGTCGTTCCCGAATTCCACTGCGCTGCTGGATCCACTCGTCAGACGTATCCATTAATTTTGCGAGGTCGGCGTTGGTTACCACCCGATCTGGTACGCACATGCCTGTCCCGGTGATGGTCGCTGCCGATATGGACTGTGACTTGCTCATAGCGCTCTCCTTCGCTGGTCAGTCTGGTTTAGGTCCATTTTTCCCGCGAAATGTAAAGAATCAGCAAGCATTCGGTAAATTATCAATCCCTCACGGAATCTTAATCATTTTTTCTGGTTTGGAACCGATGCTTGTTTGTAATGAGAATGGCCAATTTAATGCCGAAATAAAAAGTCATGGAGGTGATAATGACTGAGACGCCGCGAGTATATATCTTGCGAAACCC
>Ga0154020_10006794_pt1 | contig 13410 bp, 19 predicted proteins | sample Klosneuvirus_201_FD_109709 | JGI IMG/M metagenome (GOLD analysis project Ga0154020, IMG submission 109709) | Active sludge microbial communities from wastewater, Klosterneuburg, Austria - Klosneuvirus_20160825_MG | ecosystem: Engineered > WWTP > Aerobic digester > Activated sludge | place... | reverse complement strand
GTTGCTCCAATCACCGCTGGAAGATCCTCGTCGCTTCAAGGGTAATGACCATCAGCTTCCTTTTCGATCTATCAGTTTATTGCAAGGATGTAGGGAAGTGATCTTAGACATATCGTTGACGGCCGTCGATGAGTCCAAGGAGATTGTCCTCGTCGAGTTCGCATCGCTCTCCTCGAATGATACGCTTCGTATGACATTCATGATGATCGTCAGACTAATCTTATCTTGAATTGGAAGTCATTGCATTTTCTGTTGTTCTAGCGAATGTGACGGTGGTGGACTCTCAGGGTCGCGGCCTCTGTGCCGAGGCCAAATATACCCAGAATTATTTCTCGGTACCTCTCGTTTGATTCGAAGTTCCGAATATGTTTTGGTCCCTCATTTTAGTAATGTCCGCGAATTGTAGGTGATATTCACGAGCGATACGAGGCGATGCCCCCTAAGATTCGTCCCTACCGCCTCTAATGCGCTGATCATAATACCCCTAATCGGAGTTGTTCTCTTCCACGCATACATCGCGAGTTCTATTCGTTCTGCATTATTTTGTGCTTTCGGATAGTAAGAGAATAATCAATACATGATCATAAAAAGCGCATCTACCAGTAGGAGCCCGGTTCTGGTCGTTCTTCCTACTCCCGCTTCCTCCCTCTTCCTCCTTCTCCTCCTCCCTCTCCTCCTCGTCTCTGATATCTCTGTGTCTTCTTCCGGTGTCGATTTGTGTATTTAGGAAAAGAAAAAGGAAGGAGAAGGAAAAGGAAAAGGAGAAGGAGAAAGGCGACGGGGCGGTGGGGAGCTTGCAAGGCGTTGGAGGCGCTTCTCAAGGAGAAACCAACCGTTGTCTCCTCCTGTCCACATTGTCGGTATTAGAAGGTCCCTTCTAATAGCGAAAGAGCCGATCAGTGGCGATGACGGTCGACAGATCTCTGATGCGATGCGATTGATCGGTCTCAAAAATGGCGCCCGCCGAACTGCTTTTTACGAGGTAAATATATTCGGCTTGCCTTCTCGTCCTGACTTTCAGTTCTTGATCAAGGCAGTGTAGAACTGCATAAACATCACTGACTCCAATGGAAGAGTTGCCTAAATTCTTTTGACCTTGCCACAATATCGCCGAAATGGAGGGAATATGTTCGATATTAAAAATGCTAGTAGTACCGATAGGTCAACCACTAGGAATATCTGAAACCTCCCAAGAATTCCGTGCGGCATTCTTGTATTTTATATACTTCTGACACGACCACCAAAGAACACTGAACACCATTGACGTATTCCTTCCAATGTCTGGTCGAGAAGAGAGCTTCGAGTTCTTGGAGCTGGTGAGCGAGTTGCGCGACGTCATTGTGACGGAGTGCCTGGACAGGCCCACCCGCGTCTCCCTCGCCCTCGCCTCCAAACATCTGTACGAATCGATCTCGGAATTAGTTCGACTCCCAGAGGGATACGAGTTTCTCGACGATTGTACGAGATTGGGTTATTTGGCATTGATCAAGTGCGCCTTTGGCGAATCCCCCATTGTCGACTACACTGTCCTCGCCTTGGCGGTCAAGGGGACGAACGCTGAGCTCGCCGAATGGCTCTACTCCAAGTGTGTCCGCTACATCACCAAGGACGAGCGATTTGACCTTGCTAAGATGGCTATGGAAAAGGGATTTGCATCTTTGGTAAAGGCATTGGTGAAGGATGCGAACGCGAGCGAAGCGTCGACGCTGCAGAATCGCCTCGCCAACTATTCCATCGAGCTCGAGGCGCCAGATTCGATCCGCGCCCTCTTCCCCGAGAGATCCCGTCTCAATATAGATGAAAAAACGCTCAAGAAGTATAATATTGTGAGATTGGCTCGAAACGGGCGCCTTGAGGAACTGAAGTTGTTGTCTCCGATCTACGATCAAGGGGAGACCGAGAATGTCAGCTTTCTCGTCATCGCGATTGCCTTGGCGGACAGGAATACATCTATGATCGAATTCGCCCTCAAAGAAGGATCTACTTGGCCGAGGTTTCCCTCCGCTGATTTTGAGTATCTCCTATCGCTTTATCAATCGAACAAACCGTTATTTTCTGGGTGCTCCGAGGGGCTGAAAGCCAATTGGGAGATTTTCTTCTCTCACACGCCGCGCTTGACGCCTTTGAAATATCTTGTGGAAGAGACAACACTCCTTCATGATGCCTCTTATTCTGCCACATTCTTTCCTCCACTTTCCAGAGCTTCTCTAGAAGAGTTCAGGTACTTTCCGTGGCCCGAGCCAGATTTTCGAGAGAAGTTTGCGTGCATCAAGTACTTGTTTGATCGCGGCCTCTTGACTTGGCAGGCGGAGGATCTGTGGTCGGCACCCTCGTATGCGAATCTCGATCAGCTCAAGTGGCTCATTGCAAATTGCTCCAAGAATGGCAAGGCATATACGAAAACGGTTTTCAAATTGGAACCTCTCTTTCGCATCTCAAAGCGGATCGACCCAGAGACCTTTGCTTTCATCGTGTCCATGCAGAATTTTGACCAGAACGCCGCCTTCCTCGCATGCTTCCTTGAGAACAACATCGAGATATTGCGAACTGCCAAGGAGGTATTAGGATTCCGTGATATGCATTCGGTAGTCATCAACCTTGGCAACAAGAAAATGTTACTTCATCGGCTCGCTATGTTCTATCGCGGCTTCTTTGAGAAGAAACCGCTCGACGCGAAGTTCCCACATGTGTCGAAGCTCCGTTCTCGCCTCGGAAATCTTATCAAACTCATCCGACTGATTGTGATCGAGATGGAGATGCCTTTCTCCGACAATCCCCGCAATCTCTTCTTCACCATCCCGAATCGAGTCTTTGTGAGTCGGCTGTCGGGCATCATGACCGAGTACTGGGACAGGATCTCTAAGTTGGACTCCTGGTATTAATTGATTTTGCATTATTTTGCTTTTTTGTGTTTGAGTGTCGATTAATGAGATCGAAATGTATGAGATATTTCATCGCGTTGAATGGGGAAGCAGCAATCACACCCCAATCATACTTCTCCTGTGACCTTGTTTGAGTCGGCAGTCGAATCAGTCATTTCCCTTTCAGTTGCTGTAATCCAGGCGTCAGAGGTTTGAACTGTTCCATCACTATTTACCTAGCAAGATTATTTATTAATATACAATGGAGGTGATATTTCTTATCTAGTTTGCGCGTCTAGAAGAATGGCTGCGACCCTGGAGGACAAGTTCGCCCTCAGCTTCCGCTTCATCGCTCTCCTCGAACCCGCCCACTCCCTCGCGCTTTCTCCTTCACTTCCCCCTGCGACTTCTAACGATAATAGCAACAAACCCGGTGATAAATCAACGAATGGTGAAGAGAATAAGAGCAAAAAGAAGGAACTGACGCCGAGTGAGAAAGTGCGCGAGGAGCGGAAGAAGGTGCTCGTCTCCAACCACCTCGCCCGCCGATCGATGCCGATCGTCCTCGCTCTGAATGACATGAACATCGATCTTGATGCGGTCCCACGAGAGATGAGGAGAGGAGTGGTCTTGCACAGTGAGATCCTGGAGCTCTATGGCCTTCTGCGCCAGGTGCTCGAGGGCGATTGCAAGGAGGCCGAGCCGTCCTTTTTCTCTTTCGACTCTGTTGGCAAGATGAAATGGTCTCGCTTTCCCCTTCCATTCATGATATTCTGTCGATTCGATGATTACATTTTGCGTTCGTTTTATTATCAGTGATTCTCAATTCGTCTTCTCCTTCCCCTGAGATCTATGGGTCTCATGAATAGGTCGAGCTCGACCTCTCTTCTCGTCGCCGGTTTCTCACTCCACCCTGTATTTTTATGAATCACCCTTTCGAAATATTTGATGTAGGTAACAAGTTTTTGATGTTTAGGCAAACGTGGAATAAGCGCAAAGGCATGACCAAGGAACAAGCCAAGGCTGCCTATGTGGCGATGACGGGCGACATCCTCCAGCGAATCACGAGGCCTCAACCTGAGCTCGATCGCCTCAAGGCCCTCCTCAACTCGTACCCCATTTTATCCGGTCAAACATTCGAAGATATATATGTGTATATATCGATATTGATAAGAAAGGACCCTGGGTCAATCGACGGTGACCTTTCAAAACAAAGTCAGGAAGTGCTCTGAACATCTGAAAATTCTATTGATTCAGATGTAAATTCTTATTAGTGATATCTAGGCCAACGAAAGGATCTGAACCAATCGAAGTCTTTGTTGATCCGCTGTCGCAACCGTCGCGCGCGCTTCGCTGGGCCATCCTCTTAGCAAAGGTTCCTAACGTCAAATTCGTCGATATCCGCTTGCCCAACTTTCCCAAGGGATTCGAGAAAATGTACGCTGTCCTCTGATCGCTCAATTGGATTGTATGTTTCATAATTGGTAATTCCGATTTGTCGTTTTGCAGCAACCCTCTGATGAAAGTTCCGGCGATGAACGACAATGGGTTCTTCCTCGCCGAAAGGTCCGCCGCTTCTGTTCAATAATCTGATGGATCGATTTCTCCTGGTGATCGTTGCTACCCTCCAACGTGTTGCTTACCTATTGCTTTGCTTTGATCGTTTTGTTGCGGATTGATTAGCTTTTATCGTGTTGCTTGCTTATCGCTCAGCTTTGATCGTGTTGCACATTCTATGTTCCATCGATTTCCTCTTTAGCATGACCATTGCGCGCTATTTGATTCTGGAAGCGAGAGTCCAGTCGCCGCTCTGGCCGCTGAACTTCGAGCGACAAGCGCGCATCAGCGAGTACCTCGATTGGTCCGCATCCGTTATTCAAAATATTGTTTGGCAATATAGGTTTGTTTGATGAGACTTATGAATGTAGGCATCATGGCAATATTCGTCCAGGAGCCGCAATGCACGCCAAGGCCGTCATTAGCTCCGTCCAAAGCCAAGGAACCGTGCCCATCAACCTTGCAGAGACTGAGAAGGCTGTACTTGACATCTGGGGGTCGAAGCTCTTTCATTGACGAATTCTCATTGGATTTGCTATGTTTAAGCTGCAAAAAGCTCTCAAGGAGGTGGAGAATGTGTTTCTTAATCGAGGACAGCGCTTCATTGCCTCCGATGCCGAACCGACCCTTGCTGACCTCTGGTGCTTCTCCGAGCTCAAGGTCCCGTCCCTCTTCAACTGCTCCTCTATTTTGATGCTCGTTTCATTCATCATGATGATAGCAACTTGGACTGATTCGCTATCAGTTTGACAAATTCCCCAAGGTGGCGGCATGGATGCAGCGCATGGCCGCCGTGCCACATTACCAGGTGACCCTCGTTCCCCTCTCTCGAATTGCTATTCCCATTCCGTATTTATTTGTGATTTCCCTTTCATGTAGGATGTATTTGGTATCCTCGACAAAGTAATTGAAAAATCGGGCGCCAAATTCGCCCCTAAGGCCAACCTGTAATGTAGTTAACCTGTAAGCATACGATCGATTGAAGGATGCGGGTGGATGTATTAAATCGCAACGCAAAGAGAGGGCATTTTCTCAAGATACACAAGCTGAACGAGAGTCAAAAGGGGTTCGCGTGACAATCGCGAAAAGAAGGACGAAAAGGGGAATGAGACGTAAAAATGTGTCGAATTCTAGAACGGGATAGGCTCGATGGGGGGATGAGGAGCTCACTCCGTGTTGCCGGGTGATTCAGCTTTGACGAGAAAGTGGCTCAGCTCACCGACAGGCTGCGGGTCGACGGGGATCAGATCGGTCGTCGCAATGAGCATGTTGGAGAGATTTTCAGCTGTGAACAGCGGAACGGGCATGGGTAGGCCAGGGAGCTTGGGAGCGAGCTTTGGGAACGGCGGCATGGCGGGCATAGCAACCTGAATTGGCTCGTCCGAGCGTGCCACCTTCGAAGGGGTCTCGATGCTGTCGCTATCCCCTTCTGAATCGGCCTTTCGCTTCTTGCCACGGCCAGGGGTCTTCTCACCGCCACCAGCCGAGGGAACGGGAATTGGGATGCCCTGAACCCCGAGCATCATAGGCACAGGTGAGTCGAGCGAGATTTCGCGGGCGGAACGGACTTGGGAGTGCCAGTGGTTCTTGATCTGATTGGGGGTGCGACCAGGGAGGTACCGAGCAATCTCCGACCACCTACAAGTCGCACATTTATATAATTGAAGCAAACGAGCACCGTTGTGTCGAACAGCAATGTGATGGACGTACTTGTTGCCATGCTCCTTCTGAAGCTCGAGCACTCGCGCCCACTCCTCGTCAGACAAACGACCCTTGTGCACTCCAGGAACCAAATGATTCACCCATCCTACATGATATCCCATAAATGAAATGAATTCTCCGAGAGTTTTGCCCATCGTCGCGGCGAAGATTCAGATCCTTGAAACTTGACGACATCGTACGTTCGCGGCACCTAACCAAGAGTCCTCTTAGCTTCGATCAATAGCTTAGATAAGTAATCTCTTCAGTAAAAGAACGCACTGTTTGGGTTCGCGGCCAGGGAAGTCACGAGAAATAGCGGTCCAATTCTTCTCGCCGTGCTTGGCGACGAGCTCACGGAGAGTCTCGTCTTCCCACGGCCTCCAGCCAACGCGCTTCGTCGAAGTGGGCGTCTTGAGTCCAGTATTGCTATGAACAATAGTCAATTTTTAGATGTCTATAGGACAAATTCCAGCCCTGCTTCGCCCGAGGCAGAGCAGGGCAAGAGGCGAGCTTGTCATCGAGGTCAATCGAATAACTGATGGCCGTGCCAGTTATTCAACGAGCGAATGCACAGTGGAAAAGTGAAGTGAAAGAGCGGGCAGAGTTGAGGAAGGGAGGGGGCGCACTCGTCGCTGGCGCCGTCGCCGCTGGCACCGTGAGGAGGCGCCGCTTCCCCCATCACGGCCACGTCCGAGGCGAGCACAGGCAGCACGGGAACCGCTTCGCTGACGTTGTTGGCATTGTCCGCGTTGCTCATCGCACAATTTCGGCAGCCGTGGCCGTGTTGACGATGGTGACGTGAAGTGACCGAATGAGCGGAATGACGTGAGGACGCCTTCCAGCTCTGACAGGGCGGCCGATTGACCGAGATTGCTTGTCTTGCCCCGGGCGGGAACCGATGCAATGGTGCGACTACGGCAATCCTCGCGCGAATAATCATTCTTCTCGCATATTTGTGAAGCCCATCGAGCAGGTGCGATTGCTTTCTGAGAGAAAGTCGATCCGTCGTCTCTGCGTGAAGCGGCGGCGTGTCTTTGCCTCCGAGTCCCTCCTGTTCTCTGCCTCACGATTCTGATTGTTATTATATAATCTAGATGAATCGCTTGTTATCTTTGTCGATGCGCAGTGGCCTTGTGGCGACGCCTGTGCTGAGTTCACGGCGAGAAGTTCGCCTGGCCCACGACAGCGCCAACCCTGAGTTCCTCTTCAACATGCGCCGCTCTGTCAAGCGCACTAACGCTGGTAAATTCCTTATTGATATTTTTATTGCAATTTGGTCTTATTTTGGGACCCCGGTGCTCCGCCGAATCCTTGTCCTTGTCTCGGCGAGGCTCGAGCTTCTGTCGAGCTCTACACCACTTACCTTCTCTTGCTGCTTGTCTCTCATGTTGTTGTTGTTGAATAGGAATTGAAGTTATTTCTTATCGCCCTGAATTCAACTTGACCTCCTCGACACCAAGCGCTCAGGAAAAGCTTCTCAAGAAAAACGAGGTGTGACGATGTTGCTTGCCTGACTACTACGCGCGATCCATGACGCTTTCTGGGGTAGATCATGTTCGTCCATGGCGAGTGGACTGGCTCATGGATTTGGGAGGAGCATTTCATGCCATGGTTTGTTGAGCGCGGCTACACTTGCCACGCCCTGAACCTTAGAGGTCACGGCGGAAGCTCCGGCGAGGCCTTGGGTAGACTCCTATGCTTCTCTTCCCATGGCGAACAATTCTATTTGTTTGATACCAATGTGTAGATGCCACACTGAGCGATTATCGATCTGATGTTATGAGCGCCATGGAGGTTCTGAAAAGCCCAGCGGACTCGGTAATGGTCGGCCATGGCCTTGGTACGAACGTGGATTTCCGGTTTTCGTTTTTGATGGATCGGCGATTCGTGAAGGAGATTCCTGTTCCGTTAGGTGCCTTGATTGCGGAAAGCCTTCAAGTCCACGAGAAACTGCCAGCGTACGTGACCGCATTGCTAGCCCCCTATCCCGCTCCGCTCGATTCAACCGTCGCCTTGCACGTTTACAATCGCTTGGTCGCCGGCCACACCTTTAGCCAGCTTAAGGCCCTCTTCAGGTAACTAAGCCTTTCTCCAATATCCATGTCGTGATCGCGTTGACATGATATATATGTATTTATGATAGTGCGAAGGAGGCCGCTTTTATGATCCGTAATAAGGACATTGCGACCAAGGAGTTTTTCTCCAAGGATCTTTCCTCCGAGCAAATCGACCAGTACTACAAGAAGATGGTCTACTCCTCCTCCAAGGTCCTCGATTCTTATATATTGTTTGTGAGTAAGGTCTCTAGTTGACGTGTCCTCTTAGGTGTTGGCGGAGATTGCTAAAAATATTGTTTTCTTCAATGGTTTGCCGCTCAATACTAAGAATGCTTTCAGTGCGTCTCCTCGCCTTCCATTCCATCACAACTCTGTCTCCAATGTTTTTCCATGTAGTTATTGGCGGTTCTGAGGATCGGTTAATATCGCCGAAGGAGCTCAACATCACCGCCAAGGCCTTCGGTGCTCATCTCCTTGAGCCCTAAATCATGCTCCATGTTCACTTATCCATTCTCCTCTCAATAGGTCTTCGGGATGATCGCGTGATGCTCGTACCTGGCCTGGCTCACGCGATTCCACTCGATCCCTTGTGGGCGGATGTCTGCGAAGTGATTCATCATCAAATCGAGGAGACCGCAACTTTGCCATCTGGTGTCTCTCCTCATCTCCAAGATGTCGCCGCTGGCACTCAACCAGCCCCCGCTGCTCCGATTGAATTGACACAAAAGGTCGAGCTTCCTAAGAAAGAACGGAAGGGCGATGTGGTCGAAGCAAAGGATGTGCTTTATACTGAGTCGACCGTGATGCTTCCTGGAGACATTGAGCTCTTCTCCTTCCTTCCGCGCAATGTCGCCGACGTGAAGCCCTTGCCTGTCTTGTTCATCCACTCGGAGATCTCTGGCGCATGGGTCTGGAAGGAGAATTTCCTCCCTTACTTTGCCTCTGAGGGTATGAGCGTCTTACTTGTGTTTTATGTCAGATGAGATTTATCTTCTCTTTCTAATGAATATTTTAGGATACAAATCATTTGCCGTCAATCTTCGTGGCCATGGTGGCAGTGGAGATAAGAAGCGCATCTTGAGTGCGTCCTCTCATGCTCTTCCTCTGGTTGTCTCCCTCCATCTTGATTGATTCGTATTGCTTCTAGTTGCTAAGGTGTCGGATATTCAATCGGACATCAAGATCGCTGTGGAGCGCATCAAAGCGGAGCACGGCGCCGCCCCCATCATCGTTGCGCATGGATCCGGTTGCATCCACGTAAATTCATCCGCTATCGTTTTCTCCATCGAGTTTGTTCGCGTTTATATTTCTCATATTATTAGGCATTGTATTATCTGGCTGCCGACAAGAAGGAGGAGATTCCATTGAGCGTCTTCATGGCGCCTTATTTGCCTCCGAAGGATCAGGTCCGCAATGCCCTGTGGCTGCAACAGAAGATCCACGTGCACAAGCCCAAGCTCGTCTGGAAGCAACTCATGTACGTGACGCATGGATTGCTGAGACATATGGAGCTGCTTAGATTTGATAATTTACGATATTAGGTCATTCAATGTCAATATGCCTCTCCAAACCGCTGAAGACATCGACGAGTTTTTCTTCTCTAACACGATGAGCGGTCGTGAAGGCGGCAAGGCGCTGCTCGACAAGATGGTCGCAGACATGTCACCCACCTCGGCCACCCTTCCTGCGGACATGATCAAGAATCCCATCAGCCACACTGACATTCGCAACAAGAGCATCTATTGTACTCTTCTTGATTACATGGTGAATCCTTTTTTTCCGGGAGCTTACCACATGTCCTGTAGTGGTTGGAGGAGCGGAGGACAAGATCGTGACGACTGCTGAGCTGACTATGCTTTCCGACGTCCTCGGTATCTTTCTTCATTCTTTCGTCTTCTTCATTTTCTTTGGTCCTCTTCTTCATGCTCTCTGATAGGTAAGGGACAGTCGGACGTTGACCTAGTGCCCGGCGCGACGCATTACTCAATGCTCGACGCCCACTGGAAGGACACGGCTGAGTCCGTCCTCGACTACCTCGATGAGTACTTCCTCATTCACCAAGAGAAGTATTCATCGTAACCGCCTTCGACTGGCAGAGAGTTCAATTTTGACTGTGTAGTAATAGGAAGGATCCAAAGAACACCAACTTCTGCATCATTATTTACTGAATTTGTTACATGATCGAAGGCTAGCTATCGGACTCGAAGCTTTCGAGTGACTAAAAGGCATTTCTACAAGCGATCAAACATTACAATGTGCACAGATTGTTGCTCCTTTCCTAGAAGTTGGAATCGAACGGGTTGACGTAAGTGGAGTAACTCGCTCCGGCCAAAGGATTCGAGGGGCTGTCAACGAAGATGAGCTTCGGGCTAAAGGTGCTCGGTGCCGACTTGTTGCCGCTATTGGGAGAGTCGAACTTGGCGAGTTGGATGGGCGAGTCGAACTTGCCGGGATTGGTAGGCGAATCGGCCGCGGAGCCGACGAGCTTGAAGGGCGTGGTGGGTGAACTCATAAGGAGCGTATTGGTGACGAAGTTGGTGTTGAAGGGATTACTACTCGTGTTGCTGTTGCTGTTGAGCGAATGCAGAGGATTCAGCAGAGACTGCAACGAGTTGAGCGAGGTGCCTGCCGAGGGAGGCCGAGAGTGCGACGCGTGCTCTTGGAAATTGCTGCAAGTGGGGTCGCGACACATGGCCATCGATGTGGAAGCATTCGAATAGAGCGGCCACGCACCAACCTAAACAAGACGATGAGAACTATCTTAGCAATAGAAGGGATCTTCATCAGAGCAACCACGGCAACGGTACCTCTTCGATATCATTCATGAAGTCCATGGCCTCCATCATGTCGGGACTGTTCGTACTGACCACGACGGAGCCCTTGTTGCTGTTAGTGCCGGAACCCTCTTCGTGCTCTTGATCTTCATGCATCGCTTGGAAGCTTTCTGCAGGAGGGAATATGCGATCGCGACCAGGCGACTGTTTCCTCGGGTTCTTGTTAACGAGATGCTGCGAGGATCCCGTCACGCGCTCCAGGCGAGTACGCGTCTCGTGCGGACGAATAGGAGCGCCGACCGTTCCAGGAATCGGAATCGGTGTCGAGGGGACCGAGGAGCTCGGGAGAGGAGGGGAGATAGACATGGGGAGAGAGGAAGAGGAGGAGGTGGATGAGGTGGAGAGGGAGGAGGCAGAGGAAGAGAGGGAAGACGGGACGGAGGACGGGGCGAATGAAGATCCCGATGATAATGTGCCCGATTTATCTAATGAAGAGAGCACCATCAGAGATACATTCGAAAAGATAATATTTATATCAACAATTAGAACTCCATTAACATACCAGTGGAAAAGAGGGAGTTGGGGACAGGGCCGAGGAGGGGAGAAGTAAAGTCAGTGAGCGGCAACGGCAACGGAAGCAGAGGCGACGTCGACCGCGGATCGATGAGGGGGCGATTGCTGCGACCCATCGACGGCTCCTAACAATACAGAGTTATGTTTCTAGACAACTATTCGAGATTCTCGAAGCTGAAAATACAAAAAGAAGCGAAAAGTAATGTAATGAAGGGCAAAGGGAAGGTGCCTCGTCGTCGCTGTCACTGTCGTCCATGGCGCTCAGCATTTCAAACTCAAAGTGGAAGCGGTCCTTGGCAACGCCACGAGGAAGAGCGAGATTTGCCTCACCAAATGCATTGCGAAACAAATCTACAAATAACATATAATTATATTATCAAGAAAAGAAATCGGATGAAGTTCTGCCTATCAAAAATGAGGCGCCAAAGAAGATTCTTGAACCTCTCGCGACACAAAGGAGACGAGCGCATCGATCGAAATTCAAATATATAGTAATATTAATATATACATAGATGCGCATATACGAGGAGAAGCTGAGGAGATACCGTTCTCGGCCTGGAGCGTCTTCATGGCCTCCTCGAGCTTCTTAATGTATTCGGCAGCGGTGTTCATCACGAGCACTTGATTGCTCCGCCGCGCTATCAACCACTGCATTAGACCACTGGAGGACAACAACACCACCAACACAAACTGTGACAACAACAACGAAGATGGAGGGAATGGAAAATCTGGAAAATCTGAGATTACAAGTCAACCAGAAGGGGGAGGAGGAAGATTTCATAAGGGTAATTGAGGCGGCGGGTGCGGCGTTATTGCCGCTGCCTCCTCAAAAGCGCACCCTCTCCTGCTTTTTCCTCCTCCATATATTTTACCATAAAATATCGCATTAATACAATAACGAACATTTCGAAAGGGAGTCCGACAACAAGGAGATTACCCAGCAGAGGCAAAAGAAGCATCCTCGGGAACATTAAGTCAAAGGGAGGTTCCTCCGTGGGCCCAAACCAAAACGAATGAATTGCATTGGTATATCAAAATTAAAATAATATAATATTATTGCGATGGATCGATCGAGAAGCTAGGGCGGTACAGTCGCAGCCAGGCAAGAGGTCGCGGAGGGCTTGGATCGACTCGGCCATCTTGGTGCGTCGTTCACGCTCCTTCACCTTCTTCACATTGTTCGATCGTTGCTAAAAAGTAATTATTAACAAAATACATATTTGAAATCGCAAAAGACAACGAACTAATGGGGAAGAGAAAGGTCAAGACGTACCCGCTTTGCAGATGAGGCGGGGTCATTCTCGGTCTGCACTTTGTATTTCCTAAGAAGATAATAGTAAATAAAAGGAAATCAGCGAAAGTCGAATCAATGACGATCGGAGCGAGGAAGAGGGAGGAAAGACCACAGCGGCCAAGACATGCAACGATCGAACTCCACCAGAGCTACATCGCCTCCCATCCTTTCCTCGAGCTCTCAACGCAACACAAACTCAAGAAACAACGTATACTCGAATTAGCATCACATGATAGCGACTTGAGAGCAGAAGAGGAAATGCAAAAGCGGAGGGAAAGCAGAGAAAAGGAGAAGCGATCATGGCAAGGAAGAAAAGGCCAAGAAAGGACCAAGGCCCAAAGAGGACCACTTGGACAGACCGGCCTCGGCGCCCCCAAATATGACATAAATAGAGATACGATAAGAACGTGTAGGTGTGGGAATATCGCGATCTCGAGAAAATCGAAGCGATGACGGAGAGCATGACACTAAGGGCGACAGCGCTCGTCAATTGCCGGTGACAGAAAAGCGATCAACAAGCGATGTCAGCCAATTGCAAGTAAGAAAAAAAAAAAAAAAAAAAAGAAAAAATAGGAAGCAAATAATATCGAGGC
>Ga0154020_10006793_pt1 | contig 13412 bp, 10 predicted proteins | sample Klosneuvirus_201_FD_109709 | JGI IMG/M metagenome (GOLD analysis project Ga0154020, IMG submission 109709) | Active sludge microbial communities from wastewater, Klosterneuburg, Austria - Klosneuvirus_20160825_MG | ecosystem: Engineered > WWTP > Aerobic digester > Activated sludge | place... | reverse complement strand
TTCTTTGCGTTTTCAAGGCTCGCTACAACATAAGTTTTTCCTTTGTCGTAAGATACAGCAATATCTTTAACTTCTTTGTTTACATAAGCGAGTCCCACATAGCCTATCGCTCCTTTAGTCTGACTGACTGATTGGATGATTGCACCTGTAGCCGGCATATTAAGAACTGTGGGAGCATAGTTTTTTCTTGCCATTACATGTTCCTTGAAAAACTCGTAGGTACCTGAACTCGATTCACGTGAATAGACTACAATAGTAAGATCATCACCGCCAACTTCTTTCCAGTTTTTAATTTTCCCGGTAAAAATTGCTTCTAATTGTTCACGTGTAAGTTGGTTTACTTTATTGGCCGGATGAACAATTACAGAAAGCGCATCATCAGCAATAATGACCTCCTTGAAAGCAGTCCCGGCTTCTTGCAATTTTAAACGTTCATCCATTTTTAACTTTCTTGATGCCATTGCAATATCTGTGGTTCCATCCATTAATGCAGCTATTCCAACACCGCTGCCTCCTCCAATCACGGTTATACCGGATCCGGAATTAGATTTCATAAATGTTTCTGCTTCTTTTTGGGAGAGGGGCAGTACAGTATCACTCCCTTTGATAACAATTTTTTGCGCTGCCAGGCTTAATGAAAATGCCATTGCAACTATTACTGCTGAGAAGTATTTCATGAGAATTTTATTTAAAAGTATTGTTGGTTAGAATTTTACCTGTAGACGAAGGGTGAATACGTTGTCGTTCAAATCATTCATATAACTGGGCTTTCCTGATAAGTCGGCAATATTTTTTGAAGTTTCATTTGTTACCATATCATAGTAAGCGGTAAATTTTACCTGTGGGTCCCAACGGTACGAAAGTCCAAATCCCCAGGTATCGTAACGAAGATCACTTGTGTTGAATGATTTAAAGCCATCGGCTGAGGAAACTGCTTTGCCGATATTATCTCCTTTTACATCCGTATTCGGATCATACCAATCATATTTCACAATGGCTTGAAAGGGACTGTTTCCAATGTTTTGTAAGAGATAGAAATAGGCTCCGTTAAATGAACGCTTATACACATAGGATGTAACTGCGGATTTTGGACTTCCTGACGATGATGAAGTACCCGGTTGATCACCCTGGATATATTCGGCTCTAAGCGTTGTGATTCCCGGATTCCATGAGACACTTACCTGAGCATTTACACCAATATACTTTCTGTCTGCATACTTACCTTTGAATGATGCATTTTCAATTTTATATCCCTTTGTTCCGTTTAGATCAGTACCTACCGTGTAAATAGTATCCGCATCTACTCGGAACCCACCGTTATAAATTGAAGCACCAAATCCGTATTTCACCTTTTCTGATGCAGATGAACGTTCGATAGAAAGACGTCCTATAAAATCTTTCTTCTTGTCAAAGTCACTTGCGTCTGCGCCTGCAGATGGAGCTCCAATCCCGTTGAAAAATCCACCTTCAAGTCGAAGCCAGTTCCAGTTACTCGTTTTGTGGCCTTGAATTGCTATCGTTGCTCCTAAATCTCTTTCACCCGGAAAAAGCAATTGTGACATTCTTCCACGCTCTGGTGATTCTCTTGAACTGGATGAATAACCAATTTCATGTCCGAAGGGCCTGTCAAACATTCCGGCTTTTAACTGAAACCAGCCTGTCCACTTATCCGTCAGGAGAGCATATGCATCTTTAATTCCCAAGCCTTTTTCTGACACGTCAAATTGTAAAACATACTGTGATGTTGAAACACCTCTTTCATCGGCAGGAGAGACATAGGCAACTTTCAATCTCCCTCTTCGCACCATAAAACGTTTATCGACACCTGATTTAAAATTACCACCTGCAAATGATTCCTCACCCGATGAATCAGCAATCTGATACTGAGCTTGGATATAACCGGAAACTTTGAGTCGCTTCATCACGTCTAATTTAGAATTGATGGCTGCAACATTCGAAGTGAGAGTATCCAAAGGACTTAATACAGGTTCCTGCGCCTTGCTCACTATTGTGATTAGGAGTGATGTGAAAACGAGTAGTAATTTTTTCATAGATGCATGTATTTTAACAGCAAAGTAACATGCACAATATTTCCTCAGTATGCCTTCAATGTTAAGCCAATATTAAATGTTAACTTATCGTATCATCCATGTAAAACCGGCGTATTCGTTAAAATTTGTATGACACTGATAATGAGTAGTTAACGCCATAATTGTATGTAGAAATACCTGAGTCAATATCAGCGGCATATCGGCCATTCTGATTCTGGTCCTGGTAGAAAATTCCAGGTTCATTGAGGATATCACTTACCGTCAACTTAACTTCTCCATTTTGAAATATCCTTTTGCTTACCTGGAAGTCCAGTAGGTTTCTTGGTGATTCTTCAATACTGAGGTATCCTGAGTTTCCAACCTGATAAATTCGTTTTCCGATTCTGTTAAAGATTACATTAAAACCGATTCCGGTGACTGCCTCATTATATGACAGACCGGTATTAATCAGATAAGGGCTTTGTCCTTGCATAGGTCGGTCAGTCCCGGCTCTTAGGTCATTCAATTTGTCAACTCTTGATTTCATCAGTGCAACATTTCCGTAAATAGTAAAATTTGCCCACTGTTTCCACTCAAAAAATGTTTCTAGCATGGATAGATTTTTTCTCCATTCAAACTCAACTCCATACACATAGGAACCAGTCGCATTCTCAAAGCTTATTTTCCTTGATCCTGCACCTGAGCTTTCTACTATCGGTTCTATTGGATTCTCGAACCGTTTATAAAATAGTGATGCTGATACAATTTGTCCGTTGTTTGGAAATGTCTCAAAGCGGAGATCGAAATTGTAAATTTCTGTTCTCTTCAATGAATCATTTCCTTCTATGGAAGTTGCCGTGCTAAAATCATAAAAACTAAAGGGGGCGAGCTCTCTGAATTCAGGGCGGGCGACTGTTTTTGAAACCGCGAAGCGAAGATTTGATTTTTCACTTAAAGAATAATTGGCATTCAATGATGGCAATACATCAACGTAATTTGTATTCACATTGATGGTGTCATTGCTATAACCAAAGGAATTTAGTTTTTGGATAAAGTTTTCTATTCTTACACCCCATACAAGATTAAGGTTCTTATTCAGTAGATTCTCAAATTGCAGATATCCTGCATGCAAATTTGAACTGGACGTGTAATGATCAGAAGGATTAGTGATCTCATCAATTCTGAATCCGGCGTTTCCGATGTTCTCCGGAGCAAAGATCGAATCCATAGGCTGGGTGAGGAGTGCCCAATTGAATTTCCCCGGATTTGTGACAACATAACCCAATACCCTGGCATCAAAAACACGATCCTTAAACTGCTCGTTGTACCCAATTTTAATAGTATGCCCCTTTCCTAAAAATGAAATTGGAATTGCAAAATTCATCTCTGCGTTGTAAATAGTTTCGTCAAGATCAGAGTAGAATTTTCCTGCATAACTTGGTGATGCATTCCCAAAAGGAACATATGCATACATCGTAGTATCTTCTGATGAGTTGTCAAGATTTCGATAGTAATACATACGTCGCAAATCCGGAACTGCTTGGCCTGTTTTATTCAGGCTGCCATACCAGTTTATTTTAATTCCCGAAGAAGGGAGAAAATGGCTACCTGATAAAATCGAATTGTAGAATTTGGTTGATGTATATTTTAAGGATGTAGCTGAAATTTCCTGCTGGTTCTCTATATCGATTCCATTGCGGATTATTGTCTGATCCTCTGCATTTACACTATAGAGATTTTTAAGACTTAATTTAGTGTTTTCATTCAATTTATAGGTTAGGTTTAACATTGCTCCCCAAAATACATGTTGTTTAAATTGCTCGTCCATGAAGTCATAATTTCTTGAGCCGTCGAAATCATAATCGCTTCGTTCTACTTCGGTTTTCTTTTGAGAGGAAGAATAGCTAAGGGCGCCTATCAGCCCGAATTGATTTTTAAAAACTTTTTTATTCTGACCGAACGCAAGTTGATAGGCCTGATTCAGTGGTGACTTATTTTTATCCTGAATAGCCCAGTCATTAGGTAATAATTTTGATGCTTCAATTTTTGATGCAGTTGATGATTTTTTAAACTCCTGTGAAGTCGGGAAGTCTGTAGGAATAGCACGTGTCCCATCGTCTTGTCCCAACCAATCTTTTTTACCTCCTTTATATTCCTGAAAAGGTTTATTGGTACTTATGGAATTTAATCCACTGCCTGCACTAAAACTGAGAAATCCCCGGTCTGGAATATCTTTTGTATTAAGTTGCAGTATTCCTCCTGCAAAATCTCCTTGCAATTCAGGGGAGGCAGTTTTTACAATGATCAGGTTATCTAAAAGTGAAGAAGGAAAAAGGTCAAAAGAAAAAGCCTTTCTATCAGGTTCGGTACTGGCGAGTGCAACGCCATTTAGTGTCGCACTGTTATATCGCTCATTCAGTCCGCGGATGATTACGAATCGCCCTTCCTGGATGCTTGCCCCACTGACACGACGAATAACTTCTCCTGTATTTTTATCGGCTGTCTTTTTAATAAGCTCTGCTGAAATGCCATCCTGAACTGTTGCGCTTTTCTTTTGCATGAGTAAGATGGAGCCAATGCTTTCTCGTCGCATATCGGCGGTGATAGTTACTTCGTTTAGTTGAAGGTTGCTGCTTTCCATAGTTACGTCAACACTCAATACTGATTTTGATTGTACTTTTAGTTCAGGAATAAGTTTTGAATTGTATCCTATATATCTTATGAGAAGAGTGTAAGTACCGTCCGGTATATTTTCAATTTTATAATTCCCGTCTAAGTCGGTAACGGTCCCAAGACTTGTCCCTTCAAGCATCACCGGGACTCCAATAAGAGTTTCGTTCGTAGTTTTGTCTACGATTTTTCCGCTGATAGATCCCTGATCAAGACCATTTCCATAACTTCTGGCAGTGATGGAGTAGAATAAAAAAATGCAAGAGACGGCTACAATAAAGTGTTTCATTTTCATTTTTAGTTTTCCTTATTGTCCCAAAAGTATTACGAGAATGTAAACAGATTTTTATTGGAAGGTTACTTCAATGTTATTATATGTAAAAAAAGGGCCGGCAATAGCCGACCCTTAAACCAACTCAAATAAAGTGATTACTGAAGTATAAGTCTATAATTAGACTGGCCAACTTCATTTTCAATTTTCAAAATGTAAAAACCTGATTTCAAATCTGAAGCTCCAAGGGTTAAATTTTGTTTACCTGAAATTAAATTTCCTGAGAATATCTCGCGAACCTGTTTTCCCTGAGCATCAATCAATGTAATTGTAGTTCTCATGGATTGAGAAAGATGAAATGTCAGTACGCTTGAAGAGTTTATAGGATTCGGGAATACGCTCAAGTTTTTTACACTTGAATTTTCCGAAATTCCTGTAAGGATATAATTGGTGTTTTGACAATCAAAATTTGCCCATCCTGAGGTCCAGTCATTAGCTCCGAATGCTCCACGGTAGCTAACGACATCAAAGAAAGGATTACTGAGGTAACTCGAGCTAAAACTTGAATTTGATAAAAGCGGACTTCCTCCAATCGGCAGGAAAGAAGGGTTGTCATAGTTGTAAGGATTTGTCAACTGCAAATCTGAACTGCTAGGAAGTATTGAATTGGCAAATGACCCTTGGTTAAACCAGGTAGTGATATCCCATGTGCTTCCACTGGCAACAGCCAGTGGAGTAGTGCAACCTGCAATTATATTATTCCTGTATTGTAAATCATTATTTGTGGCATTGGCTTCACTGTTTGCTCCATCAATGATTAAGCCGGTTGGATACCCTGAGACTGCTGAATTGAAAATAGAAGTTTTGGCGCTGCGTCTTAAATGCGCTCCTCTTTTGTAATTGCTGTTGATCGTGGTACCGGCATCTATCATTGGCCCAACAATGGTTACATTGGAATAGATCGGAAAAGTGAGTGGTGTATTAGTTGAACCTGTTGCGTCATTATCGGATTCAAATCCATTTGATCCGGAGATGTCTGCGATGTTCGAATCGCGGAGTGCAACCAAGAACTGGCATTTTCCCTGATAGCCAAAATCTGTATCGAAATCATCGTCCAAACCTCTGAAGGCGATGATATGTTTCATGTTTACCGTCCCGCCAAAACATTCATATGAATCATCACCCGAATAACTCACCATTACATAATCAATTATCGTTCCTGATCCGACTCCACCAAGCGTGAGACCGTTGATTTCATTGTTTGGCATGAATGCAATTCCTGGAAATTCGATTCTTACATACCTCAAGATTCCAGAATTGTCAATTGGATTAGTCCCGCCATAAAGCCCTTTGTTAGAATCCACACCGCCCTCAATTACTTTTTCTCCAGCCGGATCATTGATCGGAGCATTTCCACAAATAATTATACCTCCCCAATCACCATATGTGCGTAATCCTGCCGGCTCATTGGATGTAAATACTATGGGTTGACTTGCTGTTCCGTCTGCCCAGATTTTTGAACCTCTGGTTATGATCAGACTTCCCTTAGATGCCTTATCACCTTTGATGACCGTTCCTTCCTGAATTGTTAATTCAGCGTTATTGGTGACATAAACAAATCCACTCAGTAAATAGATATTGTTGTTTGTCCAATTAGTGTTAGTTGAGATGTCGCCTGATACTGTAATAATAGATTGTGCATTTGCTCTCAGGATCATAAGCGATGCAAAAGCGATTAGAATTAGTAAGATTTTTTTCATGGTTGATTTTTTAATGTGTTTTATATTTGTTTGATGCAAAATTACCACGTCAATATTATGCGTCTGTTAATGCAGACTGAATATTAAATTACTTTAAGGTTAATGAAAAGTGAACGGGTACAAACAAAAGCAGCCTTTCCGATTAAAGAAAGGCCGCCATGCATGCCATTAAAATATCGCTAATAAATTATTTTGTCAGTGGGACATATCCTATTTCCTGAACAATTGCCTGACCTTCCGTTGATATGGTATAGTCGAGAAAAGCTTTCAACTTTGGTTCTGTTTGTTTATCAAAATAAAAGAACAATGGTCTAGAAATAGGGTAGGTTTTATCTTGTGCAGCTGCCACACTAGGAGTAACGAATGTTTTACCTCCATCATACGATACGTCAATGGTTGCCACTTCATTGCTTTCATAGGCCAGGCCAATATAACCTATGGAACCTTTTGTCTGACTGACTGATTGAACAATCGCACCTGTTGCCGGCATCAGTAAAGCCTGATTCCCAAAATTCTTCTTATCCAACACGTGCTCGCGGAAGAATTCATAAGTTCCGGAGCTTGTTTCCCTAGAGTAAAAAATTATTTTTAAATCCTTGCCGCCAACTTCTTTCCAGTTAGTAATCTTTCCTGTAAATATTCCTTCCAATTGCTCTCTGGTTAATTGCCTTACCGGGTTCTCCTTGTTCACAACAACTGACAATGCATCGTTTGCAAGATTGAATTCAACGATTTCTTTTTTATTCTGATTCAATTTTAATTTTTCATCTTGTTTAAGTGAACGTGATGCCATAGCGATATCTGTGGTGCCATCAAGTAGTGCTGCAATTCCTACTCCGGAACCCCCACCGACGATTGTAATACTTACACTTTTGTTTTTCTTCATGTATTCTTCCGCAAGTTTTTGTGCAAGCGGCAGAACTGTGTCAGAACCTTTTACCAGAATATTGATGGATTCAACATTGTTGTCTTCCCCTTTATTTTTGTCTTTTTTAGGACTTCCACATGCCACTAAAAAACTCACAGCTACAATCATTGATAGGATTTTCTTCATCATTTGTTTTTTTTATTGATTATATAATAGGTAAAATAAAATTTGAGTTGCTCGGAAATATTTTGGATGCAAAATTACACATTAAAGCGATAGCCAACTCCCTTTTGTGTGCTTATAAAATGCTCCCCAAGTTTTTTACGGATTCTTCGAATATGTACATCAATCGTCCTGTCGTTTTCAGAAGGCAATCGTTTCCATACTTTATCGAAAATTTCTTGACGGGTAAATACTTTTCCGGGATGACTTACAAGAAGATGTAAAAGGTCAAATTCCTTCTTTGAAACATGAACAAGTTCCTGATTTAAGTAAACAGTGTAGGATTCTTTATCGATACGCAATCTAACATCCGGTTGCTTGCTTGGTTTAATGGAAATCACCTGTGAATTCGTACCTAATCGCTTTAAAATTCTTTGCACAACCGCCTGTGGTCGGAGAGGACGTCTTATAAAATCATCTGCCCCGGCAGAAAATGCTGCTATTTCAGTTTTTTCATCAGGATCATCTGATAAAATTAGCACCTGCAAATTTTTAGTAATAATATTCGACTTTATAAGAAAACATAATTCAAAGCAGGCGACATTTTTGTGGAGTGTGTCCAGCAGAATGATCCCTGGATTTTTATCCTTGATAAATTGCAAAGATTCTGAAAATTGATTTATCAGTTTTACCTCAAAGCCTTCCAAAGAAAGTGTCTCACTCAGAAGATTTATCTCGAGCGAAGGTTCTGAGACAAGTAACAAATTTGGACTTTTCATCGGATGATTTTTATTTGATAAGTTCTTTAATCATTCCTAAGAGTAGGGCCGGGCGTATTGGCTTTGTTATAAAATGGTCTCCGCCGGCATCCATTGCATTCATGCTTGTATATTCATCAGAATCGGCAGTTAAAAACAGGATAGGAATATGTTTCAGTTTATCGTCCTTTCGAATGGCTCTACAAGTCTCTATTCCTGACATTTCCGGCATCCGAATGTCCATGATAATCAGATCTGGTTTGTTGATACCCGCAGATTCAAGGCATTGTTTTCCGTTGAAAGCCTGAAATACCGTGTAATTTTCCTTCCTCAGGTTGTAGGATAAAATTTCAACAACATCCGGTTCATCATCTACTACCAGCACTTTTAAGTTTGAGTTCATTTTCATTGATTTACTTCGAAAGTACTTCCGCTATGTAAACTGAAAATTAATGCAATGTGAACAATGTGTTAATACTTAAAGGCTTGAAAAACAAGCTAAAAACTCAATTTTCGGTGCTTTAGATTAAAATAAAGTGCTCAGGACAAATAATCCTCACGCCTTAAACGGAAAGAGTTTTCCTCAGATATTGTCGACTCAGAACTAAGAACTTGATTTATGAAGTTCAGTTCGAACAAAGGTTGGGTACAAAACACGCCATCGATAGTGTTACTTTGCACAGCATCAACGGATAGTATCAACAAATTAGCTTGTTCATCGATACTCAATTCCAAAAGGACATTGTTAGCATATATGTCGCCAGTTTGCCGTGCTGATATTTTTCTGGACTGTAGGTTCTCTTGCATGATTTGAAAATCCATTTCAGCAAGCATGTATTTGCATTCCTCCCACAATTGGGAAGCTTCTTTTGTAATCAAACAGGCTTTCATTTTTAATTGCAAAGATCATGTTTCGGTGTTGAGAAATAATTAACATAAAGTTACCGTTTCATGAAAATGCAATCTATTTTCGTAGACTCTCAACTATGGGTTCAAGCAAAAAGAAAATAAAAAGGACACTCTGGGTAATTGTTGGCGTGCTGGCTCTTATTTCATTGGCTCTCGGATGGAAGATTTATCAAAAAATTTTCACCCCTAATGTGCATACTCCTGAACGGGGGCCATCTTATTTATTCATTCCAACCGGGTCGGATATTAATGATGTTATGATGATACTTGATGAGAACAAGCTTCTTCGCAATGAGGAATCATTTTTATTTACAGCAAAGCAGCTAAAGTACGACAAGAACATTAAGCCGGGAAGATATCTGCTGAATGACGGGATGAGCAATAAGGATTTAATCTCGTTGCTCAGATCAGGAAGGCAGTCTCCACTAAATCTGGTTTTCAACAATATCAGAACAAAGGACCAATTGGCTGAGAGAGTGGCTCAGCAAATAGAGGCTAAGTCAAGCTCGATTCTCAATTTGATGGATGATAAGGATTATATCAGTGAATTTGGCTTTAACACCGATAACATTCTATGCATGTTTATTCCTGACACCTATGAGATGTATTGGAATACATCAGCCGATCAGTTTATAAGAAAGATGTATGCTGAATATAAAAAATTCTGGAACGACAACAGATTGGATAAGGCAAGTCGCACAGGCTATAGTCCCATTCAAATTTCAATTTTGTCTTCTATTGTTCAACAGGAATCGAATCAATCGGATGAAAAACCCTTGATTGCCGGAGTTTATATTAATCGTTTGGAAAAGGACTGGAAACTAGAGGCAGACCCCACACTCGTTTATGCTTTGGGAGATTTTAGTATTAAAAGGGTATTGAGTGTACATAAGGATATTGACTCCCCATACAATACTTATAAATACAAGGGATTACCTCCGGGCCCGATATGTCTCCCGACAAAAAATTCATTGGAAGCCGTTTTAAACTATTCGAAGCATACTTATATGTACTTTTGTGCTAAAGAAGATTTTAGCGGCTATCATAATTTTGCGAGTAATTATTTACAACATCTTATTAATGCAAGAAAATTTCAACGAGCTCTGAACAAACGAGGAATCAAATCATGAAATGAGAAAGGCATCTGTTATAATTTTATTTTTTCTAACCTGTCAACCTGCCTTCAATTTGTTTGCTGCTCAGTCGCCTGTTCTTTTGTTTCTTAGCCGACAGGATCAGGCAGACACACTTGGCTATAATATCGTTAATGAACTTCCGGCACTCGTCTATAAGGAAATTATTGAAGGAAGAATACCGCTCTGGGATTCGCAAAATAAAGATGTGCAAATTGTTCCCTCCTCTTTAAAAAGTCTGGAGACATCAAGTGGGGATAACTTCAGTCAGGCCAAACAGTTGTTCATTTATGAATTGTGGGATCTGGATAAAAAAAATGGTGATTTGAGGACAGTTGGATTCTATTTTTCAAGCCGTACTAATAAAGGAGAAGACATTTCCTACGGATTCGTTGATTACGATCCATTGGACAGCTTATTCAGGGCAACTAAAATTCCAGTCAATTCAAATGGCAATTGTGATCTGACGTATTATGATGTGCTGCATAGCAAATATTATTTCTATAATGTTGTACAAGTTGGCGAAAAGAAGATCACTAACATAAAAGAAGCGCTTGCATTAAAAGACGAAGTCACACAATTTATTTCTCAGAGAATTAAACCTCCTGACAACGATATAAAAGAACTTAGCTATGTGATTCTGCACTCAGATAACCCACCGGATGCAGCTATGTCTAAATCAAATCAATTCATTCAAAGTCTTCAGTTGTTTCTTAATGAAAATCAGGAGGTATTTTATAATTTGGGAGGAGATAGAATTCTTGATTTTAGACAAGCAAATAAAATTAAGGTTACGTCAGTAGAAGTAGCGGAAAAATGGCGAAAAGTAGAGGATCGAATTGAGTCTGAACTCATTTCATTGCAGATTTATGCAGCATCACAACCAATGAATCTCCTGAAAAAAGAAGACCTTCATTTTCTTGATCTTTTTGTTGATTTTAAATCGATAGCAGATTTTTTGAACGAAAAAGAATTTTATTTTCGCATTGCAAAAATCAATAGTCAGGAAATCGCATTAGGTAAGTCAGTCGTGTTTTTAAAAGGACTAAGGACATGGAAGTGGAATCAGCTCACTGAGTTTGTTCGCTATGAATAATCGTTAACTATTAAACAATCATATAATGAGCAAGATTAAATTTGGAACGGATGGCTGGAGAGCAATTATCGCAAAAGATTTTACAGTCGAAAATGTAGCGCGTGTTGCTGAGGCAACTGCTGAGTGGCTGCTAAAAAAAAGCAACAAACCTTCAATTGTCCTGGGTCATGATTGTCGTTTTGCCGGTGAATTATTTGCTGAAACTGTTGCGAAAGTGATGATTCAAAAAGGCGTTCATGTGCTTCTTGCAAAGGGATATGTTTCTACCCCCATGATTTCATTGGGAACGGTAAAGCATAAGGCAGATCTGGGCATCATTATCACAGCCTCCCATAATCCGCCTTCTTATAACGGATTCAAACTTAAAGGATCTTTCGGTGGACCTCTGGCACCTTCCGATGTCCAGGATATCGAAAATATAATTCCGGCAGTATGTTCAATTGATTTGACAAAAGTTGCTTTGGAGGATTTGAAGGATCAGGAAATTTTAGAGTACATTGATCTGGAAGGAGAGTATATTTCTCATGTAGAAAAGAATTTTGATCTCGAGGCTATTAGGAATTCGGGTTTGAAACTTGCTTATGATGCGATGTACGGAGCCGGCCAAAATGTAATGCGCCGCCTTTTTCCAAAAATAACATTTTTACACTGTGATGATAATCCGGGCTTTCACGGTCAGGCTCCGGAACCGATCGATAAAAACCTTGCTGAGTTTAGAGCTTTGATCAAGGAAATGAAAAATATTGATTGCGGATTGGTGACAGATGGAGATGCAGATCGCATTGGAATGTATGATGGTCAGGGAAATTTTGTTGATTCACATCACATTATTCTTTTACTCATTCATTACTTAGTGAAATACAAAGGACAAAGCGGAAAGGTTTGTACGGCTTTCAGTACTACTCCGAAGGTGGAAAAGCTTTGTAAGCATTATAACCTGCCCTTGGAAACGGTTAAGATTGGCTTTAAATATATTTGTGAGATTATGTTAAAGGAAGATGTATTATTGGGCGGAGAGGAGAGTGGTGGAATTGCAATCAAAGGGCATATCCCTGAGAGAGATGGAATTTGGATGGGCTTGGTGATTTGGGAATTCATGGCAAAGAGTGGAAAGAAATTGCCTGAGCTTATACAAGAGGTGTATGCTATCGTTGGAGAATTCTCATTCGAACGAAGCGACCTACACTTAAAGGAAGAATTAAAAACAAAGATTGTGGCCAATACGGCAGCAAACTTTTATAAGTCTTTCGGCAAGTATAACATTAAAAGAATTGATGACCTCGACGGATATAAATATTTCTTTGATGATAAGAATGACGAATGGCTTCTTATCAGAGCATCAGGAACCGAACCCGTACTTCGTACCTATGCTGAATCACGGACGAGAGAAGGGGCCTTTGCTATTCTTAAAGCAGCAGAAAACACATTGCTGAATTCTTAATCAGTATCGTCAGGCCTATAATCAACTAATCACTGGCAATCACTTTTCTTCAGCATCATGTTGAATCTTATACAGGCTTGAGAAAATTCGTAGCAACGACATTAAACTGAAGTAGGGCGGCTGACCTGTACACCCTTCCTTTCCCCAATAGAATTATCTTGTTTTTTTGCATTCAAGATAAGTTTGAGAAAAGGAAGAGTCCTTAGGTAGCGACGGATTCTCCGTATTCTTGTCAGGCGAGCACATATTAAGAGAGTGATTAACATCGCTTAGTTTCTCTCGCTCTTCGTTGACTTATCCTCTTTCTTTTCCTG
>Ga0154020_10006792_pt1 | contig 13412 bp, 11 predicted proteins | sample Klosneuvirus_201_FD_109709 | JGI IMG/M metagenome (GOLD analysis project Ga0154020, IMG submission 109709) | Active sludge microbial communities from wastewater, Klosterneuburg, Austria - Klosneuvirus_20160825_MG | ecosystem: Engineered > WWTP > Aerobic digester > Activated sludge | place... | reverse complement strand
GATGACATCGCCACGCACGTTCGCGAACGAGCCATCGTCGATGACATCGCCACGCACGTTCGCGAACGAGCCATCGTCGATGACATCGCCACGCACGTTCGCGAACGAGCCATCGCCACGCACGTTCGCGAACGATGTCTCGGCGATGCCGCCGATGTTCGCGCCATCGCAAACGCCGCCAGCACCGCGCGTGTTCGCCACCGGCACGGTCACCGCCGCGAAGCCCGGGGTGATGTCGAGCTCGATGACGGATCTGACATCGCTCGCAAAGCAGATCGCGAGCGAGAGCAGCTTCGAGCGCGCCGCGCTGCGCCTGCAGGCCGAAGCATGTCGGCTCGTGCGCGCGGCGGAAGCGCTGTGCGTGGTGTTCGATTGGCCCCGGCGCGCGGCGTGGACCGCGAGCGGTCCGATCACGAACACATCGGTCAACGAGCTGATCGCGGAGGTCGCCGGCAGCGGACATCGCTCGATCATCGGCAACGCGCTGCTCGAGCCGATCGGTCCCGCACCGTCGCGCGCCGTGCTCGCGCTCCGCAAGCCGACCGGCGCGACGTTCTCCGCGCAGGAGATCGCGATGGTCTCGACGCTCGCGATGGGACTCGCGACGTCGATCGATCGCCTCGTCCATCGTCGCTAGCGAGATCGCCGAGCGCCGCGAGATCGCCAACGTGACGCTCGCGACGTGACGCTCGCGGACCGATCGTTAGCGAACGCCCATGAACTGCTCTGCGAACTGACGCAGACGCAGCACGGACGGGATGCCCTCGCTCGACGAGAACGACAGCGTCTTCGCGAAGGTCACGTTCGCAGCGGACTTGTACGCCACGTACGCTTTACCCGCGGGTGAGCCGAGCAGCACGTTGAGCTTGATCTCGTACTCGCCCTGCACCTTCGCCACCATCGCGTCACCTTCGGCGGTGAGCCGGCCCTCGAGCGCATCGGCCTCCGCGTTGATGCGGTTCTTGTACTCGAGCGTTTCGGCCTGGATGTTCTTGATGCCGATCAAGTAGCCATCCGTGACCGACGCCGGATCGAGACCGAACAGCTTCGCTGCTTGCTCGCGCATCGCTTCCACCTCCGCGGGCGGCGTCGCGGCGAGCTTCGCGCGGGCGGCGCCCGGATTCGATTCCTCGACGGTGAGCAGGCCGACCTGGTACGCGCGCTCGAGCTCGGCGGTGCGCTTGACCCAGTCCTGGGTGTGCGAGCTGATCTGCGCGCTCGTGCCTTGCACGTAGTTGTCGAGGATCTGTTGCACGCCGGCGAGCTTCTGCGCGGCGGCGTCGAGCAGCTTGTTCTGCTCGTTGAGCTGGATCTGTTGCAGCTGCTTCTCGTACTCCGAGCGGAACGTCACCGAGCGAACGAGCACGGACTCGGCTTCGAGCTGCATCGGGTTGAGCTGCTTGTTCAGCATCTCGAGCGCCTTCTTGCTCGCTTCGAGGCGGCGGTCGGTCGAGTAGAAGCCGACGGAATCGAGCGTGGCCATCTCCTCGCGGAGCACGCTCGTCGCGGTCTCCTCGGCGAGGCGCTGGTAGCGGTAGCGCCCGTCGGGATCCTTCACGTGATTGCCGGAGGCCACGAGCTCGTGCGCGTGCCCTGGACGAATGCGCAGCGGCACCGAGACATCGAGCTCGACGGTGTTGTTGTCCTTGGTGCGGATGACGAGCGTCTTCTGCGGACCCTTGTTGTCCGTGGTGTAGTCGAGGATGAAGTAGCTCGACGGCAAGACGATCAGCTTGTGCACGCCGGGGATTCGCCAGTGCCAACCCGGACCGAGATCCTCGTCGAGGACGCCGCTCGTCGCGCTCTGCCGCACGCCGATCTCGCTCGGCTCGACGCGCAGGGTGAATAACATCGGCAGGAGCCACAGTGCGAGGATCACGACGACCGCGATCTTCGAGACTTTGACGAGCGCGTTCATTTGGCCCCCTGATTCTCGAGCTGGATGCGCTGCGGTGATCCGTCGGTACGCACCGGCGTGATCTCGATCGTCACGCCTTCGAGTCGCTCGCCGAGGCGCTCCATCACGCGTTCGACGGGCTGATTGCGGAATGCATCGATCTCTGCCTTTTTCGATTGGAACTGCGCGTCGAGCTGGCCCTTCAGCTGATCCGACGTGCTCTTCGCGGCCGAGCGCGCGGCCTGACCGGCGGCGAGCTTCTCGATCTTGTACGTGTCGACCTCGCGATGCGTCTGCGTCTGCTCGGTCACCACCGTCGCGAGCGTGGCTTCGAGCTCGGCGCGCTTGGTCTGGATGATCTTGTTCTGATCGCGCTCGACTTCGGCGAGCTTGCGATCGCGCTCCGTCTTCGCGCGCGAAAGCTCGGAGTCGATGACCGCGAGCTGATTCTCCGTCTGGTTACGCGCTTCGATCAGATCCTCGTACTCCTTCGAGAACCGAGGACGCGGCGTGACGATGCTCGTGATCTCGATACCGTGCATGTTGAGCAGCTTGTTGAGCCGAGCCTTCGCGCGCTCCTCCGCCTGCGCGAAGCTCGTCGGGTTCGACACGCTGATCGTCGACTCGCGACCGAACTCGTCGCGCAAGATCGCGCGCGCGTACGGGAGGATCCACTCGTAGTAGGCGTGACCGAATCCCGAGTCTTGGAGCGTCTTGTCCGCCTGCCCGGGAATCGCGCGGAACAACAGCGTCGTGTCGTTGAACGCGAAGCTCGAACCGTCCGACGCGCGGACCGTCAGCTCTTTGCCTTCGAGCGCGCTCTTGTTCTCGGTGCCGCGCAGGTGAAACGTCTGCGGACTCGAGTCGAGGAGGTACACGTTGTGAATGCCCGGCAGCTTGAGGATCAGGCCGGGCTGCGTGATCACCTCCGTCGAGCCGGTGATGTTGTTGATGCGAACGGCGACCTGCCCGGCCTCGATCGATGCACACGATCGAAACCCTACGATGACGACGAGGAGCAGCGCTGCCGCGATCCACAGCCGCGACGGCTCGCCACCCGAACCCTTGAGGAAACTGAGGAGCGTTTTCTTCGCCCCTGGTGTGTCGGTCATGAGACCCCCTGCGGGCAGGGTACCGCGAAGGTCTCGCGATCAAAGGACGGCGAGCTGGCGATTCGTCAGCGCATCCTGCGCATTGGCCTGCGCGCTGACCTTGCGTTCGAGCGCGACGATCACGGCGCGCGTGAAGTCGACCTTCTCGAACTTCTGCGCACTGCCGAGTCCGCCGGGCGAGAACACGTTGATCTCCATCAGCTTGTCGCCAACGATGTCGAGACCGACGAGGAACATGCCGTCCTGCCCCGAGGAGCGGCGCCGTCCCGCGCTCGGATCGCCGGCGGACCTCGACTGCCTCGCTCGCATCCCGGCGTGAACGCGTGCGCGCACGCTCGCACCGCGACAGCGCTCGGTCAGTAGTCGTACGCCAGGTCGTCGAACGTGTTCTTGACGGCGTCGAGCTGTTCGAGGGTCATCGCTTGCTGGGCCTGTGCGCGGTAGTCCGCGACAAGTTGCTTTTTCGCGTCGAGGTCGAGGCCGAGCTCGTCGGCGCGCGCGTCGATCGCCGCTTCGCGTGCTGCGACTGCGTTGTCATCGACATGAAACACGTTCTTCCTCATCGCGGCGTGCTGGTCGGCTTTGGCTTTCGCGACGCGCTTCGCCTCGTCGATGTCTGCCTGCGGTGCGCCGTTGTCTTGCAACTCTTTCACGTGTGCCTCAGGCCCCGAGACCAGATCCTTGTGGAGCAACTCCGGGGTGGTCACGCTCTTCGCGTACATCTCGGCGAAGTAGTCGCTCGGCTTCGACCGGGCGTAGCTCCACGTATCCTTGGTGTTGTTCTCGTCGGTGTGTGCTCCGCCTTCAGGGACGAGCGCTGGATCGAACGAGGAGACGCTTCCATCCGCGTTCTCCACGTAGACGCGTCCGTCGGTGGCGACCCCCGATGCCTCGGTTTGCGCGAGCCGTGCTACGGCATCCGCACCAGCGGGCTTCCAGTCAGCCTGCGCGCGAACAGCGTCGGCCGCGTCACGATCTTTCTTGTCCATGATGTGCCCGACCTCGTGCGCCAGCGTGTGCTGAAACCGCGCGAGTCCGTGAATGCCGGCAATGTCAGAAGAGTCGCCGGAGTGCCGGTTCGTCGAAGTCATCGCATCGTCGTAGATGGTGATACGCCCATTCGAATGCGAACCGTTGGTGTTCGGGTCGAGCACCCAGTTGCCGTCATCGTCCATGTCGTAGTCCTCCTGCGCGCGGCGGATCTCGACGAGATCGGGGTTCTCCTGGATCGCCTCGTCCGGAAGCCGATCGAGCACTACCTCCATCTGCTCGAGCTGGGGCTGCGTCCACGTCACGCGAGGTGTTGGCAAGCCATCGGCGCTCTCGCCGCCCTTGTCGTTCGTCAGGTCGACGTTGAACTGCTTCTCGATCGCACGCTCCTTCTCCTTGCGAGCGATCAGATCGTCGACGAGCGCTTTCTTCGCCTGGTCCGACAGCGTCGGATCCTCGAGCTGCCTCATGGCGTTAGTGACCTCGTCGTCGATTTCGGCCTTGCCCCCTTCAGTCGCCTTGACCGCACGCTCGAGAAGTTTCGCGTCGGTCTCGTCGTCGACATCGACGTTGTCGAGGTTGCGCCCATCGCGCCCGAGCTCCGCTTTTTCCGCGCGACTCCACATCTCGAGCTTTCGCGTGGGATCTGTCGTCGCGTTGACGAGCGGGCCGAGTCGCTCGTGCTCCTCGGGGGGCAGGTTCTCGATCAGAGCGTCGAACTCGGTGGGTGACATGTCGTCGATCGCTTCTTTGCGCTGCGCATCGCTCATGTCGCCCAAGGCCTTCGCCACCTTCGTCACCTCTTCGGGAAGTGGGCGGTTCAGCGTGTCGGTGATGGAATCGAGCTTCTCGTCCATCTCGTCACGAGGGAGATCCACTCGCTCGGATGGAATTTCGGGAGCCTTCTCGTACGCGTCTCGCTCCTCGAGCTCCTCTGTGAAGTGGGAGAACGCGGATGCCTGCGCCGCGGGAGGGCCACCGCCTAGACCTTCATAGGTCGACGTGCCCTGCGGCACCAACGCGTCGATCACCGGCGCGAACGGGCTGCGTCCGAACCACTCGGTCACGCCACCCGCCACCTCCGTGATCCAGTCCATCCCAGTACAGAACCAGGTGGGACCAGATGTGACCGACTTAGTTCGCGGGCGACACGAGCACCGACGCGCCGTCGATCTTCGCCACCAGCGATGCCCCGCCGTACTTCTCCACCATCGAGCGGGGAAGGTGCAGCAGCACCGGGTGCTCGAGGTTGATCGGCTGGCCGAGATCCGTCGGCGTGAAGAACAGGTCGGGCATCGGGAACAGCGGATCGCTGACCTGCGTCACCTTGGTCGAGCCCGCCGCCACGATGCGCAGCGAGTTGCCCTCGGTCTGGACGAGCACGCGATCACCGTCGATCCCCGCGTTCTGCAGCAGCTGCCGCGGAACACGCGCGCGGCCGTCCTTGCCGATCGGCACGGGCGAACCCTGCGCGGTCGCGGTGACCACCGGGTTGTCGTAGCCGAGCGACTGGCGCGTCGGCGGCGTCGCCACTTGGTTACGCATCGAGTCGTCGTAGCGATCGGCGGTGTGCTCGGGCAGATGGTAGAGCAGCGCCTTCACCGGCTTCGTGCCGCCGGCGAGGACATCGATCTCCGTCTGCGTGTAACTGCCCATCGCCTTGCGATTGAACAGGTCGCGCACGATCGGCGAGACCTCGCGATGGCGAACGCCGGGCAGCGAGCGCTTCACAGCATTCGACACGTCGAGTGCGGTGAACAGCATCGCGGCGCCGGTGAGCTCGTCGACCACGCGAGCGGTCGTTAGCTCGATGTCCGATGGACCGTCGCCATCGGAGCTGTCGAGAGCGTCGTCGTCATCGTCATCATCGTCGTAGCTCATGGTCTATGCCTTCGCGTTCGGGTTGGTTTCGATCTCGAGAATGTAACGGAGCGCGTGCTGTTGCTTCGGGCCCGTGGGGAAATACGTGATCATCTCGTCGTTCTGCAGGCCATCGGTCTTGCCGGCCTTGCCGTAGACCGAATGGAAGCCCGCAGGCGGCTTCTCGTAGAAGTGGCTCTTCGGCGCGACGTGGAGGTTACCGAACGCGGTGTCCGCGATGAACAGATAGCCCACCTCGTCCTTGCCGCTCGCCCAGTACGAACCTTTGACCGACGAGTAGTTCAGCGACTTCGTCGACTGATGGGCGAAGTAGAGACCGTCGCCGAACATCGAGCCCGCGTGTACCGCGCCCGCCGGGCGAATGAGCAGTCCGCGCGTGACGATACCGGTCATGTTCGCGTTACGCGTGCCGTGCCACACGGGCCACACGTTCGCGGCCTCGAACAGCTTCGCCATCCTCGCGTCGAGGTCCGGGCGGTCGCTGACGCTCTTCACGTGAGGTGCGTTGTACTTGTCGGTCTCTTTCGCGATCCGCTCGCAGTTCTCGACGAAGATCGAGTCCTGCGAGAAGTCGCCTTCGCCGTGCCGCTGCACCTCGAAGATGCTGCGCACGGTGATCTTGCCGAGGAAGCCGTGGTTCGACGCGCGCGTGTCGTGCACGAGCTTGTCGAGCCACTTGAAGGTGGGGTTTGCTTTGTCGATCGGCAGGAGGTTCGCTTTGAGCGTCTTGTACTTGTCATCGACGTCCGACTCGAGAGCGCCACTGGCGTTCTTCGCATCCTGGAACACGTCGAGGTCCTGCTCCTTCATCGCGATCTTCACGAGGTCGGACAACAGCAGCGCTTCGGCGTCGAGCTTCTTGAAGCCGAAGTTGTGCGGGATGAGCGAGTAGAACCTCGAGGTCAGATCTTCGAGCTGGCTGCGCGTCTTGCCCGCGATCTTCTGGCCCGCGTTGATCAGGGTCTTTGCTTCGTCGAGGACGTCGCGTCCTTGATCGATCTGATCCTTCGACAGCTGACCGAGCGGGCACTTCAGGTTCGTCGCGACGAAGGTCGTCGTCGCCGAGAAGAAGTCGCTGACGATGCGCTGCACTTCCGGAGCGAGCTTGCTCGCGGCCGACGGCGCCTTCACCTTGTCGCCGCCGCTGACGACGGGCTTCACGATCTTCTGTGCATCCGCGCTGCCGACGGCGCGCGCTGCGAGATCGATCTTCACGTACGGCTCGCTCTTCCGCTCCGTCTTGCTCTTGATGATCTTCTCGTACGCCTTGAGCGCGTCAGATTCGCTATCGAAGTAGCGATACTCCTTCGCTGGGTTCTTCGCACCGACACGGCCGTACTCCGAGTGGACGCGAGCTTGCGTGCCCGCGACCTGCACCTCCAGGTGGTAGTACTTGTTGTTGTTGCCTTTGATGTCGGTGCATGACAGGTCCTGCACGTGCGCGACGTTGTAGCTCGACGGAAATGTCGGAAGGCCCGGATCGTTGGCCTTCCACGTCTTGACGTCCATGAAGCACCCCTCTGAAGATTGCCGGCGATAGTAGACGGATCGAGGGAGCAATGAAGAAGCCGAACGCACGAATCGCGGAGCTCGCAAAGCTGCTCCGGAAATACAAGGACGCCTATTACAACGCGACGCCGCTCGTCAGCGACGCCGCCTACGACGCCCTCGAGGACGAGCTCCGAACGCTCGACCCGAACCACGAGGTCCTGAAGTCGGTCGGCACGCCCACGGCCGTCACGTCGTGGGAAAAGGCGCGACACGCTATCCCGATGGGATCCCTGAACAAGGCGGTCTCCGAGGAAGAATTCCAACAATGGGCATCGCGCTGCGAGGAGCTCGGCAAGAAGGACAAGCTCGGCTCGCTCACCCACGATCTGTTCGTCACGGAGAAGCTCGACGGACTGTCACTGGCCGTCACCTACGAGAAGGGAAAACTTTCGGAGGCGATCACGCGCGGTGACGGAATAATCGGCGAACGGATCACTACCAACGCACGGCGCATGAAAGGCGTCCCCACCGAGCTGAAGCAGAAGGTCTCGGTCACCGTTCGTGGCGAGATCATCCTCAAGCTCTCGGACATGAAGAAGCACTTCCCGGGCGCCGCCAACCCGCGCAACCAAGCGTCGGGTACGAGCAAGCGGTTCGACGGCGAAGGCTGCCAGCACCTGACCGTGTTGTTCTACGACGTCGACGGTCCCGGCGAAGATCACGATAACGAGGTCGCCAAATTCAAGCGCCTCGAGTCGCTCGGCCTGCTCCTGCCGTTCGGCAAGGCCACCGATCTCTCGGGCGCGATCAAGCTCCACAAGGAGTACGCCGCCACCAAACGCGCGAAGCTCGACTACGAGATCGACGGCCTCGTCATCCGCGCCAACAATGTCCACGCGCAGCACATGCTCGGCGAGCTCGCCAACCGCCCGCGCGCCGCGGTCGCCTACAAGTTCGCTTCGCAAGCGAAGGTCACGAAGCTCGTCGACATCGTGTGGGAGACCGGCTCGTCGGGCCGCGTCTCGCCGGTCGCGATCGTCGACCCCGTCGTCCTCGCCGGCGCCACCGTTCGCCGCGCGTCGCTGCACAACGCCGGCATGATCGCCGACCTCGACATCGGCATCGGCGACGAGATCCTCGTCTCGCGCCGCAACGACGTCATCCCGTACGTCGAAGAAGTCGTCCACAAGCACGGCAAGACGGCCAAGCCGCCGACGAAATGTTCGATCTGCAAATCGCCGCTCGAGCGGATCGGTGAGTACCTCGCCTGCCGCAACTACAAGACGTGCACCGCGTTGATCGAAGGCCGCATCGAGAACTGGATCGGAGCGCTCGGCGTCCTCGAGTGGGGCGACAAGCTGATCGCGCAGCTCGTCGAAGCCAAGCTCGTCAAGGAACCCGCCGATCTCTACAAGCTCGACGTGAAGAAGGTCGCCTCTCTGGACCGCATGGGCACGACGTCCGCGACCAAGGTGCTCGACAACCTGCGCGCTCAGCTGCCGCTCTCGCTGCCCAAGTTCCTCGCGGCGCTCGGCATCGAGAACTTCGGCCTGCAAACGGCGAAAGCGATCGTCGCCGCGGGCTTCGACTCGCTCGACAAGGTGCAAGCGGCAAAGCTCGCCGACATCGCCGCGATTCCAGGCGTCGGCCCGTCGAAGGGCAAGGCCGTCGTCGAAGGCCTCGCCACGCGCAAAGCCGAGATCGCACGGCTGATCGCCGTCGGCGTCGATCCGATCACCAAAGCCGCCTCCGGTCCGCTCGCGGGCAAGTCGTTCTGCTTCACCGGCACGCTCGGTCGCCCGCGCAAGGAGCTCGAGCAGATGGTGGAGGACAAGGGCGGCACGCTGCTCTCCGGCGTGACGAAGGAGCTGCAGTTCCTCGTGATGGCCGATCCGAACTCGGGCTCCTCGAAAGCACAGAAGGCCAAGCAGTACGGCACGCAGTGCATCGACGAAGCCGCGTTCCTTGCCCTCGTCGCCGGCAGCGGCGGCAGCAGCGGCAAAGCCGGCGGCAAGGCGAAGCCCGCGAAGGCCAAGAGCGCGTGACCACGGGCCGCGTCGAGACGAGCGGCACACCTCGGGTCATCCTCGACGACGGCCGCGCGCTCGACGTCGAGTACGACGTGCTCGACGCGAGCGGCCTCGGTCACGGCGATCGCGCGCGCGTCGAGCTCTCGGGACGCGTCGTCGAGCGATTGCAGCCGCTGCTCACCGCGGCCGAGGCGATCACGATCCTCGTCGACGCTGGCGTTCTGTCCACTCGCCCCACATCGATCGTCGATGCACCGTGGACGCGCGCGCTCCTCGATGTCGTGTTCGATCACGACACGACGGACGCGACGTTCTCGCACGACCACCATTACCTCGAGCCGAAACAGATCGAGCGGTGGGCCCGCCGCTCGAGCCTGTCGCCCGAGGACATCGACAGCGAAGACTCGCAGCCGCACTTCGCGATCAACGCGAAGCTCGCGGCCCGCGATGATCGCTACCGCTGGTATCGCCTGCACTCCGACGATCCACGCTCGGCCTACCTGCGGCTCGATCGCGAGTTGGCCACGAAACTCGGCCTCGGTCTCTTCGACGAGTAGTAGCGTGGAGGCGTGAGCAAGCCGGCGTACACCGCCTCAGACATCGTCGTGTTGAAGGGACTCGAGTCGGTACGACGTCGCCCAGGGATGTACTTCGGCGGCACGGGTGCAGCCGGTCTGCATCACTTGTTGTGGGAGATCGTCGGCAACGTTATCGATCTTCACCTCTCGCAGCTCGCGACGACGTTGCTCGTCGAGATCACACCCGATGCGTGGGTCACCGTGCGCGATGACGGGCCCGGAATCCGGCCGTCGATCCTGACGCGCGCGTGCACGGAATTGCATGCCGGCGCGACGTTCGACGGCCACCTGCCGCATGTTCACGTGACGTCGAGTCTGCGAGGTGTCGGCGTCGCGAGCGTGAACGCGGTGTCGACGGAATTCGAGATCGAGACCACGTTCGAAGGCGTTCGATATCGACAGGCATTCGCCTGTGGCAACGAAGTGTCTCCCATCGTCGCTCTCGGAGCCTCCACGGTGGAAGGCACGACCGTTCGCTTTCATCCCGACCCGCAGATCTTCACGACACTGGCGTTCGATGCCTGCGCGATTCGAGATCGCTTGCAGGAGCTCGCGTGGCTGAATCCACTACTGCGCGTGTTCTTTCAGGGCGAGAGGATTTCGGGACGAGGCGGTTTGCTCGGCTGGGCGACGAGCCTCGCATCGCAGCGTGCGGAGCCGCTCGCGGTGTTTTCGACCCGAAGCGTCGTCGATCGGATCTCGACGGACATCGCGCTGCTCTGGGGTGGCGGTGTCGCGCCCGTGATCCACTCGTTCGTCAACATGGGCCGCTCTGTGGGAGGCACCCATGTCGATGGGCTGTGGGAAGGCCTCGCGAGATGCGCGAAAGCACTCGGAGCGAAGAGCTCTGCGAAGGCGGCCGTGACCGAGCGGATGTCCTCGAACCTCATCGCGATCGTTCACGTCGGGCTATACCACCCGGCGTTCGCCGGCCCGACGAAGGAGCAGCTCACGAGTCCGGAGGCTGGGGCTGCGGTCGCGGAGACGTTGGCCGCTGACCTACCCGCGATGATCCCTCGCAACACCGCACTGCGCGACCTCTTCGCGGTTCGACTCGGAGCTCGGACGCCGAAGGCGAGCAAGCGGAAACGAACGTAAGAGCTCTCGTGCTGGAGGATGCTGCGCGCCGAGTTGGGAGTTACGACAACACGATGAAGCTCGTTGCCTTGATGATCGTCGCGCTCGCGTACCAGAGCGCCGCCCATGACCGAGGCGATCACTTCTCGGAGCGGCGAGCGGTGGTCTGAACGAGGTCGGTGCGTGACGGTCTCCACCTCTGCGTCGATCGCCATGAGATTCTCCAACGTAGGGCGGTAGACCTCGGGCCGCGTCGACACCAGCGGCGCCACCCCGCGAGTAGCGCGAGCCAGCTACTTCAACTCGAACGCGCCCGCGTCGCACGCGGCACGTGCGGGACGCGCGATGCCACGCTGATCGACGAGCGGGCACAAGAGGCCGGCGGCATCGATGGCCGGGCTGTCGGAAGCCAGGGCGAGCGTCTGCGTGGGACCACCGTTGTCGGCGAGCGCCGCGAACAAGGGATCCAGAAGCCGATCATTCGCGCCGCCGAGCGGACAGATCGTTCCATCGCGAGTCGCGATGTTGCCGTCGAGGCTCGCCCCCGTGCCACTACCACTGCACAGGTCGAGCGTCGAGTCGATCGCGTTGGCGCGCCACTCCGCACGCCCGGGCGTGGTGTCGAGGTGGACCAGTCCGCCGCCGCCGGTGTTGCCGCGGAACGAACAGAACGACAGCCGCATCGTGGTGTTCCCGCATACGAAGATCGTCCCGGTCCCCGCGTTGTCGGCGAACGTCGATGTGTCGATCGCGATCGTGCCCGTCGAGAAGCAGTTGACGTCTACCGCACCACCGCTGTTCGCGCTGTTGCGTGCGAACAACAAGCGCTCCATCGTAAGGGCAGCACCGTCGATGGCGAGGAACATCGCCCCGCCGACATCGGTGGCCCTGTTGTCCTCGAACACGGTGTCCACGATGACCACGCGGGCCGCGGCGCCTGCCCTGATCCCGAATGCGCCGCCACGACCGAGTTGGGGGATCACCGACATGGCTCGGTTGTTGGTGAATCGAGAGCTCCGGATCTCGACAACGGCGTCGCCGGTCGCGAAGACGGCGCCGCCCTCTTGCGAGCTCGTCTCCGCGAGCACGACGTGATCGTCGAACACGACCCGTTCGGCGTGGAGAGCACCGCCGGACTCTACGAGGACGCCCGCACCGGATGCATCGGTCACGCGGCCGTGGCACACGTCGACATCGCGAAGCTCGAGGGCGCCGCCCGCCGCGACGCGAAACACTCGGTTCGTTCCGGCCCCGCAGATCGCCGCCCCGGGACCGGCGATCGTGACGTCCGAGGTCACCACCAACTGTGTAGTGAGGGCGATCGACAGCTCCTCGGCGACGCAGATCGTCGACGTCTCGCGCGCGTTCGCCTGTGACACCGCGGAGCGGAGCGAACAGCCATCACCCACGCAGGACAATGCCTCCGCCGGATCATCGGCGGCAACATCGACGAGGAAGTCGCCGGTACATGGCGGCGACGCGTCTGTACCGCCGGCGTCGTGCCTCGGTTCGAACCCGAGCCGCCCACATCCGCCGCCAGCCGCGATGGCAAGCACGACGATCCAGCTGCGCACCAGGTCAGCATACGACATCGACGAGATGCGTAAGCGCTCGAGTACTTTGGTTGTAGTGCGTAAGAGCCGTGTAAGGATCCCGGTTCGAGGGATGCCGATGGTCGCGCAGGTAGTTACGACAACACGATGAAGCTCGTTGCCTTGATGATCGTCGCGCTCGCGGTTCAGAGCGCCGCTGCGGAGGGACGCTCGATGAAGGGCTGGGAGATCTACAGCTGGTTCGACATGAAGTGCTCGGCGAAGCCGCAGCTGCACTCGGCGCCGAATCCCGACTCGGTGTGCTTCGCCCTCCTGGTCGGGACGAATCGCCGCAAGACGACCGACGAGATCCGCAAAGCGGCGGTGCCGATCGCCGATCTCGAGAAGCGGATCGCGACGCTCGCGAAAGGCGAGGAGGTGTTCTGGTATGCACCGGATGCCTCGTTCGACCTGCCGGATGCCAAGCGCGGCAGCGCGGATCCTCGCAATCGCGCGGTCGCCACGCTGAAGGCGCGCGGGTTGAAGCTGACGATCGTGCGTTAGGCACGAACCCTCGAAGCGGATCTTCGAAGGCGCGATCGAGTTGTGGGTGCTAGCTTGCGCGACCCTCTGGAGGAACCATGTCGTCGACCAAGCAGCGCCGGACCACACAGCGTCGAGCCGAGAGCCGTCTATTCGAGGCGATCGAAGCCGCCGACGCGGGTGATCTGCGTCTCGCCACCCAGCTGATCGGTCGCGCGGTGAGGCCGCGGCGTGCGCGTGCCACGGTCGTGGACACCGAGCGTGCGTCGATGCGAGCTCCT
>Ga0154020_10006791_pt1 | contig 13413 bp, 12 predicted proteins | sample Klosneuvirus_201_FD_109709 | JGI IMG/M metagenome (GOLD analysis project Ga0154020, IMG submission 109709) | Active sludge microbial communities from wastewater, Klosterneuburg, Austria - Klosneuvirus_20160825_MG | ecosystem: Engineered > WWTP > Aerobic digester > Activated sludge | place... | reverse complement strand
TGGTGTTGCGATCGTAGCGGCTGTCAAGGGATACAAGGCGATTTTCACCATTCCTGACAAAATGTCTGATGAGAAGATCAACTTACTCAAGGCATTTGGCGCCAAGGTTGTCGTGACCAAGACAAACGTGCCGGCAGACAGTCCTGAATCGTACTATGAGACTGCGAAACGGATTCATCGGGAGAATCCCGGTTCGTTTTATCTGAACCAGTATCACAACCCTAAGAATATAGAAGCTCACTACAATCTAACCGGTCCGGAAATCTGGAAAGATATGGACGGGAAAATTGACTATTTCGTGGCCGGTATCGGAACCGGAGGAACGCTTTCAGGAGCAGGCAAGTTCCTGAAAGAGCAAGACAAGAATATCAAGATAGTTGCAGTCGATCCATACGGGTCGGTGTTTTATGATTTCTTCAAGACGGGAAAGCCGGGGAAACCGGAAGTCTACAAAGTTGAAGGCATCGGCGAGGACATGATAACGCAGGCGATGGATTTCTCGGTCGTGGATGACATGCTACAGGTGAATGATCGCGATTGTTTCCTCACGGGACGTGATCTGACGACCAAGGAAGGCATTTTTGCGGGAGGTTCTTCAGGCGCCGCGGTGTGGGGAGCGATTCAGGTCGCGAAGCGGGTAGGTCCGGGAAAGCGTATTGTCGTAGTGTTGCCTGATTCTGGTACACGATATCTTTCAAAGATGTTCAATGAGACATGGATGCGCGACTATGGATTCTTGGAAGAGAAACCGGAACTTGGGTCCGTACAGCGTCTTTTGGAGAGAAAGAACGGGAGCGAGATCATCTCGGTCGGGACGAGCGAAACGGTTCACAATGTCATCTCCAAGATGAAGAAGTACGACATATCGCAATTGCCGGTTATTGAAAATGGCGAGTTAGTCGGTCTGATTCGTGAATCCGATCTCTTGGGTATGATGGTTTCAGGTAGATACACCCCTGCTCAGACAATTGAAGGCGCCATAGTCCGTGACTATCACATTGCAGCCCGTGAGATGCCGATTTCGCGACTGGCTGAATTGTTCTCAAAATCGAACGCGGATGTAGTTTTTGCTGTTGATAACCGCAAGTTGGTCGGTATCTTGACCAAAATAGATTTAATCGACTTTCTTGCAGGAGCTTGATTTTGAAAGACTACGATCCGACTAAACACCAGTTCGAGACCAACGCTATACACGCCGGTCAGCCGCCTGATCCTGCGACCGGAGCGATTGCGTTTCCCATCTACCAGACTTCGACCTATGTGCAAGAGGGAATCGGCGGACACAAGGGATTTGAGTACTCCCGAACTGCTAATCCGACTCGTTGTGCCTTGGAGCAGTGCCTGGCTTCGCTGGAAGGAGCCAAGTATGGTCTGTGTTTCGCATCGGGGATGGCAGCGACCTCGAACATTATGACCCTGCTAAAAGCAGGAGACCATGTCGTCTGTTCGGACGATCTTTATGGCGGCACACCAAGAGTGTTTAACCGCGTCTATGCGGACTACGGTATCGAGTTCACGTACGTCGATACTTCGTTTACTGACCGTATTGAGGCTGCCATAAAGCCAAACACCAAGATGGTGTTTATTGAGACACCCACCAATCCAATGCTGAAGATTACCGAGATCCGGGCAGTTGCAACACTTACCAAGCGAAAAGACCTGATTTTGGTCGTGGACAACACATTTGCTTCGCCGTTCTTGCAGCGTCCGCTTGATCTGGGAGCTGATATCGTTGTTCACTCGACTACCAAGTACATTAATGGACATGCCGATTCAGTGGGCGGAGCAGTTCTGACCTCGCACGAAAAGGCATTCGAGAGAATGAAATATTGCCAAAACGCCGCCGGTGGAATCATGGGACCGTTCGACGCCTTCCTTACAATGCGCGGGGTGAAGACCCTGGCGCTTCGTATGGAACGTCAATGTGAGAACGCGATGAACTTGGCGGTGTACTTGGAGAGCCATCCGAAAGTCGAACGAGTTATTTATCCCGGGTTGGAGTCGTTTCCGCAGCACAAGATTGCGGAACGTCAGATGCGCCTTTTTGGAGGGATGATTTCATTCGTGATCAAGGGTGGGCTTGAATCTGCAAAGAAGATGCTCGCCAATACACCGGTATTCGGATTGGCCGAATCGCTGGGCGGTGTTGAATCGCTAATCCAGCATCCAGCGCTCATGACTCATGCTTCGGTGCCGAAAGAAGTTCGCGACGCCAACGGCATATCAGATGGTCTAATTAGAGTCTCGGCAGGTATCGAAGCCTACGAAGATCTAAAGCGGGCGCTAGATACTGGATTCAGCCACGTCTAAATTGGTACGGCAGCTCTGGTAGCAGGGCTGCCTTGCTTACTTCACAATACGAGGTATTCCCAATGTACACGACCAGTTACGCGTTTGGCGTTGAGACCACAATGTCATTTGAAGAGGCTCGACAGCGAGTCGAGGCACTTCTCAAAGACGTAGGATTCGGCATATTGACAGAAATCGATGTCAAAGCAACGATGAAAAAGAAACTCGATGTCGAATTTCGCCCATACGTGATTCTCGGCGCATGCAATCCGCAGATTGCGCACGAGGCTTTCAAGCGTGAGCTTGAGATCGGGTCGCTGCTGCCATGCAATGTTATCGTTTATGAGAACGACAAAGGCGGTACCAACGTGTCATTTATGGATCCCATAGCGGCGCTTGGATTGACAGGTAACAAGGAATTGACACAACAAGCTAATCAAGTGAGTGAACTTCTCCAGCAAGTAGCGGCAAAGCTGTAGCGCTCGATTTTCTGTCGCAAAAAATCGCTCAACATGACATCATGTTCGTGTGACAGCTAAAGCCAAAATACCCGAGATCATTCAAGTCGGCGCCGTACCGCCCCCATTTGGCGGTGTTTCGATTCACACCAAGAGGCTGATGGGTCGACTTTGTGAAGCGAAACTTGCCAATAGTCTTATCGATGTTAGCGGTGTTCCCAAGACTGGTTTAGGGATTCGAAACCTGAGTTGGAAGCGGGCATTCCTGCATTTGCTCCGCTGCGAACCCGCAATTGTCCATTTCCACAACTTTGCACCACGAAACCTGTACTTGTTTTCACTTCTGAGTATCCGGCATTTGACCGTCGTTTCTCTGCACAACGAGCGATTCGATGATGACATCAGGAAGTATTCACCAATCGAGCAGTGGTTGCTGGCGAGACTATTTGGCTCGATTACAGCTGTGGTTATTCATAGCGAGACATCCCGTGAACGTGCTTTGAAATTGGGTATTCCCGAGGCGAAGTTGCACGTCATTCCGCCCTTTATCCCGCCAGCTCAAGGTGACATTGCGGACTTCGTACTGCCTCCCGCAATTGAAGAGCTTCGAAGGAAACACAGATGTTTGCTTGCCACCAATGCCTTTCGATTGACATTTCACAAAGGTGAAGATCTTTATGGAATAGATCTGGTTATTGAAGCGACCGGCGACTTGGTAAACGACGCCAAACTTGATGTGGCTGCAGTAATCCTGTTGCCTGATGCGGGAGATACTGAATACTTGCAGAAGTTGAAGAATCGCGTGAGCGAGCTTGGATTGGAAGAACGCTGTCTCTTTCACGGTGAATCTTTGGAAGAAACGACGGCGCTTTGGAAGTCAGCGGACATCGTCATACGAGCGACCAACACCGATGCCGGTGATTCACTAACGGTACTTGAAGCGCTGGCCTGCGGTACGCCGGCAATTGCCAGTGACTGCGTTCTTCGAAACGAAGCTGCGCACTTATTCGTCAATCGAGACGCGAAAAGTCTCGCAGCGGTCTGCAAGCAGGTTCTTGATGATCTACCAGCGAGCCGCGCCAAGCTGAAGTCGATTCGGCTAAGCGACAATGCTGGAAGCTTGATAGAGCTGTATCTGAAGATCGCCGGGGCTGGTACAACAATGTCACAACGCCAGGGAGTCTAGTCCAATGTCCGTGATACAGGCGGCAAAGACGGCATTGCTGAATGCTTCGGCCAAGGGCTTCTTCCATTTGCTGAGTGCTAACCTGGCTATCAGCCTTTTGTCTTTCGGCGCTCAGCTGTTGGTGATCAAATTCCTCTCGCCTGCGGAGATGGCCGATATCAAGACAATGCAGTCTTTCATAGGGATCGCAGTCGTGATCGCGAGTGTCGGGCTAAATACGGCTGTCCTTAAGCTCTGTTCCGAACAACGATCAGATGCTGAACGCGCGTTGATACTTCGTAAGAGCCTTAGGTACACTGTAATTCCAAACGCCTTGGTTCTGGCAGCAATCGCGGCTGCGGCACTCCTGGGATTGTTCTCGCCCTCGAGTCGCGTCAACGACTGGATGATGGTACTGATGTTCTCAGTCCCGGCAACGGCACTGGGCTCCGTCCTCATGATGTACTTGCAGGCGCGAAAACGAATCAAGCTGATGGCGACCGCGCAGACGATGATTCGCGTTGTCGGCCTCACGGTTATCGTGCTTGCTGCATTTTTCTACGGCTTTGGCGGTTTTGTGATAGCGAGCGCGATCGTCGCAATAGCTGCATTGGCGCCGTTGGTGAGTCTTGTCAAGGATGACTTGGTCGGGTCGAAGTCAGATGCAGAAGAGAGCTTTCCGCTGATCTGGTATTATGCTCGTTGGAGCCTGGCGGGCAACTTGGTGGCTACCACAATCGGCTTTCTTGATATCCTGATGCTCAATTATCTGATTGATGACCGTGTTGGCCTCGGATATTATAGCATTGCCACGATCTTTGTCTTGGGACTTAGTCAGGTAACATCAACCGTACAGGCAATCGCGACGCCGTTCTTCTCCGAATACAGCAGTGATAGATCCCAGTTCATGAGGGTATTGAAGAAGTACCAGAAGATGCTGATGTTAACGGCATTGGCGTTGACCGTGGCGTCAATGGTCATAGTACCATGGTTGATTGTGTTGTTCTATGGTGAAAGTTACGCACCGGCGGGAGAATACTTCCAGATTCTTGCCGTGAAGTATTTCCTCTGGAGCTGCTATGCGCTGCTTGGAATTGCCATATGGGGCGTCGGCAAAATGAAACTCAGTTTCTACAATGCTCTGGCAACACTGGTAGTCTCGACGGTTATCAGTTACGTACTTATAATAAGAAATGGATTGCAGGGAGCGGCAATCGCCCAAGTGGTGTCGTACCTTTTTAGCTTGATAATTGTCGCTTTTGTTGCGAAAGTGGCACTTGAAAGTCATTTCCATTCATTAACGGTTACGTCCGGCGATACAAAGCGAAAGAGACCAGAATGAAGCTTTCGAGCCTAATCAATCCTGTTAGCTACTACCTTTACGTTCGAAAGCGATCGATACTCGGGCGGCTGAAGCGCGTCGGCAAGAATTTCGTTTTTGATCCACTCAGCACGATACTGAATCCCCAACATATCGAGATCGGCGACAATGTTTTCATCGGAGAGCGGGCGCATATTTCTGCTGAAGTGAGCATCGGTGACAATGTGATGTTTGGCCCGCGACCAATGATTATTGGCGGTGATCACTACTTTGGCGTGAGCGGCAAGAGCGTTCGATTTTTACACCCACGAGATCGTGAAAACGCCGAGCCGATTACGATCGAGGCTGAAGCCTGGTTCGGGGCGGGTGTCATAGTCCTTGGAAACGTAACGGTAGGAATGGGAAGCGTGGTCGGCGCGGGAAGTGTCGTTAGCAAGTCGATACCGCCCTACACAGTGGCGGCTGGAAATCCTTGCCGTCCGCTCAAGCGGGTCTTTTCCGACGAGGCGCTTATCAATCATGTAGCGGAGTTAACTAAAGACAACTCTCTTGCCCAGAAGGTACTGGCTAGGCGCCAACATGATCTTCGGGCTATGAATCTCTCCGAGTTACCGGTCATTGACAAGACTGACCTCTACTGGGAAACGCGGCCACACCAATAGAAAAGCAGAGATCGCCAGGCAATCTCTGCTTCATTCGCAACAGATCGAAAAATAGGACTACGGACATGCCGCACAGGGAGCGGGGCCGCCTCCGAAAATGTAGGCAATAACATATACCGCGTCGGAGATGGAGAGCCCTCCGGAACAATTAGCATCACCGGCTTCAGCTGGCACGGGGGCAGGACCGCCACCAAAGATGTGAGCAATCAAGAACACTGCGTCGGAAACTGAAATCGTACCGCCGCCGTCGGCATCACCACAAATAAAGGATGGCGGATCGCAGCTGTCGGGAACGCCATTGAAGTTCGCATCTTGCACCACACCGAAGAATATCTCGCAACTATCGTCGAGATCGTTGCCATTGCAGTCAGTAATTGCGACATCGGGAACGATCTTTCGGATTTCGCCGTCTTGATACAACAAATAGAGTTCACCATAATTGTCTTCAGCGAATGATGTCAATCCAGCGGTAAAGGTGAGGTCAAGTTCAACCGTTCTGTTCTGGAAATCAGTCTTGTTGATTCCGTCGTAGCGGAACGACCAAACAGTACCTTCGCAATAGTCCCCAAAGAAGTAAGTTCCATTCAGATCCGGGATCGCACAACCGGTGTAGTTGTAGCCACCGGTTATTGAACAACCAAGACTGTGTGTATACTCATGAATTGGGTCGGTCGTAATGCCCGAAGGGTCGCAATTGACGGATGGGATGTAGCAATGAGCTCCTTCACGAAGGGGCCAACCGAAGTTGATATTGCCGGTATCGGCAGCCGGTCGGAAATTGATTTCTTCATACTGTCCCTGACCAACGTCGCCAATGTATAGATCACCGGAAAGACGATCAAAGCTATTCCGCCAGGCATTGCGCAATCCCCAATAGTAGATCTCTTCCCGTTGAGGACCACCGAAGAATGGATTGGAAGGAGGTATACCATATGGAGTACCAGAGTCGACATCTATTCGCAACATAGAACCTAAGAGAGTATTGAGGTTCTGACCATTATTATGTTCATCATTGCTTCCTCCGCCATCACCAGCAGAGATGTAAAGAAAACCATCGGGTCCAAATGCCATCCAGCCACCATTGTGATTGCTTTCCAAGGGGTGAGGTATGGTCATTAGAATGCTTGCGCTGGCAGGATTTGCGCTATCGGGGTTCGTGCCGGAGACTTGCCAACGAGTCACAACGTTATCACCGCTGGTGTTAGTATGGTATGTAAAGAAGTAGCCATTGCCAGCGTAATTGGGATGGAAGGCCAGTCCGAGTAAACCTTCTTCGCTGGATGTTCTCACCGGACTGATTGATAGAAACGGTTTGGTGTACATAGTCCGGGTGTTGATATCCATAATGCGAATATCTGCGCGATTGCTCGTGCTGGCAGAGCCTCGTTGTTCAACAACGAATAGGCGATTGAAGTCACCGACTGGCGATGTTGCAAATACGGGTCGCGTTAGGCCGCTGACCACTATTTCTGTTCGTAATGGAGTTTGCGCATTGAGCGGTACAACTGAGAGTACGAGCACCAAGGCGAAGAGGCAGCCAGAGGTGGTCAGATTTCGAAACGGCATCAGTATCCTCCAAGACAGAAATGTGAAGTAGAAGTACTTGGACCCTATTAGTTCTTCGTCGGTCTTCAACCGTGAATGCTTAGGTCACTACAGAAAGTATGTGCAAAAAATGTACGCAATATGGAGCAATTTTGATGATCTTTGATTGACAAGAAATTCAAATTGACCAAAAAAAGGCCGCCCGTTTGCCGGGCAGCCTTTTCTGTAAGTTATTATGAATAAGATTGTTATGCTATTATTTCCCAGTTCCTTCGGCAGGAGTATTCCCGGTCTCGGCTGGTGTCGGGGCTTTGGGCATTGGCGCGGCGTTCTTGGGCATAACAAAGAGCGAATCAGCAATCGGAACGTTTACACCGATTGAGTCGATGGTGATCATCTGCTGTACTGACTGCCCACCTGCTTGCATTTGAGAATTGATCTTGAACGGGTAAACAATGCCTCCCGCTGACTTGTGGTCGGAGAAACTGGTATTGCTCGAAGCCGTCTTTTCGCGAACAATGTAGTAAGTGGCGGCGTCGAAGAAATAGGTGGTTGTGTCATTCTTAGCCGAAACGTATTCGACTTTGTACGCCTTTGCACCTTTAACCAGGTCCTCTCCGAGGAATTTAGCCGTTCCGCCCTTCTTTTTGTAATCCAAGAGGGTGAACTGCTCGGCCTGAGACTCCAAGTCAGCTTTATCCTTGCCTTCGAGTATGAAAGTCTGTCCCATTTGTGTCGCCCACGCATCTTTGCCATTCGTGCCGGCGGCATACATTACCATTCCGTTGGCAGATACTTGCATAAAGCTCTTGCCCGGCAATACGATATAGGCTGTGAGGTCAAGAGGCATTCCTTGAGCGAACATGCTGCCTTTCATCGTCATGGTCTTGACATCGCCCATGGCTTTGGCGCCGCCGTAGGCTTCAATGTGTTTGGTGATGATTTCATCGGCGGTCATTTCGGCCACAGCCGGGATTGCGGATGCGATCATCAGGGCGAGGGCCAGTGCGAGAATTCTCTTCATCTTATCTTCTCCTTGAATCTACCAAAGTGTTCTAGCTAGTTAAGGGTGATTTTAAAGAATCACGGTTCTGTGTGCAACAAGTTTCCGAGACACTCCCAGCGATTTTTGTTGCCAAGGACGAAATCAGTCTCTATTTTCTTCCAACAGTTTACAAGTCTAAGAGTCGAAGGTTTCAAACCAAATGGAGGTACAATGAACCTAAAGGCTAAAGTGTTGGTAGCAATAATGTGTGTGTTGATGTTGAGCACATCCAGTTATGCATTCCGATTCTCTGTAGGCGGCTTTGGCGGCCTGAATATTCCTATCGCCCAAGAAGACACAGAATCCGGAACTGCCTTTGGAGCAAAGGCACGCATTCCGTTGATGGGCTCAATAGCCATTGAGCCAAACATCGTTTTTGCCGAAAATGGCGATGCTTCCTATGATGTCGAAGGCGGCTGGAATAAGACCATGACACATGAGGGCGGCAAGTATACGAGTTTCGGCGTTGATCTCGTAATCGGCAGTATCATGGGTTATAAAGGATTCGGAGCTTACGGAATTCTCGGGCTTTCGTCTTCTAAATTCGAGAAGAAAGGTATCCCTGATTTGACCAAGGGTACTTACTGGTTCGGATTGGGATTTGAATATGGGTTTACTGATCAAATCTCGCTTGATGTTCGGGGCAAAGCCTTCATTTTCCCCTACAAAGATGATGCCAATCCGAACGGCGACGACAAAGGATCGCGCAAGAACGGTTTGGTTACTGTCGGCCTCAATTACTACTTTGGATTCACGGAGTAAGCGACGATGAAGAAACTTATACTTATTGGAAGCAGAACGTTAGCCGTCGCATTAATCGCATTTTTTGCAATGGGTGCAAGCTGTATCACGACCGGCAATGTGATGGTTGTTGAGTATCTTGACGATTTAAGTGCCGCCACCGGACAAACGATCACCTCCGGTGATGTGGATCTGTCCGAGAATGATGATTGGCAGGAGCACAAGGAAGACATCAACGGTATTGACGATATCGGATTCGCCTGTCGGATCACGAACAATTCAAATGCCGCCGCGTCGGGCCAACTTTATGTATCGCCTAACGACAAGGACTACACTACCGAAGCGGCCATTCGGGCAAACGGTATTTTGGTACTTGACGGCATAGTTGTACCGGCTGGTGAGACACGTGACATCGAATGGCAAGAGTCATACGATTACTTGATGAATTTCGAACTGGTCAAAGAAATCGTTTTCGGTGAGCAATTCCACTATTACTTCATTGCTGCCGAAACACCATTCGATATCGATGTAACGGATATCGTCTTGTTCATGTCGGTCAACGGCAAGCCGTAATCAATAATTAGATCGAATATTCAACTTAGTGTAATAGGGTCCCGAGAAATCGGGACCCTATTCTTTATGGGAGAAATGCTTACTTTAGCCCAGTCCGGGGAATAGCTGGAGAAGCCCAGTAGCGATAAACTCAATTGCAATTGCCGAGAGGACCATGCCCATTGCACGTGTAAAGGTATTGATCCCGATTCGTCCGAGTTTATGGCTAAGCGGTATTGAGAGCCTTAGGAGAATCCAGGTCAATAGTGCAACAAGTATCACCGAGAATATCACGAATCCCTTGGCGGACCAATCCTCGCTTCGGTGTGCAAACACGATGACAGTGCTGATTGCGGCCGGTCCTGCAAGAAGCGGTACAGCAAGAGGCACAACTGCAACATTTTCTTTGGCGACGGCTTCGATTTCTTCTTCCGGGGTTTGTTTCGTAGGGCTGACCTTGGCGTTAATCATCGAAAGCGACAGTAGCAAGATCAGGATTCCACCACCGACTTGAAACGAGGCAAGGCGAATTCCGAGGAGTTTCAAAAGAGGCTCACCTGCAAAGGCTGCACCAATCAAAACGACTGCCAGAGTGATTGATGCGATTCGAGCGGTGTTCGCTCTTTGTCTGGGGCTTTCGTCGGAGGTAATACTAATAAATATCGGGATGGCCCCAAAGGGGTCAACAATGACGAGGATAGCCGTCAAGATTTCGAGATATTGGTGCCATTCAAGCATGATGTTACAATAGTAATATGAACTGCTTTTTAGGAGGTCACAAACACAATTTCATTGGTCTCGAAGTGACTGAAGATGTACCTTTGGTGTCGATGAATTGACGCCACTCTATTCAGGCAGCGGGATCCAAGGAGAAAATTTATGAATGTCAATATAGTCAGAGAGTTCCTGACACATATCGAACTGTTCAAAGACCTCGATAGCGAAGAAAGGAACCTGCTTCTTGCTGAGGTAACTGAGATGACACTTGAAGCGGGGACGCTCTTATTTGAAGAAAATACGACCCGCCAACAAATGTACATCATTTACGACGGAGAAATTGAGCTTTTCAAGCGGAGTCCCTATGTTGAAGAGACTCGCTTGACAGTATTCTCCAAGTTCGATTTTCTTGGCGAAGGCGCGCTGATGGAGGACTATCCGCATAACACTTCAGCGCGGACTCTCGTCAAGTCGACACTGCTGACTATTAGCCGGGATCAATTCTACAAGTTGTCTAACGAGCGGCCGACTATTGGATTCAAACTGATCTCCCGGATCGCCCGGGTGATTTCGCGAAGGATGCGTCAGGCGAGCACGCGGGTCGTAAATGTTGCAGCACAATATGTTTCTGGACGAACTCGCACAGAACACGACTTGCTCGGCGACAGAGAAGTTCCGTCGGAATATCTATATGGTATCCAGACGATGCGTGCATTGGAGAATTTCAATATCAGCGGTATCTCTCTGGCATATTATCCAGACTTCATCCGGGCTTTAGCGGTTGTCAAAATGGGAGCGGCACGGGCAAATATGCAGTTGGGGGCACTGCCGGAGCCAATTGGAAACGCAGTTGTGCAGGCTTGCCTGGAGATCACCAATGGTCGCTGGCACACCCAATTTGTGGTGGACATGATTCAGGGCGGTGCGGGTACATCGACGAACATGAATGCAAACGAAGTCATCGCCAATCGCGCTCTAGAAATTCTCGGCTATGAGCGAGGCGAGTATAAGTACTGCCACCCAAACAACCACGTGAATCTATCACAATCTACTAACGACGCCTATCCGACGGCGCTGAAGATTGCTCTGATCAACGCCAACGGCAAGCTAATCGAAGTGCTTAAGCAGTTGATTTCGTCGTTCTATGCCAAAGCTGAAGAGTTCAAGAGCGTGATCAAAATGGGTCGAACACAGCTTCAGGACGCCGTTCCCATGACACTGGGGCAGGAGTTTGAAGCTTATGCGGTTATGCTTGAAGAAGAAATTGATCGACTGGAACAGAATGTGGCACTGTTTCTTGAGGTAAACATGGGCGGCACAGCAATCGGAACCGGGATCAACGCCGACCCTCGTTACTCAAAGCTGGTAATTAAGGAGTTGAGGGAGATCACCGGGCTCGACATAAAGCTGGCAAAGAATCTAGTCGAAGCGACACAAGATACCGGGGCATTCGTTATGTACTCCTCGGCTATTAAAAGGCTCGCTATTAAGCTGTCAAAAATCGCGAATGACCTTCGGCTCTTATCGTCCGGTCCACGCGCGGGATTGAACGAGATTAATCTACCGCCAATGCAGCCGGGGTCGACGATCATGCCGGGCAAAGTGAATCCCGTGATACCGGAGGTTGTAAATCAGATTGCATTTCTGGTGATCGGCAATGATTTGACTGTCACACTCGCCGCCGAGGCAGGGCAATTGCAGCTCAATGTGATGGAGCCGATTATTGCTCATAGTATATTCGAGTCAATAGAGGTTCTCAAGAATGGAATGTTCACGCTGAGGCACAGGTGTATTGATGGAATCACCGCGAATGTGGAGCACTGCCGAAAGATGGTCCAAAACTCTATCGGATTGGTAACAGCGCTCAATCCGGTCCTTGGATACGAAGTCTCAACCGATCTGGCCAAGGAAGCGCTGCGTACTAACCGAAGTGTTTATGACTTGGTTCTGGAGAAGAAGTTGCTGTCGGTAGAACAACTTGACAAGCTCTTGACACCGGAGAACATGATCGGTCCGCGAGAGAGATAATGCTTGATTGGCTTGATATTAAGCTGTATAATTATCTCGATGTTGATTCATTTACTCCCTTTTATGACAAGCAGATAAGAAGGACAGGTTTAAATGGCGAACAACCTGCGTTATGATGTAGCTGTTCAGAGACTTAAGTATACAGGTCCGATGGTCGAATTTGGTTTCGAGCGAGATCGAGTTATCGAGTTTAACCATCGCCACCGCGCCGTGTTGGCAAACTACGAACTTGAGCTTGAGGCCTGCGCTATTCTCAACTTGTCCAATCGAGTAAATCCCAAATCCAATCTTGGGGCGCTGCGAAATCGCCAAGTGCGCCAGTCGGTCATCGTCTCCGCTGCGCTGTCGGCGATCTCAGTGGGACTTCACGGACGGGGTAGTCTAAACGCCGTACCAAAGCATCTTGTGACGAACGAAGTAAAAGACAACCTCAAACGAGCAAATGATCGCACTGCTGCTCAGGTAATGGCGGAAGTTCTGCAAACCACCGCCGAAACATTACCAGTTGGCGAAGAGATTATTATTGAGTCGGCGATCACTGAGGGTGTCCGTGTGAAACCTGGGGTCGAAGCAGGCGGCAATCCGACAATCGCGGTCGGAGCAGTTTTTGGAAAGCCGGAACACCGCGCCAAGTATGGTCTGAAGCTGCCGCAGAATGTGTCACTTTTGTCGCTGGGAAATGACGTAATCGACGGAACAACCAAGTCCGTAGAAGGCTCGCATTCCAGTTTCACGGCAATGGTAGTTACAGAGTCCGGCGTGAAAAGACACTTACCGGACACTTATGTCCAGCGGTGGATGGCTGGTGTACATTTCGAAGAATTCAATCCGCGCGAGACCAAGTTGGTCGAAATCGCCGAGATCATGGCACAGGCACACGGATATTCTTC
>Ga0154020_10006790_pt1 | contig 13413 bp, 15 predicted proteins | sample Klosneuvirus_201_FD_109709 | JGI IMG/M metagenome (GOLD analysis project Ga0154020, IMG submission 109709) | Active sludge microbial communities from wastewater, Klosterneuburg, Austria - Klosneuvirus_20160825_MG | ecosystem: Engineered > WWTP > Aerobic digester > Activated sludge | place... | reverse complement strand
TAGCATCCCATTTATCTTTGCGACTTCAATTTCCGTGTATGAATTATCAATAATGGAATTTAGCGTCCCAATTGTTTTAACATTAACCCAAGTTACGCTACCACCACCACTACCCATATTATTTATCTGAGCTTGTAACTTACCAATTGCTGCAAGAAGCTGATCAGTAGCTAAAGCTGGGGTAGCTGTGCTTGTAGTCAACCCTGTTAAAACAGTTTGGTTTACCCTAGATTCTGTGAAGAATAACTTAGTCCCTTCGTTTATTTCACTGGTTGTTGCATTATGTGGATTACCTTGAGATAAACTATGGTCATAAGCTATTTTACCATTATCGCCTCTGTACGCTGTAGAAGATGTTTCTCCTAAAGCTACACCACCTCCACCAATCTCAACATAAGAGCTGCCAGCCCATCTGTATGTCTTATTGGTATCTTCTGCAACATAGATTTTACCGTCCTCTCCTAGAGATGGAAATGAAACTAAGTCAGGAAAATTAAGTACATCGTCAACATAAGATGGTAATTGAGAAGAAGGTATTACTCCACCAACTAGATCAGCTTTCAGAGCTAAAGATTGACTTGTAGCCATTGCATCAGCTTTAGTATCTAAAGATTGACTTACAGCTATTGCATCAGCTTTTAAATTAATTTGATCTTGTAATAATGCATCTTGTGTATCAACATAAACTTGTGTTACTGCTGCTGTCCATTCAACATCATCTTCTGTAGCGTTGACTGTTAAAACTTTATCAGCATTACCTGTGAAGCTAGGGTAAGAAGCTGTACCTCCACTACCTTCTGGCGCTGTTTTCCATTCAACACCAGTCTCATCGGTTTTTACAGTTAAGACTTTGTTTGCGTTGTTAGTGAAGGTTGGGTAATCAATTGAACCGTCGATCCCATTTGTTCCAGCGGGACCTTGCATTCCAACAGTTATAATTTCAACTGGCGTAACAATGGTTTCAATAATAATTTGATTCTGCTCGATAATGACTTTTGAATTATTGTCCACGAGTCACCTCACGGGATAACGCCACACTACCCTCAATTAATCGCGTAACTTCCGCATTAGGCGCGACTAGCTCTAAGTCATATACAGCATCATCAAAATTTAATAAGGCTGTTTGTGCTGCGGTTAGATATAAACTTACTTTGCCTTGCAATCCATCAATCAAAATGCCGCCATTTTCCGTATCAAGTCGAGCAATCACTACATCAGAATCAACATCTTGTCTTATTTCCATGCGTGCGCGAAAACCAGTTAAATCAGCAGTCACACCACTAGGCCGCCACGTTATCGGATAGTTGAAAGTTGCGCCTTGCTCAATCTTAATCTTATGTTTTACAGCCATGCTACTCACCTATACCCAAAATGGAACCACATGATGCTCAACGTCCTCACGGGTAATGCGACGCAAGTCACTATCTGGACGTTCGCCAAAATACTTGGTAAACGCAAGCTCTGCTCGATCTGATCTATTGGGATCAAAGCTCTCCGCATCAGGAATACCAAACGCCTTATGCAATGCCCAATGCACCAAATGCCGATGATGCACCTTGTTGATTTCAGGCTCGTCATCTAGTGATTCCATATCATCCTTGGGCAACCGATAGCCCTCGATATAAACCACGCCATCAGTTTTTGGCATCGGCACCAGTCTTAAATTCTTATCGTCCTGCATGGCATAGCGCATATCCGTGGTTAAGGTATGCCAATTGGGATCAATCTGGATTAGCGTTTCAGTGCTAACCAAACATAACGGCATACTGCGCTCAGGATTGTCAGTAGACACAAAGCGAATCCTGGCAATCTCATACATTGCAGCATGTAGCGGATAAACACTTCTGCCAGTCGTCACATTGATTTCGCACATGGACGCATTGCTCGCCTCGTAAATCAAACGACCACGGATACAGGCTTCATTTACCGCATCATTTAGCCAGTCAGTCACTTCACTGTCCGACCAAAAGTACGGCACTACCTTGTCATTGGCTTCGGTACGGAAGCGACTAATTAAACTGGCTAGATTCATACGACACCAAATTGATTAATGAGTTGCGTGGCTTGCTGGCGCAAAGCATCAAGATTGCTTCTCTTGTTTAAATTTTGTTGATACTTCTCATGCGCAAAATTAACAATAGCGGCCTTATCCATACGATTGATTGAATCAATCGCGTCCTGCACTTCATTTAGCGTGGTTTCTTCAACCTTTTTGCTTTCCTGTGCTTTCTTTAGTAAGTCGAGCGTATCATCGGTCAATTCATTAGTCGGCTCTTTAGGTTTTGCTAAACCAATTTCAACCTCTGGCTCAGGCTCACCCATTGCAAACTGGTCTTGGTGCTGTAGTAACTTGCGCGCTACTTCTGCTGGCAAATAGCGTGTTTGATTTTGCACAAAGTACAAACCAGTATCGTAAATCGAATCGCGCCACTCCTCACGGCGGCCAATGTACTGTACTGCGACTGCTGCTGCTACATTAGGGTCTTGGCTTGCTGCCGCACCACTACGCGCCATCACGGAACCTAATTGTTTTTGGTACTGTGCAACTGCTTCTTTGATGCTGCTGTCATCAGGAACATCTTTCAGTGCATGTACTACAGCGCGAAATAGATAGTCCTTAGACTTTTGCGCTTGTGGTAAGTCGGCATAAGGCATAAAGCATGGGTGTTCTTTCTTATCCGCATCTTTAACCTTGCCATACTTCCAACCCTCTACCGTTTTTTGCGCCAGCCATGACTCATGCGACTGCTCAGGCGTAGCATCAGGATTAGCAAGGTGCATTTCAACGCCAACCATCGCACTTTGCTTCTGCCAGTCTGGTGCATCTGCCCATGCTGGTTGACTATCATCGCCAAGTGATTCGCAATAAGCCGCATTAATCTGGTGTGCAATCGCTGCAATTAGTAAAGATTTCATACTCAATGCTCTTTTTTAATTAAAAAATGGGTAGGCTGAACTAAGCCAGACTACCCACAAATACAACTGACACGATTAACGCGGGCCTTGTAATTCACCAGACACGATTACTTGAATATCACTTGCTTTCGCATTCGCTGCACCCGCAATGGTAAAGATTAAGCGTGCTGTTTTAGGCAATACCACTAACTTACTGCCAGTAGCGCGTAAACGTGCTGCTGCCGCAAGGTTTAATGCTGCACCGAAGTAGGCGGCATCTTGTGGTACTGCGGCATCATTCACGCCATCTTCATAAGCAAAACCTAAACTACCTGTTACGGCAGTGGTCATACCTGTGGTGACATAAACAGTGGCATCTTCTAAACGCCAACCTTGCGGTAATTGACCTAAGTCGATCACATCACCAATGGCAGGGGCTGCACTACCATCTGCTGCACCAATAACTTTACCTGTTGCATCGGTTTTAACGCCGAAGTTAAGGCTAGTGTTGTTGCCAAAAGGCGAGAATCCACCAAACTGACGAGTCTGGTATGCTGCTTGTTTGATTGTAGCCATGAGCTATCTCCAAAATATCTAATGAGTTGACGCAAGTAGCAGACGCTTGCCTGCTACTGCTATCTATTACTGACGGCGACCAATAACAGGCACGGCAGTATCAACTGCCACAACGCCATAATCGGTGAACTGGTTGCCATCGCCACGGTCAACATCAAAGCGGATTTTGCTCACGCCACGAATTGCACCAATCAATAACTCCCACTTGTCGCCATGATCTAGCTCTTTTTCAGACCAGAAGAATGGAATGCCAGATTTAGCACCAGCACTTGCCATAGCTTCTGCTACTGCCTGACCGCCAAGAATCAATGAGCGATCAACCGCAAAGTTATCGCCGAAGCTCGCAGGCACAACAACGCTAGACTCAGCTTCGGACGTATGGCTTGCGCAATACTTGATAGTGTCACCAGCATAGAAGCGAATTGGCTTATTCATCTTCATAATCAAGAAGCCGTTCCACAAACCAACTTCACCTAAGAACAACGGATGTTGATTAGCTTGGTTAGCACGCGCAAACGCCGATGCCTGGAATTGACGGAACGCAGGGTCGGCAGCAAACTTGTTGTATTGAGCTGGAGATACAAGCCATACGCGAAGCGGTGAATCATCAGCCGCTTTATCGCCCTCAAACTTTACGATTGGTGGTGGTAGTGCGATCTGATCTAACACGGTGCGCATTGAATCGACTGTATCCATTTTGAATAAGTCGGTAGAGGTAATATCAACCTCGCCAGCATTGGTGGTAAATGCGGTAATGCCCGAACCTTTCGCCAAATAATGACGGTTTTTCGTTGGTGCTTTTACTGGATTAACCATGATCTGAGCAAACTCAGGATCATTCGTGGTCGGAATAGCCCATTCAATGTTGTTATGGAAGCCACGCGCACCAGCCATGTGAACCAATAACGATTGGTCAACGTAGCGGTCCATTAGGCTTTGCGCTACAGGTCGGCCCATTGCACGAAACTCAACAGGCGAACGCAAGTCGGTCATAGTGTTACCCATGTCGATTGGAAAGCGTGCTTGGTCAACACGTAGCTTATCTTCTGACAAGCTCATACCAGTTCCACGACCTTCTGCGTATTGGCTGCCCATGATTGGCTTAGCACCAACAGGATTAAGTAGATGAAACTTAACTTCATCACCTTGACCTTTGCTTAAATCAGTACAGCGCACAATAGGCATGTGCTGTGTCGTTTGGCGGCGTAATGTTTCTTTTGCGCCCTCTAAGCCTTTCGGCATCTTGCCAGTTAAGCGATTCATGGTGCTATTGCGCTGCATGTGCATTGCAAACAAGCCTACTGCTTGTTGCACCATATTCGTTTTATCACCATAGGCGGCATTGGTTTTAGTAGTCATATTGACCTCGAATTGCTTGGCTTAAATTAGCCGATTCAAAAATTCCTCAATCTTATCTGAAGGCATTCCCTCTAACGCCATTGATAAATCGAGTGGATTCATTCCAGCCATAACGTCTTGCTGTGTTGCGCCTGCACCTGTACGACCTGCGGGGAAATCACTTAGGCTTGTTGGTACTTGACGCTGCACGCCATTGATAGCTGCTTGTGCTTTGGTTTTCATATCCATGCCGGCGTTTTGGTTTTGTCCAGTCGCACCCTTAAACTGGTTGAGTAGCTCAACTACCTGTGATGCTGTGCCGCCACTAAGAACATTCTTGATCGCGTCTTGTGCATACGATGGTTGCGCATTAACCCAATCTGCCAGTTCTCTTGATTCTGCGATTGAGTCTGCATCGGGGTGTGCTGCATATATAGAATCAAAGTGCGATTGCGTAGCGTTTTGCACCTCTTTTGCTTGAAGCGGTTGAAGTGCTGCACCTACTTTTGCAGATACTTGCTGCTCAATGAGCTTTTGAATGCCTGCTGCCAGTGCTTCTTCGGAGAAATCCCCGAACAAGTCAGGATCGACACCCTCAGCCATTGCTGCTTCTGCTGCTGCAAGCTGCTGATCTGCACCGGTTGGGGCATATCCTGCTGCTGCTCTGGCATTTGCTTCAGCTTGTAGCTGCGCATATTGCGCTTGCATTGATTCATACTGCTGCTTCCATTGCTTTTCGCCATTCCGCGCTTCCACCAATTTCTCGTAAGGAATGGTGTGAACGCCGTCTTTAGCAAGCACAACGGAATTGTCAGGCTGTTGTCCATCATCAGTGATAATGTCTGGCTCATTATCTAATTGCGCTTGTGCGCTATCGCCATCAGCCATGTCTAACAACATGGTTGCCTGTTCGGGAGTTAAATTGCCTTCATTTGACTGGATAAAACTTGATTGCTGGTCTGTGATACTCATGCTAGTCCTGCTACATATCGCCGTAGCCGCCTTGGTTAGCAAATGCGGATAAATCCGCGCCATAGCATGAGTTTGTCAAGAATCAATGGTGTAGGTAAAACCCTACAGGGGTGTAGGAATTTCAGGCATTAAAAAAGGCCGCTTATGCGACCCTTTGGCTGTATTTTGTCTAACTTGTTGCCTTATTAATGGCCTCTTGTATTAGAGCGTTAAAATAAGATGGGAAGTTTGCAAGTATATATTTGATATCTATACTGCAATCAAATTCCTTAAATACTTGGTCTTTGCACTCAACACAGTCATCGTATTTTTTCTGAGCCGCAACTACGCGCAAACTACAAACATTGCGCTTAAAGTCTAGCGCTGTGGCGATATTTATACGCCTGCCATCAACCACACCACTTGCGTTTGACTCACTAACATCAATCCAATTAATTTTCATCTTGCACCTCTACAAATAACCTGACTAATTAGTGCTAGCAGCGCATCAGGTTAATGCGTTTTCGAGTGCGACTAGCCAGCTTTTGCATTATATCTCAATTATTCTATAGCAAATCGCAGCTCGTCAGGCGTAGTTAGCATGATGCCAAGTCTAACTAGCGTGAAGTTATGGATGTGGTTGAGGTACTCGCTAAACTGTTTCACTGTCATTTTTGTTGTTGATGTTTCACGTATCACGCCATCTGCCACTAGCTTGTATTGCTCAGAATGACTTTGCTTCAATGCCTTAATCGCATGACACATTTCTGCATACTGCTGGTCGTCACGCTCATAGATAGCAATTAGAAACTTCTTCTTAAACTCAAAGTGCATATCATCAGCACTATTACCTGTGCTGTGCTGTATCTCATGTAGCCATTTCCAGTACAAGCGGTTTTGCAGTACGCTTCTGCTGTCCTGCTTGGTCGTGACATGGATATGCAATGGCGTATCGTCCGTGATAGCTGCTTGATAATTCTGCACCATGTATGCCATTGCTGTGCTTAGTTGTAGTTCAGACTTAATGATAAAAGTCTTTTTAGAATACTTCTCGGCCATTGCCTATGCTCAGCATGTCATTTGTTTTATCAAGCATGGCGTTAAACCACGCCTTAGATTCATCACGGTTTAATTCGAGGTACTGGTCAAGCCAACAATGGCAACCATGACAAAGCGGAATAGTGTAGCAATCATCCGCTTTAATCCCCCGACCTTTGCCATGCTCTGCAAAATTACTATGTGCTGCTTGGCTATTAGGATTGCCACAACGCACGCAAGGCAAGCTGCGTACAGCCTGCAAGCGTTTGGATGATCTATTATTATTTGGATTGCTCATACAGTCGCTGCTTCAGCAAATAGCCTTCAAGCAACCAAATCTTTTCGCGAGCATTGTCAAAAGCAACCTGCTTCCCAATAAACGGATCATAATTTTCAGGACTTACACATGCACTCTCACCAGTGACAGTAAAGCCATTTTCTAAAACGATGGTACAGAAGGTTAAGCACAGTAATGATTGATATGTACCTTCTGCCGATGCTTGAGCATGGTCAATCGCAGAAAGTGGAGAATGGTAATAAACATGCTTAATTTTAGAATCAATATGATCTGGCGTTAAACGTGGCGCATTTAAGTTTTTAGATTGAATTTCTTGCTCAATTTGCTGTTCAGTATTCAGACCAGAAATAATAATATCTTCGCCAGCTATTACTGAGAATTGTGCTTTACCCACTAAAACTAAATTAAATAATGTTAATTTATCACCATTAACATCCCATGAATCTGCCTTAACAAAACCTGCAATCTCAGCAGCATTGTGACTACCATCTTCATTAATTTTAAATGTCATACAGTGTTGTTGGTTGTTATTAGGCATTCGCTTAATCCTCAATAAAAAGACAGTCGATTTGACTGCCTTAGTATCTGTGAACAATAAAAATTACTCCTGCCTTACAGGGGGCATGTTGTCATTGGTTCGCGGTGTTTCGATGCCCTGCATTGGCGACTGCCCTTGTTGCGGTACAGGTGGGAATTGTGGGCTTGTATTCTGTTGCACTTCTGCCAACCCTTCACTTCCCAACTGCGCTCCCTCACCCTGAATATATGGACTGCGTATATCACTAGCTGCTGTCTGTTCAGCCGCTGGGTAATTAGGGTCTTGCCCTAATGGATTTGGTCGTTGATAACCTGCACTTTGCATAACCACATCAGCAATCGGTGCAATTTGCGGCATTTGAGCAATTTGTGCGCCTGACTGCATAGCAGAATAAGCCGCTTGTACGCCGATTTGCACCGCTTTAGCATCAAGCCCTTTGATCTCACTCTCTGCTTTACGCTCTTTAATATCAAGCTCACGCAACTTAATATCATTGCCTGCTTTGGCAAGTGCATCTTGTACTGCTTGATCAATCTGCTGTTGTATCTGTTCTGGTGTCTGCTGCTCTTTCACAGCCTTAATCGCTTCGACCACATCACGCTTAAATGGTACGTCCATCAAGCTCACCATAAATGGCATTACCGCGACTTGATATTCAGGAGGCATTGATTTAATCGCTTCACTCATTGCATTAAGCTGTTGTCCACGATAGCTGTTAGTGCTTGGTACATCTTCAAGTGCTACTTTTAGTCGTGTACGCTGCACATCATTAGACAAATATGTATAACCAAGCTCGTCAACTTCTGGCTTATTGATCGTTACTGCCCGATCTTCACGTACTGCATCACCTTCAATGATGATTGTTTGTGGCTTGTCGCCCATATCTTCAATAATCATGCTCATTAATAGCTCGCCAATCATGCTGCGACCATCACGGAAGTTATCCATTGTGCGTGCTAACGACTGATTAGACTGCTCGACTTGGGTTTGCTCTTGCACGCCACTTGTTGCATTGCCCTTTTTACCCATGAATCCACTTGTCACACTACTGACGCGCTCAATAGCGGCGCGATTGTCTTGTAATAACTGGAATTGCTGCTGCGTTAAATCATAGTCACGCTTGACTTCAAAACGTGCGCCAGCTTGCGCCATGTGTGACGCATTAAGAATCACATCAGCATCAGGTCTAGCGATTTGTCGTCTAAGCTGCGCATCCGTCATTTCAACAGCACCTTTAGTACGCTCAATACGAACAACACTCATGCCCCAACGTAGCTTTGAATTACCACTGTTCAAGCTGTCTTGTGCGTACTTCATGCCACGAACAAAGCCGTAAGGCACGCGAGTCGTATCTTCACGGAATCCCCAAAATGGAACATAGGGAAAATGTCGGTGTGTATAAGGCGTTTTACCATCATGCAAGCAGTGTGGGCCTAACCAATAAGAACGGCGTACACGTGAGATACTGGCCTTAGTCACTTGCGCTGTACCCATTGCAACAGCTATGACATGGGCCTGGTTGTTCTCGTCATACTCAACAATGCGACCATCTGGTGTCTTTAGCACTGCTGCAATATCCCATACGCGATACCATAGCTCAGCAATGCACGCTTCTTTACTCGTAGTGTTGTACCAAAGTTCTTCCTGTGTAGTCCAAGCGCGTGCTTCATTCCATGCATTTTTTAAGCCTGTGCTAATGCCACCGCTACTTAAATCGACTTCATTAAACCAATCAGAACCATAACGTCCGATCTCAGCGATAAGCTCTCTATGCTCAGGAAATACCTGTGCAATGCGATTCGGCATGAGCCAACGTGTGCGTCTTAGCCATATTGCATCTGATAAATCATGCTCAGTAGACTTCATATCCCAATGTATTTCGTTTCGATGAATAGATGAACAACGATATGGGTACTTAAACGGATCAGATTCACGTGCAACCTCAACCCAACCAATGCCGCACCCGATTTGTGATCTAAATGCTTCACTGCACGCCATATCAGCATGAGATTCGCGCTCAGCTTGGTTTAATTTGTAGTTCAACGCATCAGCTACATCTTGACCACCAGTTTCACCATTCGGCGTAACGCGCCAATCGGTCCGGATTGTTGCTTCATAACCCTGTATTGATAACAAAGCAGGACCTATTAAATCCTCAACCGCTGGCGGTATGCCTAGTGCTTTTTGACGATCAAGCAATTCACTATCTAATTGATTGCCATCTGCATAGTCCATTTCTTTGTCAGCAGTACGCCGCCAAACCGGTTGTTCTTTTATTTCTTCGATAATTTCGCGGTATTCTGCGAGTGTTAGCTCACCGCCAATGCTGTTATCGCTCATGTCCATCAATCATCCCCTTGTTTATAAGCGCCAGTCGGCGGCATCTGCCTCTTGATACATTGCGGTAGTGACTACTTGACTGCCAAGTAATCCGATCTCTTTTGCTTGCGCCCATTGTCTAAGCGCATCAGCACCCTCAGAACAACCATTACTCTTGTCTGGTGCATCAATATATCTATTATCAGTGCGACTAAAACGCTTGCGGTAGCCCTCAATACGCTGAATACCTAGTTTGCATCGTTCATTGTCAAAATACGCGGTCTTTAAATGCTTGCGTGTCTGATGAATACCAGTGATTAGCTCTGTAATGCGTGGCAACACGACAAATCGCTCGCCAGGCATCAGGTCTTGCAGCATATCTTTTACGGATTTATTGAAGTCGCTTAAGCGCTGGTGTGCTGCATCGTGTGGTAAAAAGTGCGTGCCGAACACATAGCCTTTAGCTTTTAGCTCTGATACATAGTGTCTTAGGTCTGCATCATGCGCCTCATAGCAATCAATAAACCGATCCTCACCGTTCAATTCTTGGTGATACCAAATAAAACAGCCATCACTTCGGCCAATATCCCAGAACGTATCAACAGGCATGTCTATAACAGGTACGCGAGTTATGCCGCCACGCTTGCGCAACTGAATCATATCTTTAGCGTAGTAGTTGCCATTTGTAGAAATCTGGAACGCTTCGGCAGGGAACGATGGGTATTCTTGCCACATCTTTTCTTCTTCGCCACTGAAATCGGCCTGTTTGGTTGCGATATACCAAGCGCGTTGGTCAGCATCAATGCGCACTTCAATCTTTAAATCAGTTTGTGCTCGTATCTCAACTTCATCAAAATATTCATGCTCAGATAGCGAAATCGGCACAGTCGTTGAATCAAGCCTGTAGTTTGGTTCCATCCACCATGCGTAAAAGTGCAATCTATATTGCTTTGGTGTAAGTATGACTTTGCTGGCGTGGTTAGCTTCCGCTTGACCAACCATCTTGTAAAACTCGCCCTCACGACCTTCTGCCGTACTTTCAATGACTAAAACGCCTGTGGTTGGCACAGCAGGAATGGAACCAGTGACCACCTCAACAGCTTTATCAGGGAATTTAGCGCATATCTTGCCGAACTCAGATACTAATAAACGGTGAATCGTACCAGAACGCATTGAAGTACCAACGCGCACCGATGAATTGTTATGTGCAAACAGCAACTCACTCGCACTATCACGCGCCAGCGGGAACCTAGCTTTAATCTCAGGTGGCAGGTTGTCGTACGCAAACTTTACTTTGTCACGAAAGATAGCATTAGCTGCATCTAAGTCTTGCGCAATAATGCCGCAACGTTGGTCTGCATTAAATAGCGCATGGTCAAGCCAAAGTATTGCAATGAGCGTTGTAAAGCCAAGCTGCCTAGCTTTTAAAATAATGTTCCGATGCCATAATCTTTTTATAAATCGGCGTTGTGCTCGGTTAGGTTTAAACGGCATAACGAATGAATCAATCTCAGTTTGAGTGTCATCACCTTTAATCATAATCTTGTATAAACAACCCGAAAACAACCTCCATTCAGGGTCAGCCAAGCACCTTGCTAACGATTCCGCATCGCTGGGCATTTCAAGCAAAGGTACGTTATTTACCATTTTTCACCCTCTTTTTGGGGTTTTGCATGTAAAAATGGCCAATCTACGCTCGTCAAATTGTTTTGAGCGTGGCCATTAGTCGTGCCAGACAAAATACAGGCCTTAATAATCGGCGTCATCATCATTATGCTCAGGGTCAACAGCAATAGGTGAAAATGCACTGCTATTGTTTTTAGTGATTTGGTCCAGTACAGCAGTCAACGCATCAGCAGTAGATTCTTGTTTTTCATTTAGGCCAAATGCTTCGCGCTCTAAACCAACCAAGGTTTTTAAAGTGTCGCTTAAATCTTTCATCGCTTTGACGCGACCAGGTAAGCTGATGATTTTTGCATAAATGTCATTGAGCACATCACGACCTTTATCATCTTCATTGCGCAATAGTTCGCCCAGGTGTTCCAGATTAGCTGCATTCTCGACACCAACTGCATGTTCTAGCTCATCAAATAAGCGCATCGCTATTGATCGTGAACGCTGAATGTCTTTGCGTTGTGCTAGATGAACACTAGCAGTTAGTTGAGCATTAGCATCAATAGTTTGTTTTTCTGAAATACGCTTTTCGGTGCGTACCTCACTGCGTACCAATTCTTTGCGTACCAATTCCTCAGACTTGGCCTTGATCTTTTTGGACAAGTCACGCGACCAATCATCACGTTTAGCTCGCTTACGAACTGCACCATCAGTTATGCCGTGGTCAGCCGCAATTTGGCGCAGGGTTTTAATGCCAGCACGATAATCTAGCTCTATTTGCTCCCAATTTGGTACTTTATCAGTCGTCATATCACTTAAACCTCTTGATATGGCTATGTTCTTACTATCATGTGAGTGTGTCGAACCTTACAGGGGCTTACCACCATCCATCAAGTCGGTGACTTTTCTATTTAGCTTTCGCATCTGGCTTGATATTTCGCTTTGCAAAATCGCCATGTTATGGCCCATTTCAATATTTGCATACTGCATAGCCTCTGCCACCATCAAATTGCCCAAATTGCGTGCTTCACGTGGCGTTAATGTCAAAATCTGATCATCACCAATTTCAATTTTTACTGTGCCATCAGGTAAAACCATCTTAGACATTAATCGTGCTACACGATGTTTGGGCGTTGGAATAAATACACCGCGCTGTACACGAATAATCTGACCGCTATCGACAAGATAACTTAAACGATCATCAATGATAGAGAGCTTTAACTCAGTAAGCTGTGACAATGTTTCCCTGGTAACGATTTGCTCTTGATTATGTAAATCCTCAACGGCCTCAAGGATTGTTTCAGCGTTAGACTTCATTATCGTATTCCCTGTATCGCTCTTAAACTTCAACTACGTCAATATTGTGAATTAACTTCATCAATTTTCGTTTGATAATATAAGCATCCGTCCTATGGCCCTTGGCATCTTCACAAATGAAATTGTCATTTTTGGTCCAATAAACAAAATCCGCAACATAGCTCACACCACGCTCTGTCTTACCGCATATTTTTTGACTTGGGATAAGTTGATATTTGACTTGAAGCTGCAAGTCTTTAATCTCACCCGCACGCTGCAAAACTTTCAACTCACACAAGCGGCGATACTCGTGCTTTGAATCAGCAACTTTTTCGCCATCAACTACGACTTTATGATTGCCGTATTTTGACCTAGCAACTGCTTTTGATCTTCTTCTTTGAGCATCTTTGAATGTTGTGTTCATCGTCCAGTCCTTGCCACAGAAATGATTAACATAGCCATACATGCAACCATGCAGACTCCTATAAATTCCGATTCAAATGCACCAAACAAAATCGCCATAACGATTGTTAAAACTGATTGAAGTTGC
>Ga0154020_10006789_pt1 | contig 13413 bp, 12 predicted proteins | sample Klosneuvirus_201_FD_109709 | JGI IMG/M metagenome (GOLD analysis project Ga0154020, IMG submission 109709) | Active sludge microbial communities from wastewater, Klosterneuburg, Austria - Klosneuvirus_20160825_MG | ecosystem: Engineered > WWTP > Aerobic digester > Activated sludge | place... | reverse complement strand
AGAATGGGTGTATTCCGGTAAATACCACAGGAGATGGCTGCAACATAATCTTGCAAAGGGAATTGCTTGATCACACCCGTTTTGACCAAACGGGCTAAAGCCTGATGTAAGGCAACATAACCGCCAGTAATAGCTGCCGTACGGGTTCCCCCATCCGCTTGAATAACATCACAGTCAATAAAAATTTGCCGTTCGCCCAAGGCAACCAAATTGGTAACAGCCCGTAGAGATCGGCCAATCAGCCGTTGAATTTCCTGCGTGCGTCCGGTTAATTTACCACGGCTGGCTTCCCGTTCGCTGCGCGTCGCAGTTGCCCGCGGTAACATACCATACTCCCCTGTTACCCAACCTTTGCCGGTGTTCCTTAAGAAACCTGGCAATTGGTTGTCGACAGAAGCAGTACAGAGAAGATGCGTATTGCCCAATTGGATAAAACAAGATCCTTCTGCATATTTATTGACGCCCATTTCCATTTTAACGACGCGCATTTGATCGGGTTGGCGGCCAGAGGGACGAAGGGGGGTATTAACCATTATAAATAACTTTCATTGCTTAAAATGCCTGAATATTATCACTTTATTCATAAACGATATGAAAATAAAATGATAGAGAAGTGTTGAGAAGTTGCGAAATAATTCCTATTTACTAGAAACGCATAAGCAAATTAATTTTGATTGGGGCTATCCTCAAGAAGGGTTGATACAGTTGAAACGATGGTGATAAAAAGCAAAGCCAGTATCCAAGAGCTTAGCCTGAGGTCACGGGAAATTTTCCGTCATATTGTGGATACGTACCTTGAAACGGGCGAACCGATCGGTTCAAAAGTTATTTCGAAGCGGGCGAACCTGAATTTGTCACCGGCTACTATCCGAAATGTGATGGCAGATTTAGAGGAAGCTGGGTTACTTTTTGCCCCCCATATTTCTGCGGGTCGTATGCCTACGGAATTAGGGTTACGATTATTTGTCGATGGGTTACTCGAAATTGGGTATTTGGGGGAAGATGAACGACGCAATATGGAGGAAAAATGCCAAGTGGGGGGTCATCATTTCCCTGTTATGCTCGAACAAGCCATCCAAGCCTTGTCAGGACTTTCCCGTTGCGCCGGATTGGTTGTGGCACCCACCACCGAATATAGGTTGAAGCACATGGAATTCCTAAAGCTTGGGCCTGATCGTGCCTTGGTGGTCATGGTATCGGAGGACGGGCTAATCGAGAACCGCCTGATTGATTTACCTAAAGGATTACCGCCAGCTGCACTGGTGGAAGCGGGAAATTATTTGACTGCGCGATTGATTAATAAAACGTTGGCTGAAGCAACGGTTGAAATTACCAAAGAATTGGATGATCATCGGACGGAATTGAATTTATTGACAGAAAAGGTTATCAAAACGGGGTTAGCTACCTGGGCAGGGACAAAAAATGAGCGTATCCTTATTTTGACCGGGCAAAGCCATTTACTAGAGGAAGTGAAAGAATTAGAAGATTTGGAACGGGTCCGCATTTTATTTCAAATGCTTGAGAATAAAGAATCAATGATTCGTTTGCTCGAAGAATCAAAAAAGGCTAAAGATGTCCAGATTTTTATAGGCTCTCAAAATGAATTATTTAATTTGACCGGTTGTTCTTTAATTATCGCCCCTTACCAGAATAACCGGCAACAGGTGATCGGGGCGGTAGGTGTGATTGGCCCTAGCCGGATAGATTATGCAAAGATTATCCCTATGGTCAATTACACAGCCCAACTGATTGGGCGGTTTTTAACCAAAAAATAAGATATTTTTTATGATGCGAAGGTAGAAAAAATGACAAAGCCTCAACATACAAAATCTTCCGATCAGCAGGTGTCAAAGCCTGCCGAGGAAGTGGAACAACCTCTTCCTGATTCACACCATAAGAGTGAACAGGCAACATCCGTAGCTGCAGACGAATCAGTCTCTAAAGAAGCGGAACAAATGGTATTTTTGGAGCAAAAATTATCTGAAGCAGGTCAAGAGATTGGCCAATTAAAAGACCAGTTATTACGGACATTGGCGGAAAGCGATAATATCCGCAAAAGGATGCAGCGCGAAAAAGAGGATAGCCAAAAATTTGCGGTCAGCAATTTTGCAAAGGATTTGATTGCGGTTTATGATAATTTGGAAAGGGCCCTTAAAAACCCCATTGCCACGGAAGATCCATTGATCAAGAATTTCATTGAAGGGGTGACCATGACGGAGCGCCAATTGGCGGCAGTTTTTGAAAAACACCAGTTGAAACGAATTGTACCAATAGGTGAAAAATTTGACGGCAATCAGCATCAATCCGTGATGGAAGTGCCGTCATCTACCCAACCTCCCGGAACGGTAGCAGATGTTTTCCAGGCGGGGTTTTCCCTTCATGATCGCTTGTTACGACCAGCAATTGTTACCGTGGTCAAAGCTGCTTCAAAAGAGGAGGAGGCAGCTCGTAAAAACCAATAAGCAAAGATTGCCAAATAATTTTTGTTGCAGATAACTTGTAGATTGGCGTAATCATTCTTATATCTCAACATGTTCACCAATATCTAGTAACTATTTAACCATTTATAAATTTATGGGGATTGCCACGAATGCTTCAGATGTTAAAGGTTGTGGCTGTAATCTGCCGAGAAGAGAGGAATCATGAGTAAAGTTATCGGAATTGATTTAGGAACCACCAATTCCTGCGTTGCTATTATGGAAGGCAAAGACACGAAAGTTATTGAAAATGCCGAGGGGTTACGGACAACCCCCTCAATTGTTGCTTTTACCGATACAGATGAACGGTTGGTTGGCCAGGCCGCGAAGCGGCAAGCGGTAACCAATCCAGAAAATACCTTGTTTGCCATTAAGCGGCTTATTGGCAGGCGTTACGATGACGCGATGGTTAAAAAAGATAAGGGATTAGTCCCTTACAAAATTATTGCTGGGGATAATGGGGATGCTTGGGTTGAATCCCGCGGCAAAAAATATTCGCCTTCCCAAGTCAGTGCTTTCATTTTACAAAAAATGAAAGAAACCGCAGAAAATTATTTGGGTGAAAAAGTCACCCAAGCCGTGATTACGGTGCCTGCTTATTTCAATGATTCGCAACGCCAAGCTACCAAAGATGCTGGTCGGATTGCCGGTTTAGAGGTTTTGCGTATTATTAACGAACCCACTGCGGCAGCTTTAGCTTACGGGCTTGAGAAAAAAGGCAGCGGCATTATTGCTGTTTATGATTTGGGTGGTGGTACCTTTGATATTTCTGTACTTGAAATTGGTGATGGTGTATTCGAGGTCAAGTCAACCAATGGCGATACCTTCCTTGGGGGTGAAGACTTTGACAACCGCATTATGGATTATTTGGCCGAAGAATTCCGCAAAGAAAATGGGATTGACCTGCGCAAAGACAAGCTGGCTTTGCAGCGCCTGAAAGAGGCTTCTGAGAAAGCCAAGATTGAGCTTTCCAGTGCGATGCAAACGGAGGTCAATCTACCTTTCATTACGGCGGACAAGAATGGGCCCAAGCATATGAATATCCGTTTAACGAGGGCAAAGCTTGAATCCTTGGTGGATGAATTTATCCAACGTACTCTGGAGCCTTGCCGGGCTGCTTTAAAAGATGCTGGTTTGAAAGCTTCCGAAATCAATGAGGTTGTTTTGGTCGGTGGTATGACGCGTATGCCTAAAGTGATTGAAACAGTCCGCAGCTTTTTTGGCCGTGAACCTCACCGAGGTGTTAACCCTGATGAAGTAGTGGCAGTTGGGGCTGCTATCCAGGGGGCGGTTTTGAAAGGTGAAGTGAAAGATGTCTTGTTACTCGATGTCACGCCCCTTTCTTTAGGGATTGAGACATTAGGTGGGGTTTTCACCCGGTTAATTGACCGCAATACCACTGTTCCTACCAAAAGAAGTCAGATTTTCTCAACGGCAGATGACAGCCAAACCGCTGTTACCATCCGCGTTTTCCAAGGGGAGCGCGAAATGGCGGCTGACAACAAGCTACTGGGCCAATTTGATTTGTTAGGGCTGCCAGCGGCACCAAGGGGCGTTCCGCAGATTGAGGTAACATTCGATATTGATGCAAACGGCATTGTCAGCGTTTCTGCAAAAGATAAGGCAACCAATAAGGAGCAGCAAATCCGCATCCAGGCTTCCGGCGGGTTAAATGAGCAAGATATTAAGAAAATGGTTAAAGACGCCGAGGCTAATGCCAGTGAGGATAAGAAAAAACGGGCGTTAGTGGAAGCCCGCAACCAAGCCGAGTCACTGGTTCATGCCAATGAAAAAATGATCAAGGATAATGAGGGCAAAATCAGTGCAACCGATAAGGATTCCATCCAAAAAGCCATTGGTTCCTTAAAGGAAGTGTTGTCAGGGACGGATATCGAAGCGATTAAGTCCCGGTCCGAATCGTTGGCGCAATTAGCGATGAAAATGGGGGAAGCAATGTATCGCTCCCAGCAGCAAACATCCGCACCTCAAGGCGACAATCAAGGTGAAGGCAAGACAGAAAATGAAGAAAAAGTTGTTGATGCTGATTTTCAAGAAGTCAACAATAACAAACGTAAAAAACCATAAAGATGTTTCTTCCGCCAGCCTTAAATCTTTTTAAGGCTGGTTTTGGATTTTAGGGTAGAAAATGGCCGCAGCTAAACAAGATTATTATGAAATGCTTGGGGTATCCAAAACGGCAAGCGGCGAGGATTTGAAAAAAGCTTACCGTGCGTTGGCGATGAAACACCATCCGGATCGCAATCCGGGTAATCAGGCATCAGAACAAAAATTTAAAGAAATCAACGAAGCCTACGATGTTCTAAAAGATGAGCAGAAAAGGGCAGCCTATGACCAATTTGGTCATGCGGCCTTCCAAAGTGGGGGGGGGCGTTCAGGGCGGCCTAACGGGCAGGGGGCAGAGGGATTTGGTTTTGCCGGGGGTGGTTTTGCCGATATTTTTAATGAAATGTTTGGTGATTTTACGGATTCGCGTACCGGTGGTCGCCAAGCCCGTGGTACGGATCTGCGCTATAATATGGAAATAAGCTTAGAGGAGGCTTTTTCGGGTAAGCAAGTGACGATCCGCGTGCCGGGGTCATCTGCTTGCGATGCTTGCCACGGTTCTGGCAGCGAGCAGGGTAGCCAGCCTATTAACTGCCCTACCTGTCGCGGTAGCGGCAAGCAACGGGCAGCCCAAGGGTTTTTTACCATTGAGCGTACCTGCCAACAATGTGCGGGCTTAGGAAAGATTATTGAAAAACCATGCCGGGTTTGCCGGGGCAGCGGTACCGTTAAACGTGAAAAAACCTTGGAAGTCAATATTCCCGCAGGGGTTGAAGACGGCTCCCGTATACGCTTATCAGGACAGGGGGAAGCTGGTATGCGCGGCTCACCTGCAGGGGATCTTTATATTTTTGTGAGTATCCGGCAACATCCGATTTTCCAGCGGGAGGGGGCAACCATTGAATGCCAGATTCCTATCCCGCTGGTAACAGCTGTTCTAGGTGGATCGGTAGATGTGCCAACGGTTGAAGGAAATTGGGGTAAAGTCACCATTCCTGCGGGTACCCAAAGCGGACAAAAATTTCGTTTGAAAAGCAAAGGAATGAGTGTCTTGCGCTCCTCCAACCGTGGGGATATGTATTGTACCGTGGTGACTGAAACGCCCGTCAATCTCACCAAGCGCCAGCAAGAGCTTTTAAAAGAATTTACGGAAATTTCTGAAGGTAATCCAAAAAACTATCCAATTATGGAAAAATTTTTAACCAAAGTGAAAGAATTTTGGAAAAATTTGCGACCGTAGCTTTTTCCCCCACATGATGTGAGCTGATGACAATCCAGGCCAAGCGGTTATTAACAGCACTCGAAATAAAAGAAATTTTTAAAATATTTTCTGTGGCTAATCCGAAGCCGAAGGGGGAATTAATATATCAAAACCCCTACACCTTGCTGGTTGCAGTCGTTTTGTCTGCCCAATCAACCGATAAAGGCGTTAATAAGGCAACATCTGCTTTATTTGCGGTCGCAAGCAGCCCCCAGGCCATGGTTGCATTAGGTGAGGAGAAACTACGGGAATATATCAAAACAATTGGCCTTTATAACAGTAAAGCTAAAAACATCTTGTTGCTGAGCCAAAAATTGCTGACGGATTTTCAAGGGCAAGTGCCCGCAAACCGGCAACAGCTAGAGGAACTGCCAGGTGTTGGTCGGAAGACCGCTAATGTGGTTCTAAATATTGTTTTTGGCGAACCGACGATTGCTGTTGATACCCACGTTTTTCGGGTGGCCAATCGCACAGGACTGGCACTGGCAGCCACGCCATCCTTGGTTGAAAAAATGCTTGGGGAAAGGGTTCCACACGCTTACCAACAATCTGCCCATCATTGGCTTATTTTACATGGGCGATATGTTTGTAAAGCCCGCAAGCCAGATTGTCAGCGTTGTTGTATTAAAGATATTTGCGAATATCCTGAAAAAACTGCTAGCTAATCCCGTTCGGCGGATTCTAAAAGACATTGTTTCTTAGTTTCTTAAATTTTTACTAAGTGCGATAAGCATAAATCCGTGTCTGTTGCAATACCTGCGCGAGAACGGGCGATCACATGAGTGGCCCGCAAAGACTGTTGATGGGCGCGGGAGTAAAAAAATATGTCAACCACACAATCTGCTTGCTGGAATTGCCATAATTCAGCTGGGGGATCGGACCTTTTTAAAACGGGGCTGCCGAATAACGCCATAATCTCCTGTGGCGATTTATTAATGATAGCAGCAGAAGTAACTAAAGCTCGGTTGGGCAAGGAGCTATCTAGGTTTTTGCTCCCTGACTGACAGGCAGAAACGGACAACCAGCTAGCTAACAGAAAAACTGCCCGCAACCAGTTTGGAAATAGGGGACAACCAGCGATCATTACCAGTTGCTTAAACTATTGGCCAGACGGTGTTTCATCAATTTGATAAGTTGGTTGGGTATTAGTTGAGCTAACCGAAACATGCTCATACCCATGATGCGGGTTATCATGTAAATCAGAAAGAAGCTCAAGCTGGCCAGATAATGCCCCTCCTTTTTCTACCTCTAGCTGGGCATAGCGGATGGAACCCACAACTTTGCCAGTGGAACGCACAGTTAAACGGCCGTGGACAGTAATGTCACCTTCAAACCGCCCACTAATGTCAGCTGTTTCGATGTGGGCCGAACCTTTGAAAACCCCAAATTCAGAAATTTCAATACTGCGGCTATCGGTTAAGGAAGCTTCCACGCGACCTTCCACGATCAACCGTTGGCAAGCCCGGATTTCCCCAGTCAAAACGATATCGCGACCGACGATTAAGCGTTTGCCCTCCGAGTCGGAATTCGTTTTTGCTTCATTACGGCGCACGGAGATAGAGGAAGATATATTTTCGGTATGGATGCCGGAAGCAGGCCTTGCCATCGGGGCAACAGGACGGTTATTCAAGGGGGTAGCATTTGGCTCGCTACGGTGCACCGGGCGATTACTGGTCAGCACGGAGGGTTCTGGTGAATTTTCCCGTGATGGGGAAGAAGAAACTGTTTCTTTTAAGGGCATTTCACGCTCTTTCTTTTTTCCGAACATGGCCAAATCCTTATACTGTACCTGAAAATAAATATGTGTATCGTTCTCTACATACCATAATTATATAAATTGCAACAGAAGTTTTTTAAAGAAAACACCTGCGCCGTAGCCTTTCCCCAAATCATCGCTTTTCAGCCTTTTGTTCAGGCACTGTGTGTAGCAACCCGTCATGATCTTCTATAACTGATCATGGCAACCCCTATCATCGATAAAATAATACCGGCGATATTAATCAGGTTTAGCTGTTCCTTAAGAACCAGCAAGCCAACCGCCATTAATATGATATTGATCACCACCCCGGTTACAACATTTCCCACACTTAAATCCCAGCCCTGGCGATACATCAGTAAAAATCCCAATTCCATCAAAATAACAGCCCCGGCAATTCCTAACTGAACCCAGCCTAACTGTTTCATATGGGTGACAAGCCCTCCTTGGATGGGGAAAAGCAATAAAATGGGGATACAAATCGCGAGTACAGCCATATAAATAGCTGTAATCGAGACAAGCGGGTTAATGGTTGGCGATATTTTTTTAACCAAGAAATGATATCCAACCGTGCCAAAAATGGCTACGGCAGCTGATAAATAATATAAAATGCTACCTTTTTCTGACATGGGTAATATCCTTAAAAGCAGAATAAGCATGAGATAATAGGGAGAATGAATGGCATGACAGCATAGCCAAAATCAATCAACCTAAAAAGGTCTTTTTTGCATCGGTCACGAAAATAACTTGTACAAGTTTATAATTGATGGCAGAACAAGGGAAGTTTAAGGGGATGGATGAAATGGCTAACCACCAATATGATGTTGTGGCGATTGGCAATGCTATCGTTGATATTTTGGCGCATGTTGAAAGTGTTTTTCTGGATAAAGCGGGACTTAAAAAAGGGGCAATGACCCTGATTAATGAAGCCCAATCGGATAAATTATATGAATTGATGGGCCCAGCCACTGAAGTTTCTGGCGGTTCTGCAGCCAACACGGCAGCCGGTTTAGCATCCTTTGGGGCTCGGACTGCCTTCATTGGCAAGGTGTGCAATGACCAGCTTGGCAATATTTTTCGCCATGATATTCAAGCCGCTGGCGTTCATTTCGATAGTCAAGCGTTGGTCAAGGGGCCATCAACAGCCAGATGTATGGTTTTTGTGACCCCCGATTCCCACCGTACGTTGCAAACTTATTTGGGGGCCTGCGTAACCCTTTCAACTAAAGATGTGCCGAAAACTTTAATTGAATCTGCGGCGATCACCTATCTCGAGGGATATTTATGGGATTCCCCTTCGGCCGCTGCCGCCTGCGAGCAGGCTATTGATTATGCCAAGAAGAAAGGTAAAAAAGTTTCCATCAGCCTTTCCGACCCTTATTGCGTTGATAGGCACCGGCAAAAATTCCAAAAATTGTGCGAGGTTACGGATATCCTTTTTGCCAATGATGCGGAGATCATGGCTTTATGGCAAACAGATCAGTTGGCGTCTGCGGTTGAGCAAACCAGGCAACAGGTGCCTTTGGCAGCTGTTACCCAAGGGGCTGCAGGTTCTTTGATCATTACCAAGCAAGAAACCATCCTTGTTAAAGCTGTCCCTGTTCGGGATATTGTTGACACCACCGGTGCAGGTGACTTATATGCAGCAGGATTTTTATATGGTTTTGTTCGAGGATATCCATTAAAAGATTGTGGGGCAATTGCATCCCTTGCCGCCGCAGAAATTATCAGCCATTTGGGTGCTAGGCCAGCTGTTTCTCTATCAAAGCTTTTAGAAGGTTCGCGTATTATTTTATAACTAACGATTGGAAAGTGTATGTTACTCAGAAATTTAGCAATTATTGCCCACGTCGATCACGGTAAGACAACCTTAGTTGATCAGTTGTTACGCCAAAGCGGAACATTTCGCGCCAACCAGCAAATGGTGGAAAGGGTGATGGATTCGAATGAGCTTGAAAAGGAACGCGGTATCACTATTTTGGCCAAATGCACGTCGGTTACGTGGAAAGGCATTAAGCTGAATATTGTGGATACGCCGGGGCACGCCGATTTCGGCGGAGAAGTTGAGCGTATTTTAAACATGGTGGATGGGGTCGTGGTGTTGGTGGATGCCGCTGAAGGGCCTATGCCGCAAACCAAATTTGTGACCATGAAAGCTTTAAAACAAGGGTTGAAGCCGATTGTGGTCATTAACAAGGTGGATCGTCCTGATGCCCGAGCCCAAGAGGTACAAAATCTGGTTTTTGATTTGTTTGCCTTATTGGGTGCTACCGATGAGCAACTTGATTTTCCAACCCTTTTCGCATCTTCCAAGCAGGGATGGGCCGCACATTCGTTAGATGCCCCCCGCCTAAATCTAGAGCCGCTTTTTGATTTGATTGTCAAACATGTGGCGCCGCCGACATGCAACCCCGATGAAAAATTCGCTATGCTTGCTACCATTATCGAATCAGATCCCTATTTGGGGCGTATTTTAACAGGGCGTATCAATACGGGAAAAGCAAAAGTCAATATGCCAGTCAAGGCACTAAGCCCCGATGGAAAGGTGATCGAACAAGGACGTCTAACCAAATTATTGGCTTTCCGCGGTGTGGAACGTATCCCAGTTGAGCAAGCAGTTGCAGGTGATATTATAGCCATTGCGGGGTTAGGGGCACCCACCGTGGCCGATACCATTTGCGATCCTGCTGTTATGACCCCCATTCCAGCCCAACCCATTGATCCGCCGACCTTGTCCATTAATATCAGCGTGAATGATTCACCCTTAGCTGGACGGGAAGGTAATAAAGTTACCAGCCGAGAAATTCGCGCCAGGCTTTGGAAGGAAGGTGAGGGGAACGTTGCCATTCGCGTCAAGGAATCGGATCAGAAGGATTCGTTTGAGGTTTCGGGACGGGGCGAATTGCAATTGGGGGTGTTGATTGAAACCATGCGGCGGGAAGGCTTTGAACTGTCCATCAGCCGGCCGAAGGTGATTTATCAGCAAGATCCCGTAACTTCACAACGCTTGGAACCGTTCGAGGAAGTATTGGTTGACGTGGACGAAGAGTATGCGGGCGTTGTGGTTGAAAAAATTGGCATGCGTCGGGGGGAAATGTCTGACATGCAGCCATCCGGCAGCGGCAAAACCCGTGTCACTTTCATTGTGCCGTCTCGCGGATTGATCGGTTATCATGGCGAATTTATGACGGATACCCGGGGTACAGGTGTTATGAACAGGTTGTTCCACGGTTATGCGCCTTATAAAGGAGCCATTGGTGGTCGACGTAATGGCGTATTGATTTCTACTTCCAACGGTAAAGCTGTAACCTATGCTTTATGGTATTTGGAAGAGCGGGGTATTTTGATGGTTCCCCCCGGCGTTGATGTGTATGAGGGGATGATCCTCGGCGAGCATTCGCGTGAGAATGATTTGGACGTGAATCCGATTAAGGAAAAGCATCTCAGCAACGTTCGGACAACGGCGAAAGAAGAGGCTATCCGCCTGACTCCACCGCTGATCATGACGTTAGAAAAAGCGATGTCTTATATCCAAGAAGATGAATTGGTTGAAGTCACGCCCAAGAACATCCGCCTACGCAAGAAATACTTAAACCCTAATGAGCGCAAGAGATTCAACAAACAAAATTCGGATTAATAGCATATTGGGACAAAACCAACATTTAGGTTCACCTAAAAAATCTTGGTGGTTGAGAGCGGTCGGTCTGTATACAGACCGCCGCAGTTTTGCCTTGTTATTGCTGGGGATATCTGCAGGCATGCCGTATTTCCTGTTGCATGGATCCTTAACCGCTTGGTTGCGTGAGGGTGGCGTGGATCGAGCAATGATAGGCTATATCAGTTGGGTTGGAGTTTTCTACGGGGTGAAAGTTTTATGGGCCCCCTTGGTAGATCAAATAAAAATCCCCCTTCTTACCCGGTTCTTGGGAAAGCGGCGCGGCTGGATTTTGCTGTCCCAGATAGGGATTGTCAGTGGATTATTATTGATGGTTTGGGGAGCACCTGTTTTTCCTGACCCTATACTTGATCAGCCTAAAGGCCTTGGAAATTTAACATATCTTGGGAATATGGGGATGTTTATCCTGGCGATTTTGTGGGTGGCCTTTTGGTCGGCAACCCAGGATATTGCCATTGATGCCTACCGGATCGAGGTGGCTGGGGAAGAGTTCCAAGGAGCTATGGTTTCCAATTACATTTTGGGCTATCGCATCGCCGGATCTTTGGTGGTAGGGGTGGGGGCTTTTTATTTGGCGGATTTATTGTCGTGGCCAGATGCCTATTTATTGATGGCTGCTTGTTTCCTGCCACTTATCCTGGTGGTTTTGCTGTCTCATGAACCTCAAGCTTACTCAACATCTCCTGCAAGGGGGTTTCTTGCACACATCCAACAAGCTGTTTTAAGGCCCTTTATTGAGTTTTTTCAACGCCAATCTTGGAGTAGCGCTCTTGTTATTTTGGGGTTTATCGCTCTTTGCAAAGTCAGTGATATTGTCATGGGGCCAATGGTCAACCCTCTTTACAAAGATTTGGGGTTTACGAATATCGAAATTGCCAATATTACCAAGGTTTATGGATTTGCGATCACTATATTAGGGGGGTTCATAGCAGGAATTTTAGTTGCCCGCTATTCTGCTAAGAGGTTGTTGTTGCCTGCTATCATTTTACTAGCTGTGCCTAACCTGATGTTTATGGTGCTGGCAGACCATCCAAAAGATATCCTATTATTGGCTTCAGCCATCAGTGCCGATAATTTTGGCAATGGCTTGGCGGCTACAATTTTAGTTGCTTATTTCTCGGGCTTGGCCAATAAGGCCTATACGGCTACGCAATATGCTTTATTCAGTTCTTTAATGAACTTACCAGGCACCATCTTGGGCGGATTTTCAGGCTGGATAACCGAGCAGGTTGGCTATAGCAATTTCTTTTTGATCAGTGCGTGCTTGGCATTGCCAGCTCTTTCCTTGGCCTTTATCCTGCAATGGCGCCCAGGGGTTAAATCGCAGGGGAAGACCTAAGTTTATCAACCATATACCCAACGGATCGGACGGTACGGATTATATCGGGGTCGTTGGGCTTCTTAGGATTATATAGGGCCTGCCGCAAGCGCCCGATGTGGACATCAACTGTTCGAAGATCAATATAGTGACCTTGGCCCCACACTGCATCCAGCAATTGTTCCCTGGTTAACGGACGGCCTTGGTTTAGCAGCAAATGCCTTAATAGTTTAAATTCTGTTGGGCTTAATAAAATCAACTCTTGTTCCTGATAAACTTGGTGATGGTCAAGATCAACGGTTAAATTGGCATAAAGCAATTGGCTGTTTGAGGTTAACTGCAAACTACGCCGCAGCAGGCTTTTCACCCGGGCCAGCAATTCCTTGGTGCTGAACGGTTTGGTCATATAATCATCAGCGCCTGTTTCCAGCCCGCGCAGCTTGTCATCTTCCTCCGTACGGGCTGTCAAAATAAGGATGGGCAATAAATAAAATTGTGGGGAACGTCTTAAGATCCGGCAAAGTTCTATGCCAGAAATTTTAGGCACCATCCAATCGGCAATCACCAAGTCGGGTTTCTGTTCCCGGATCAATGTTAAGGCAATCTCACCATCTTTAGCCAGGATCGCCTGGTAACCTGCACACTCTAAGTTATATTCCAGGATAGCCATCAGGGCTGGATCATCTTCAACAATCAAAATTGTCATCGAAACAGGCTGGACTATTTGGGCGATTCCTTCTTAGGAAGAGCAGATGGGGTGGGAGTTAGGTAAGAATTGGTAATCGTGTGATCGCTTTTGGGACGGTCCCCTTTAATTGGGGAGCCATGCACCATAAAATAAATGGTTTCCGCAATATTGGT
>Ga0154020_10006788_pt1 | contig 13414 bp, 11 predicted proteins | sample Klosneuvirus_201_FD_109709 | JGI IMG/M metagenome (GOLD analysis project Ga0154020, IMG submission 109709) | Active sludge microbial communities from wastewater, Klosterneuburg, Austria - Klosneuvirus_20160825_MG | ecosystem: Engineered > WWTP > Aerobic digester > Activated sludge | place... | reverse complement strand
GTTTAGAGACTATATACTTGGCTTTATTTTCTACAAATACCTTTCTGAGAAGATAACTATCTTTGCGGACAAAATTCTTGAGGGCGACAAGCGACTCTATAAGGACTTAGACGAACGTGTAGATAGAGATAAAGAGATAATCAATGCAGTAAAAACGGCAGCCATTGATGCTCTTGGATACTTCCTAAGACCAGATGAATTATTTCACTTTGTTGCAGAGCATGGTTCAAAAAACGGTAACCTCATTGAACAGCTTGAAAAAACACTCAATAGTATCGAACAGAGCACCATGGGTGCTGATAGCGAGGACGACTTTGACAAGCTATTCTCGGAGTTAGACCTAAACGCCAACAGACTAGGTAAAACAGTACATGATCGCAGCGAACTAATCGCAAAAGTTTTGGTACATCTTGATAAAATTGATTTTCAACTGGAAAACTCTAAGATCGACGTCTTGGGTGATGCCTACGAATATTTGATATCTCAGTTTGCAAGCGGTGCAGGTAAAAAGGCGGGTGAATTCTATACACCACAGGAAGTCAGTACTGTCCTTGCAAAAATAGTTACCGCAGGTAAAAAACAAATCAAAAGTGTGTACGACCCAACATGTGGATCAGGCTCCCTGCTTTTACGTGTTGCAAAGCAAGTCGAAAAAGTTGGTCATTACTACGGGCAGGAAATGAACAATACAACATACAACCTTGCTCGTATGAATATGATTCTTCACGATGTAAACTTTTCGCAGTTTGATATTCGACAAGAAGACACTTTAGAACACCCACAACATGCGGAACTTCGATTTGAGGCAATAGTTGCGAATCCGCCCTTCAGCGCACAATGGTCTGCAAGTCCACTGCATATGCAAGACGATCGATTTAGCCAATATGGTAGGCTTGCTCCTAGCAGTAAAGCAGATTATGCGTTTATACAGCATATGATCTACCAATTAGATGAAAACGGTACTATGGCTGTTGTCATGCCTCACGGAGTCCTTTTTAGAGGAGGTGCCGAGGGTCACATTCGCGAATTTTTGATTAAGGAGAAAAATTACCTTGATGCGGTTATAGGTCTTCCAGCAAATATATTTTTTGGTACAAGCATCCCTGCGTGCATTATGGTTTTCAAAAAGTGCCGCGAGAATCCCGAAAACGTACTCTTCATTGATTCTTCTCGTCATTACGAAAAAGCGACAAACCAAAATAAGTTGCGCGATAAAGATATCGATAAAATACTCGTTTCATATACTTCTCGACAAACAGAAGAAAAGTACAGCTATCTGGCGTCACTGGGTGAAATTGCAGAGAATGGTTATAACTTAAACATTGCGCGATATGTTGATATGTTTGAAGAAGATGAGCCGATCGACTTAGATGATGTAACGGAAGAACTTAAGAAAATAGAATCTGCCGAGGGTGCAATTGATGCTGAAATAAGAAAATACACCGTTGAGCTCGGTATAGAATCACCTTTTTAGCCTATGAAATCATACGCCACACCCACTGTAAGAATTCCTAATCTACGATTCAAACAATATACAACACCATGGCATGATACGCAGCTTGGGGCTCTGTTGCAGGCTGAGTTAAGGGAAATTGATAAACCTACCAAAAATTATCTTGCTTTGGGTATTCGAAGCCATTTTAACGGCATCTTTCACCGAGCAAACTCAGACCCTTCCAAAATTGCTATGGATAAGCTTTATACGGTTAGGGCTGGTGATCTAATCGTGAATATTACGTTTGCTTGGGAAGGTGCTATTGCAATTGCAACAAAAGCGGATGAGGGTGGTTTAGTATCACACCGCTTTCCAACTTACAGATTCGTAACTGATCAAGTTGTTGGTGAATTTTTTAGGTATGTATTTCCAACTGAAAGATTTAAATACAACTTGGGATTAGCTTCACCGGGTGGTGCTGGCAGAAACAGAGTACTCAACAAGAGTGATTTTCTTAAAATCTCAGTCTCAATACCGGAAATAGATGAACAGAAAATGATCGCGGGGTTTCTATTAACTGTAGATGATAAGATTGCTTGTTTACAGAACAAAGTAAAGCATCTGAAGTTATACAAGATGGGCTTGGTTCAAGCAATATTTTCTCACAAGCTTAGTTTTAAGGATGATAATGGAAACTCATACCCGAGCTGGCAAGTGAGCAAACTCGGAGATATAGCACAATTTAGTAAGGGTAAAGGGGTCGCTAAAAACGATATAGTTGAGGGCGGGATTACCCCCTGTATTAGATATGGCGAGTTGTATACACGATACAACGAAGTAATTACTAAAGCTTACTCAGCAACAAATATAAGTCCCGATAAGTTAGTAATGGGCAAGGTTAACGACGTAGTAATACCAGCTTCAGGAGAGACTAACATTGATATAGCAACCGCTTCATGCCTTCAGCAAAACGGTGTGGCTCTTGGTGGGGATATAAACATCATAAGGTCAGAGCAAAACGGTGTCTTCTTAGCTTATTATTTAAACAACATTCAAAAAAATCACATAGCTCGTTTAGCACAGGGGAACTCAGTTGTTCATCTGTATTCTTCGCAGTTAAGTAGCTTAACTTTGACTTTACCTTCAGCTGAAGAACAACAAAAGATTGCAAATCTTCTGGTCTCCATAGATGAAAAGATTAACTTAGAAATCAGCAAACTCAGTCAGGCGTATATTTTCAAAAAGGCACTACTACAAAGGATGTTTGTATGAGTGACCTGTTGAGCATGTTAGAATCTTCTGACAAAAACTTATTTATTGGTCTAGCTGGTCCCGGTACAGGAAAAAGTCATACTTTTAAGACAGTAGTTAAATCTGACTTATATAAAGGGAAGAAAGTACTTATACTTTCATTCATTAACAAGTTGGTCGATGACTTAATTGAAGACTTTGAGCCATATGAGAATGTTGAAGTGTCTACGCTGCATGCTTTTGCACTAAAGACTTATAGCAACTTAACAAAGGGTGCGGAAGTTAATTTAGAACCTGACCTAGACATAATTATTGGTGATGATCACTTAATCATAAACGGTGAAGAAATTGATTTTGTTGATGGTCTTTACGAGAACAATTTGTCTAAGGATTCTGAAGATTTTTATAGCAAAAGCTCGGAGTACTATTCGTATAATTCCAGGCTATATTCGTTTAATTCAATAATCTATGCGGTCAACTCATTACTTGAGGACGAAGACAAAATACCCAAAAACTATGATCTAATTCTGGTTGATGAGTTTCAAGATTTTAATAAGTTGGAATTTGCACTTATCGACCTATTAAACAAGAAAAACAAAGTGGTCTTGGTTGGTGATGATGATCAATCACTTTATGACTGGAAAAATGCAAAGCCCGAACTTATTAGAGAGTTACACCTAAGCGACGAAACTGACAGCTTTTCACTTGACCACTGTTATAGATGCACCGAAGTGATAATAAACACCGTTAACAGCTTAGTCAGTAATGCGTCCAAAAAGAACTTCTTAAAAGGTCGTGCTGTTAAAAAATTCGAAGTACCACCTGCGTTAACTCCTGAGAAAGTAGAATTATTCAAGAAGTATCCGAAAATCGACTTCATACCTTGCGTTGCCGGCAATCAGCTAATATACCAACTATCGAAGTCAATTAAGTCAGATATCGAAGAGAACTCAAACTCTAGAATACTGGTGATAGCACCATCTCACTTAAGGAATAGTATTTATGATGGACTTAACCGAGAGGGGTTTTCCGTAGTTGAGTACGAGTTGTTTGCAAATGAGGGAAAAAACAACATCAAGCATAAAAAGCTTATTGAGGCATTCACAGTTTTAACAAAACGTAAAACTGATAATTTAGCTTTAAGAAAAGTTGTACCTTTATACTTAAACGAGCGTCAGCAAAAAGAGCTACTAAGTAAGGCTCACAATGAGAATAAGGGCATATGGAGACTTTTAGATTCCGGGGTTAAGTCAATGATAGAAAGCGATGTGAGGCTATTTAAAAAAGTACGTATCGGTAAAGAAGACCTGACATCAGACGATTTAGCGAGAATGAATGAGCTATTCAATCTAAAGAACTTGCTTTCAAGGCTAATTAAAGGCTTCAGCCCTATAAGAAAAGGGTCTATTGAAGTTGAAATGACAACTGCGATGAGCTCAAAAGGACTTTCTGCTGATTATGTGTACTACTTAGGTATAGATGATAGAGATATGCTAAATAAATCTGGGGATTTAACTGATCAAAAAATTTGTGAATTCTTAGTCGGTATTACAAGAGCGAAGAAAAAACTGACTCTGGTATCTCTAAAAGACGAGAATCCAACTATTTTGAACCTAATTGATAGTCAATTCTTAAACGTTCGCAATATCGGAAAGGCCGGTAAATGACAACTCAGTCCGAACAAACACTAGAGAATAATCTAATAGCCCAGCTTGAGGAGATGAAGTACGAGCGTATTGTTATTTCTGATGAGTCAGAACTCCTCAGAAATCTTAAATTACGACTTGAGAAACATAATAAATTAACCCTCAGTGATAACGAATTTTCTAAAATCCTTAACCATCTTAACAAGGGTAATGTGTTTGATCGAGCGAAGATACTACGGGATAAAATGCATCTTACTAGAGACGATAATACCAATGCCTATATAGAGTTTATGAACACTCGTGAGTGGTGCCAAAATCAGTTTCAAGTCACAAACCAAGTCACTGTAGAAGGCAGTTACAAGAATCGTTATGATGTCACAATTCTAATTAATGGCTTACCACTTGTACAAATCGAGCTTAAACGTCGGGGCCTTGAACTCAAAGAGGCATTTAACCAGACAAATCGGTACCAGAGACACAGTTACGACGCATCATATGGTTTATTCCAATATATCCAAATCTTTGTGATTAGTAACGGTGTTAACACAAAGTACTACGCTAACAACCGAAAACAGTCCTTTAAATTTACAAGTTTTTGGGCAGATAAAGAAAATAAAAAAATAACGAAACTTGAAGAATTCACACGAGTATTTCTTGATAAATGCCACGTTGCAAAGATGGTTGCAAAGTATACCGTACTCGCTGAAACAAAAACCTTAATGCTACTGAGACCGTACCAATACTACGCCGTTGAGGCCATTGTCGATCGGGTTAAGAATAGCTCGAAAAATGGCTATATATGGCACACAACAGGATCTGGCAAGACACTAACATCGTTCAAAGCTAGCCAGATACTCGTAGATATCCCAGATGTTCATAAAGTAGTATTCGTTGTCGACCGTAATGATTTGGATACTCAGACTATTAGGGAGTTCAATAGCTTTAAAGAGGATAGTGTTGACGCAACAGACAATACTAGCCACCTCGTAAAACAGTTCCAGGATGACACGAAGCTAATCGTCACTACTATTCAGAAACTTAACACTGCAATTAGTCGCGAGCACCATCTTGCCAACATGGAAGAACTTAGAGACAAAAAGATTGTGTTTATTTTTGACGAATGTCACCGAAGCCAGTTCGGGGAAACTCATCGACGTATTACTGAGTATTTTACTGACCATCAACTCTTTGGTTTTACTGGTACGCCAATTTTCGCTGAGAATGCTAGTGGGAATGCGCTTGGAAAACGAACTACAGCACAGTTATTTGAAGAATGCCTACATAAATATGTCATCACAGATGCTATTAGAGACGAAAACGTACTAAAGTTTTCTGTGGAATACGTTGGCAAATATCGAGAGAAAGTAGGAAGCGCAAACGAGGTAGATATAGATGTTGAAGCTATAGACACCAAGCAACTTATGGAATCTCCACAACGCATCGATAAAATAACCGATTACATTTTAACTAACCATGATCGTAAGACACACTCGCGAGAATTTACGGGTATGTTCTGTGTAAGTAGTGTGGATGTATTGACTAAATACTACGAGAACTTTAAGTCTAAGACTAGTTTAAGGCCAAATAACTTGAAGGTCGCCACAATATTTAGCTATAGCGCAAATGAAAACGACAAGGACGCTAACGGCCTACTTGATGAAGAGATAGATATTGTCGAAACAGGTAGGGTTAATTCTCATTCTAGAGATAAGCTAGAAAGTTATATCGCTGATTATAATGCTGCATTTGGAACTAACTTCACGACTCGTGATAGTAAGAGCTTCTACAATTACTATCGAGATATTGCAACTAGGGTGAAAAATAGAGAAATCGACATCCTACTAGTCGTCAATATGTTTCTAACGGGCTTTGACAGCAAAACGCTAAATACCCTGTACGTTGATAAAAACTTACGCTACCATGGCCTACTTCAAGCCTACTCGCGAACTAACCGCATACTAAACGAGCAAAAATCCCAGGGGAACATTGTCGTATTCCGTAATCTCAAGAAAAATACAGATGATGCTATTGCCCTTTTCAGTAATAAAGATGCTCAAGAAGTCATCTTTATGCATCCCTATGAATCGTATCTGGAGCAATTTAACCTCATGGTGACCGAACTGCAAAACCATACACCAACCCCAGCTAATGTAGATATCTTGAATGGAGAAGAACAGGAACTGCAATTCGTGACAAATTTCCGCGAGCTGATAAGAATAAAGAATGTTCTTGTGTCATTCGCGGACTTTAAGTTTGACGACACCAGTATGAGCGCTCAGACGTTCGAGGACTTTAAGAGCAAGTACTTGGATATATATGACAAAGTTAGAAGTGACCACGAGAAGGAAAAAGTTTCTATACTTGAAGATGTCGACTTTGAACTAGAGTTAATCCGCAGAGACGAAATTAATGTCGATTATATTTTACGCCTATTGTCACAGCTCGTAGGTGCTAGCGAAGACCAAAAACTAAAAGTCTTAGGGACGATAAAAAATACACTTTCAAGTGATATTACACTTCGTAGCAAACGCGAGTTGATTGAGAAGTTTATAGAACAGAATATACCCAAGATTACCGACGGAAATGAAGTCGAGGGAGAATTTGATACTTTCTGGTCGAGTGAAAAGGCTGAAGCATTCGAAAAAATATGTATAGAGGAAGGCTTGATGACAGATAAACTTCAGAAGTTGATAGATGATTATCTTTTCACAGGCAGGATGCCGAGACGCAATGACTTAGCAGAGGCACTTAAGGAAAAGCCTAAAATTCTTGAACGAGAGTCAATAATCACAAAGATAAGTAAGAAATTGACGGACTTTATTAACACGTTTGTTGAGGGGATCTAGCAAGTACAAAAGGAGCAGCCATGGAACCGGATATCATCGTTTACCAACCAGATGGAGAAACAAAGCACAGAATTTTAATTCTTCAAGAAACACTCCATAACTACTCAAATTGGGTACTCATGGATTTACTGGGCAACGGTTGTGAGATCCGTATTATCTTCAATGGCGAAATTGCACTTCAAGAAATTCTAGCCAACAAAATCGACCTTGTAATATCGGGGGTAATGCTCAAAAAAGTCAGTGGGTACGATGTACTAGACATTGTGCGTAATACACCGGAGACGAAGGATATCAAATTTATAGTTTCGACTGGCTTAACAAATGACAAAGATATCAGTAAGGCTAAGGAACTGGATTGTACAGAATACATAGATATCAAAAGTACCCCCGATAATGAGTTGCTCAAAAAGCTGCATCATCACCTTGGCATAAAAGAAAAAGCTGCTGATTGATGCAACTCTCTAAATCCGACTACATGCTATTCCTCAAACACCCTGCATGGTTATGGTTGAAGAAAAACGATCCAAAGAAAATACCTCCAATCGATGAAAATACTCAGGCGTTGTTTGATGCTGGTCATCAGTTTGAGCCCTATGCTGAGTCCCTATTCCCCGAAGGAGTATCATTAGGGTTTTCAGACTATGATGAGTACCGCTCGCTCCCAGAACGCACTCAAGACGCCATAAATCGTGGGGATCAGGTGCTATTCCAGCCACGCTTTGAATGGAAGGACTTTACCTGTATTTGCGATATTGTAAGTTTCGTAGGCGATAATGAAGTTGACCTGTATGAAATCAAAGCAAGTACGAAGGCTAAGCCTGAGCACGAATACGATCTAGCATTTCAGACGGCTGTGCTGGAAGGTACTGGGCTCAAAGTGCGCAAAATATCAGTCATCCATGTAAACAATCAGTATGTACGCCAGGGCGAGATAAAAGCTGATGAGATAACAGCCTTCGCGGACATAACGGGGCAAGTTCGAGCTAAGGGTGAAGCTACTAATAAACACATGGCCCAGGCTTTAGATGTAGCTAAGAGCTCCACGATGCCAGATCCAAACCCGGCTTTAGCTAAACTGGGCTCAAAGAAGGACTGGCTGAAGATTTATAAAAACATTGTCGAGGAAGATGAACTGGTAGAAACAGACATTGCAGATCCGATCATAGACCATGAAGCCATCAAGCAATTCTTAGGAAATCTAAAGTACCCACTGTATTTCCTAGACTACGAGACAATGTCAGGTCTTATACCGTACTTTGATGGTCACAGACCCTATCAGCAAATACCATTCCAATACTCTCTTCATATACTTGAATCACCAGAAGCCGACCTCACTCAAAAAGAATACCTGCACAGATATAACTCAGATCCGGCTCGGCCACTTACGGAGCAACTCATTAGTGACATTGGCGATACTGGTTCTGTCGTAGTTTGGTACGAAGGATTCGAGAAAGCACGTAATAGCGAACTTGGTAATATGATTCCAGAACTCAAAGACGCTATGGAAGCCTTAAATGGACGAGTTGTTGATCTTATGACGCCATTTAAGATGAAATGGTACCATGATGATCGATTTAACGGCAGCGCTAGTATTAAACAAGTACTGCCGGTTCTTTGCCCGCATCTTTCTTACAAAGATCTTGGTATTCAAGAAGGAGGTTCAGCGCAACGCCTATGGATGGAGGCCATACTTGATGACAAGCGAGAATCTGAAAAAGATAAGATTTTGTCAGATTTAGTAGAGTATTGTGCGCTTGATACAATGGCTATGGTGGAGATTTATAAAGCATTGGCTAAATTATGAAATTGAGTAAAAAGCAGAACGAAGAAATTGAACGAAAAACTAAAGAGTGGATGACTCGTTTCTTCCCTGATGTTATTACTGATGACAAATTAAAACTCGAAGATATCCCAACATCGTCAGCTTCGATTGATAAAATTCTAGCCTTTGGCCGCACTATTGATAAGCACGGCTCTAACCCTGACCATAAAGAAATTGGTAAGTTTATCAAACCACTATGGGAGCAATATCTTAAAGACGGTACCGTTTCAGACAATCTTCACGTATTAAGATATTTGCTTTACGCAGAAGAGCCACGCCGAAGGTTTGGCTTTCTTGATAAAAAGACAAACAAAGTCTGGGAAACTTATCTGCGAGAAATTGTAAAAGAAATACGACGTATTGTTAAGGATCAGGCAACGTACGAAGCTGACTTTAAAACTAACTCAGATGGTGAGATCACGGCAACATTACCAGCAAGTGTACTCGAGCAAACTATATTGAGGGATAAGGACTTGTATTTACGGCCTAAAAAATCTGGCCAGCCTCTACTTATCAACTCAATTAAAGACTGGAAATATCCGTCAGTAAAATTAGTTGAATATATCAAAGACCGTGCCAACGCCGGAGACCCAAACAAGTTTTCTGAAGAAATTGACAAGGCATTTCTAGAATTTGATATAGAGGTAGATATTGAAAAGGCCAATATCGGGCCACGATTAACACAGTACATTGGTTCATTACAAAACGGTGAATTGCCGGAAGATTTAAAACCAATTTCTAATCACATATCTAGCGTTTTAGATTTAGCTCCTGTCGAAGTTGCAGTCTCTCATCGTTTACCGGGTGTAATTGGTATTGAAGTGCCGAATATGAAGTCTAGCAAAGTATCTCTAGGCAAATACTTGCGTCAAAATGAAAGCTTCATGCCGGATAGTAAGTTGGCGTTTATGCTGGGGATGAATCAAAGTTGCAAAATTGAGTTATGCGATCTAGACAAGGTTAATCATTTGTTAATTGGTGGCCAAACTGGATCGGGTAAATCACTGTTTATTGAAAGTCTTCTAATCACTTTGCTACTTAAAAATTCACCGAGTGATTTACAGCTTATTCTTATTGATCCAAAGCAAGTTCAATTTACCCCGTATAACGACATTCCACACTTAATCGCCCCTGTACTCAAGTGGCCTGAAGAAACTCTCAAGGCAATGAAGTGGGTTCTGAGAGAAATACAATGGCGACACACGTTTCTGAGCCAGTACCACATGCGCAACTCAGCTTCATATAATGAGAAGTATTCGGAAGAATTGATGCCTAATATCGTTGTGATGTGTGAAGAAATTGCTGATTTGATGATGACCGACGGTAAATGGTATGAAGATGCTTTCCTTGAGATCATAGAAAAAGGGAGAGCTGTTGGAGTACATCTAATAATCGCTACTTCTCGCCCGAGTGCAGACATATTTACTGACAAAATGATAAATAGCATACCAACTAAAATCGCCTTCACTACAGCGAGTACAGTAGATTCAAAGCACATTTTAGGTCGTACCGGCGCAGAAAAGCTTTTGGGTATGGGAGATATGCTTTTCAAGGAGTCGGGATCATCAATGTTAAAACGGCTGCAAGCTCCATATTTATCTGACGAGGATGTTAGCAGGGTAACAGACTTCCTTAAGCAAGAAAAAGCACCCAATTATATTGATATTGATGAAAAGCCTACTGATTATGATGAGGCAGACGACGATGTATTGTATGTAGACGCTCAAAAGTATGTAATCAGTCAGCAAAAGGCTGGAACAGCAATGCTGCAGAGAAAGTTCCAAATTGGCTATGGTCGAGCTGCGCGAATTATAGAACGCTTGGAAGAGGAAGGTATCGTCGGTCCTGCTGACGGTGCTTCACCAAGAAAAGTTTATAAAACAGAGTTCTAAATGAACATTTATCTAGACATTGACGGTGTACTTCTAGCAAATGATCTAAATCCTGCGAATCATGCAAATGAATTCTTGCGGTACATTCTAGAAAAGTACCCCGACTCAACATACTGGCTCACAACTCACTGCCAGGGTGACCCTGACGTACCTATTCAGCATATTGGGCATCTGTTTGATGATGATGTAGTGCAACTCATGAAGCTTATCAAACCAACAACATGGGACTTGGCAAAGACCCGAGCCATTGATTTTTCACAGCCCTTCCTATGGTTTGATGATGATCTTTTTCATGAGGAGAAACTTGATCTGGCTAAGAACAATGCATCAGACAACTGGATAGAAGTTGATCTAGCGAAAAATCCGAATCAGCTTGAAAAGTTCCTGACTTCGTTCCCGATCCCTGTTTAAGCTGCTTGCGTATACTTGATATAATGTAATTGTGAAAACTAAAACAAAAACTATGAAGAAAAAGTCTACAAAGCGACGAAGCTCCTTGTACCCATTTATAGACAGTCCGTCAAAATTGACCTAAGTCCACATAGGTTGTATAGTAATACATTAATGACCGACCATCAGACTCAAAAAGTAATTGGGAAGAATATTAAGGAAGCCCGTGCAGCAGCAAGGCTTACTCAACTTGAAGTTGCTGAAAAGGCAGATATTAACGTCAATTATTACGCAAAGATTGAACGTGGTGAGGCAATATCCTCACTTATGACACTTAAAAAGATACTCAAGGCCGTTGGGGCGCATTCTTCAAAGGTGTTGCCCTTTTAATTAATCTTCTTTGTTTTGAAGAGCTTTTTGAATATCTTCGGAAGTAAGACCTTCAGCGGATCGAACTAATTCACCAGCAGTAGCCTGTAAGGATTCTAAGAACTGGATTGCATAGTCACGATCAGCATTTTTAGGATCGTGTATTTCTAGATACCGAATAACAGTTTCGATATCTTTTTCGTTGATTTGATAATCGTCTTTCATGGTTAGCTCCATTCTACCAATAAAACCTTTTCATCCCCAGGAAACTCATCATTTGTCTTGTAAGTTCAACCGACTCAATTCGACGCATGATCTCACGACTTCGGTTTTGAGAAAGAATATTCAAACTACCTTCGTAAAGAATATGACCATCTAGCACAGCAATTTTGCGGTGGTGGTAGTCGTGAAAATACCATACTTGAACGCCGATGGACTTAAGGGTTTTTGTAGCCTGATAGGACTGAATTCTTAGCAAGGTATCGTGATGCTCAGGAAAGCGGGTGTTAATACGTACTTTTACACCTCGTTTTACTAATTTCTTTAGGATAGGCTTTAGCATGTCCACACGGGCATTTGTCATATAGGGACTCTCTATAGCAACTTGTTTCTTGCAGTGCCTCAAATCCTTGCTAAATGCCTCATAGAAGCATCTTTCATCAAAGAGCTTTGAAGATAAGAGATCATCTGGCATTGTTCGCCGAAAGCTAAACATTTTGAACCTCCTCGCCTGTCAAGTAGACCATCTGCCCGTCGATTTCCACTATGCCAAGTTTTTCCAGTTTTTTATCTAAGGATTCCAATTTACAGATCAAAGTGTTCCATCTAAATCCCCTAGGGCTCACCAAGAATTTATTACAAACACCTGAAAAGGTGTTTTTCTTATGCTTGCAAAAAGCTCCAACAGATTGGATAATCACTCCGTCGGACCGCCCGGCACCCTGTACCCCTGGAGCAATCACATGCCCGAAACTCGCAATGCCCTCATCTCCGTCTTCGACAAGACGGGCATCGATGTGTTCGCCCGCTTCCTCGTCGAGATGGACTGGACGATCTATTCGTCTGGCGGTACCTACAAGCACCTCCATGACAATGGTGTCGAGGCCATCGACGTCGCCACCATCGTCGGCAAGCCCATGCTCGGCCACAAGGTGGTGACCCTCTCGCGAGAGGTGCATGCCGGCCTGCTGGTCTACCCCGAACTCGATCTCGAGATGGAGGAGTTCGAGGCCCTCGGCCTGCCGTTCTTCGACCTGGCCTGCATCGACCTCTACCCGCTGATGGCGGAGATCATGGACCCGGACGCGACGCCCGCAACCATCCGTGACAAGACCGACATCGGTGGGCCGACCATGCTGCGTTCGGCCGCCAAGGGTCGTCGCCTGGTCATCAGCCAGCCCGAGCAGCGGGACAGCGTGCAGCACTGGCTACAGAACGGTGAACCGAACCCTGATCGGTTCCGGCTGCAGCTTGCGATGCACGCAGAGCTGACCGTCGCGGCCTACTGCCTGGCCAGCGCCGAACACCTGCGTCACCTCGTGATGCAGCCCGCCTGACCCCCGTCGGTCACTGGGCAGCGAAGCCCCGAAGGAGCCCCGTGCTCTCTCGGGGCTCCTTTCGTTTATATTGACTTTATGCCTTATTTGTGCTAATATAATGGCCCCTGTTCCCCAACATGTTAGGAGGTGAGCCATGGGCTCATCTGACCCCATCTTCCAGGTGGAAGTGGTCCCGGCTCCCCGCCCGGACTTCCCGCCGCAGAT
>Ga0154020_10006785_pt1 | contig 13416 bp, 13 predicted proteins | sample Klosneuvirus_201_FD_109709 | JGI IMG/M metagenome (GOLD analysis project Ga0154020, IMG submission 109709) | Active sludge microbial communities from wastewater, Klosterneuburg, Austria - Klosneuvirus_20160825_MG | ecosystem: Engineered > WWTP > Aerobic digester > Activated sludge | place... | reverse complement strand
CGGATAAAAAAGAGTCTTCAACTTTTATAACAAGCGAAAGATAATCAAAAATCCGAACTTTAAAAAAACGCCTGAATCAGCTGCAAAGCTTTTTCTGGCGTTAATATTTCTAAATGGCTCCCCTTGATTGATGCAGTCCGAGCGTATTATGCGAACTTGTCTATAATATAACATAGCAAGGCGGCATTTATTGAATGTAGTGTTCGTAAATGCTATTTTAAACTTAGCTTTTAATGAAATTCTATGAAAAAAGAACAGGCTATGATTGTGTATCAGGGAAAAGATGGTGCAATTGAATTACGAGGTGATTTTAAACGTGAAACTATTTGGGCAAATCGTATGCAGATGGCTGAAATGTTTGGGGTAAACCCACAGGCTATTTCCAAACATATTCAAAATATTTATAAAGAAAAAGAATTGGGAAGAAAAGCAACTAGTTCCAAAATGGAACTAGTTCAAAGTGAGTCAGGAAGGCTAGTACGAAGGCAAATAGATATATACAATCTCGACGTTTTGATTGCTGTTGGATACAGGATAAATTCAATTGTTGGAACTAAATTTCGTAAATGGGCGACCAAGACTCTCCGTTCTCACATTGTCGAGGGCTATACAATCAATAAAAAGCGCCTCGCTAAAAACTATGAAGCTTTTCTAAAAGCTGTGGAAGATGTAAAGGCTCTTTTACCATCGGGAGGAGTAGTGGATGCTGTCAATGCCATGGAGCTAGTGAAAATGTTTGCCAGTACATGGCTTTCGCTTGACGCTTATGACAAGTTGAATTTGCCTGAGAAGGGTGCAACTAAAAGGCGGGTTGAGTTTACTGCTGAGGAAATGAAAGAAGCCTTGCAGCAGTTGAAGCATGAGTTAATTTCAAAAGGCGAGGCTACTGATCTTTTTGGTAGTGAACGTGGTGGGCAGAGTGTTGCTGGAATTGTTGGCAATGTCTTCCAAAGTTTTGATGGTGAGGATGTTTATCCAACCTTGGAAGAAAAGGCGGCACATCTTTTGTATTTCATGGTTAAAAATCATCCATATGTTGATGGTAACAAGCGGTCTGGAGCATTTGCCTTTGTGTGGTTTTTGAAGCAAGCGGGTATTTTAAATCCAGCCCGGCTTACTGCGGAAGCTTTAACTTCTCTGACGTTGTTTGTGGCGGAAAGTAATCCAAAGGATAAGGAGAAAATGACGGGGCTGGTTTTGTTGCTTTTGAATTGAATTTGAGTTGTGCTGATCCAAAAAAAAGCCTTGTTGAAGGCTCTGAAATGTTTTTTAATGGTTCCCCCTGGTGGACATGTTGCGAACTAGTTATTATGAATTGTGTTTAGGGTTGAAGAATATCCCAGAGCTTCTAAAACTTAGTAGTAATCATTATCCCTTTCCGAATTAAGGTAAGATCATCTGTAATAATATATGAAGAGTGCAATGGGGGTTTAATAATATAAGGACTTAGAGGCGGAAATCCAGCTTTGCTCAATAAATATTGTTTGTGTTAATCTATTAAAGATACCATTAAAGAATATGTTTAAAAGATTAGGCTTAAAATTATTAGTATTTCTCTTACTACTCAATGTGGTTTGCCAAGGAAATCTGAATAGTAATTCAGGTATAGTACCCACTACTAATGCTCAGAGTTCAGAAAATCTAATGGCCGAAATGGCCGACCTCCCTGAGTCTTGTCATCACGGGATGAATTGTTGTAAGAACACTTTTGTAGCGGCAGCTAATTCTCTTCAATCTGCAAATTCTGAGCAAATAGTAAAACAAAAACTGCCTTTTTTTAGTTATTTTGGTAATTCTAGTAGCCTACATTTAGCTCAAAATAACCACAGTCATTGCCAATATCTTTCTGGACACTATAAATTTTCACCATCGCTCCCAGGTCTTGTAGTTAAGAAAGAATAAATAAGTCTTATTTAGAGAAATTATTTATTTTATATTAACTATTTTTTAAATGTCTAAAAAAATAAAAAATCTGGAATTAATTCTTAATATGCTTTTTGCTGTATTAGCAATTACTGGAGTTTTAATCTTTTTTGCTATCCAATTCAAAATTAATAGTCCTTCATCTGCTATAAATAGCAAAGATTTACATAAACAAATGGCCCAAGGGAGTGATCAAGAGTTCATTGAACAAATGATTCCACATCACCAAGAAGCAATTGATACCTCAAAAATAATTATCAATAGAAGTGAGAACACAGAGTTAAAAGCCTTTGCCAATAATATTATTAAAGTTCAAACTGCAGAAATTGAAATGATGGATCTGTGGTCAAATGAATGGTTTGGTCAATCTACTAAAAAGGTTCCTTATCAGGCTATGATGTCTGATTTATTAAGTTTAGAAGGTGAAAATCTTGATAATACTTATATTGAAGGGATGATAAAACACCACCAGGGAGCTATTCAAATGGCAGAGAAGATTCAAACTTCCACTACAAGGCTTGAATTAAAAAACCTAGCAAAAGAGATAGTAAAAACTCAAAGTGAAGAAATACAGCTTTTGCAAAATTGGCTTAATAGAAACTAAATTTAAATATTTTATTTTAATTATATTTTATGGAAAATTGGGAACTTACTAAAAGAGAGCGGAAAGCTTTACGAAAATTAGAACATAAAGCTGAACAAGCTGCTCAAACTAAGGCTAAAAGCTCTAAAAACATACTTGGTATTTTGGGGCTTATTGCCGGGGGACTTATTATTGGCTGGACACTTATCCCCACTTTGCAGACAGCCAATCCACAACCCCCTTTACTTTCTAAAACTGCCTTACTAGAAATAGCAAAGGATGATTATTTGAGCGGCCAACCTAACGCTAAGGTTGTGCTCATGGAGTATCTAGATTTTGAATGTGAAGCTTGTCGTGCATATTATCCTCTCGTTAAGGAACTTCAAGATGAATTCAAAGATGATTTAGCCGTGGTTACTCGATACTTCCCATTGCCCGGTCACAAAAATGGCCTACCAGCAGCTTTAGCTGTTGAAGCTGCAGCTCGACAAGGAAAGTTCATAGAAATGCATAATATCCTTTTTGAAAACCAAGAAAAGTGGGGAGAGAAAAGGCAGTCTGATAGCAATATTTTCCTGCCATATGCCGAACAAATTGGATTGAATATTGAGCAGTTCAAGAGAGACCTTAGTGAAAAAAGCGTGATGGAAAGAGTAAAACGGGATCAACAAAGTGGAGTAGAACTTGGAGTTCAATCTACGCCATCCTTTTTTCTTAATGGTGTAAAAATACAAAATACACGTTCCTATGAAGACTTTAAAACACTAATTCAGGCAGAACTGATTAAAAGTCCTGCCAATCAAAAAATTGGTGAGAAAGTTCATGAACATAGTGATTTGAAAGTTTATCTTAATGATACTCTACTTAATTTATCACAAGATAAATATCAATCAACCAAAGAAAAGCCACTTAATGAAGATACTCATCTACATGATGGTAATGGAAATAACGTTCATAAACATCGTACTAAAATAACTATGGGTGATTTTTTTAAATCGCTGGGTATAGGCTTTACTAAAGATTGTTTTATCCTTGATACTGGTGAAAACTTTTGCTCAGAAGGGGATAAAACTTTGAAGTTTTTTGTAAATGGAAAAGAGAATCAAGAGTTTGGTCAATATGAATTTACTGATCTTGATCGACTTTTAATTACTTACGGCAGCCCTTCTCCAGAAGTACTACAAAAGCAGTTGAATTCAGTTACAGACCAGGCTTGTTTATACTCTGAAAAATGTCCAGAAAGAGGCACCCCACCTACAGAAAATTGTGCAGTTGGTTTAGGAGGAGATTGCTAATATTTAAATGTATATGAATCTATATCAGATTATTATTTTAGCAATTGTAGAAGGCTTTACAGAGTTTTTACCTGTTTCTTCTACAGGGCATTTAATAATTGCTCAAAAACTTCTTGGTCTAAAGCAAGTTGATGAATTCACCACAGTAATTCTTCAGCTTGCAGCCATTATGGCTGCATTTTTCTATTTTAGAAAAAGAATTATAAAGATTGTTAAAAATACTTACTGGAATATCAAAAATAGACAATGTCAAAAGGATTTAGGAATAATGATTGTAATCTCAATTCTTCCCACACTAGCAATAGCGTTTATTCTTAAAGATTTCATTAATGTCTTGCAAAATTCAACTTTAGTTGTGGGACTTTCTACTATAATTTTTGGAATTGGCTTTTATCTTATTGAAAAAGTTTATTTAAAGAATCAGAAAAGGCTAAATCTTGAACAGGCTTCCGGGAAAAATATTTATATTATAGGTTTATTTCAAATATTTTCCCTTATTCCAGGAGTTTCCAGGTCAGGGGCAACTGTTTCTGGCGGCTTAACCCAAAATATGAATTTTAAAGATAGTATTGAGGTGGCTTTCCTGATGGGAATGCCTATTATGCTAGCTGCTTCAATTTATGAAATATGCAAAACTTTATCTGATATTTCAATAACTGATTTTTCTAATATTAGCATAGGGTTTTTAGTGAGTTTTCTGGTTGCCTTATGTTCCATAAAACTAACAATAGGTCTTTTGTCTCGCAATGGGTTCTTCCCATTTATGATCTATAGAATTCTATTTGGCCTTTTCATCTTATTCTTTACGAAAATGTAATCTAACAAATTTTATAATTAATTTAACTGCTGAATCATGAAAAACGATACTAAATGTTGTGAAAAAGAAAATGATCAGCCTGTAAAATGTGGGAAATTGAATTGGAAAAAACTATTAACAGCCATTACTGGGATCTGCGTTGTAGTTGGATTTGTTTTTAGCTTTCTGCCTGTACATTCATTTGTAGTCAGTATTATATATCTTCTTGGCATCTTTTCGGGAGGTATTTATGTTGTCAAAGGGGCTTTGAGAGGACTTCTTAAGCAAAAATTTCTTAATATTGACTTCTTGGTTGTAATTGCTGCTCTGGGGGCAATTTACCTAAATGAACTTCCAGAAGCTGCTGCTGTTATTTTCTTTTTCTCACTTGCAGAAGCTTTTGAAGAATATGGAGTAAATCGATCTAAAAAAGCTCTTCAAGCTCTTTTAGATAAATCTCCCCAGACAGCCAATCTTCTTAATGGCAAGAAAGTGGCGGTAGGTGAGGTGAAGGTAGGTGAACAAATTGCTGTCCGTCCGGGAGAGTTGATTCCTCTCGATGGGAAAATTATCAAAGGTGTATCTGCTGTCAATGAAGCAACTATTACAGGAGAGTCAATTCCAAAAGATAAACGTGAAGGGAGTGTAGTTTTTGGAGGAACATTAAATGAAAATGGATATCTGGAAATTGAAGTAACTAAAGAAAGTAAGGATTCAATTTTTTCAAAAATAATCACTCTTGTTGAGCAGGCTCAAAAAGCTAAAGCTCCCGCACAAGAATTTATTGATCGCTTTGCCAAATATTATACGCCTTCAGTAGTTGTAATCGCCTTTTTAATAGCTACTATACCTCCGTTAATTTTGGGTGATGCCTTTTCGGTCTGGCTGACAAGAGCTCTTGTTTTATTGGTTATTGCTTGTCCTTGTGCGCTGGTTATTTCTACTCCTGTAGCTATTACCTCGGCAATTGGAGGAGCATCACGAAAAGGGGTACTTATTAAAGGTGGCAAGTATTTAGAGGAATTAAAAAAAGTTACTGTGATAGCCTTTGATAAAACGGGAACACTTACGCTGGGGGAACCTTATATTTCTGATGTTATTACATTTAATGGCTTTTCCGAACAGGAAGTATTAGAAGATGCAATGGGTATAGAACAATTCTCCTCGCATCCACTTTCCAAGAGTATTTTGAAATATGCCAAAGAAAAGGGTATTAATCCTCACACCATGGAAAATTACCAAAATATTGCTGGCAAAGGTGGTAAAGCAATTTGCATTGTTTGTGATAATCAGCAGCATTATGTCGGAAATCTCAAACTTATGGATTTAAATGGAGTTTCTACCAAAGAGATTATTTCCAAAGTGGAGAAATTTGAGCAGGAAGGCAAGACTGTTGTTCTTGTAAGTGAAGGGAATAAAGTTATGGGAGCTCTTGCTATTGGCGATAAGGTTCGAGCTAACGCCAAGGAAACAGTTCGACTATTGAATAGTTTGGGTGTTAGGGCAGTGATGCTTACGGGTGACAATCAGCACACAGCAAGTTATGTCGCAGATGGTTTGGGTATAACAGAAGCTTATGGATCACTTCTTCCTGATGAAAAAGTTGCAAAAATTAAAGAGCTTAAAACTAAATATGGAACTGTAGCGATGGTTGGAGATGGCTTGAATGATGCGCCCTCTCTGGCCTTGGCAGACGTTGGTATTGCTATGGCTTCTCAAGGTTCAGATGTTGCAATAGAGACGGCGGATATTGCTCTAATGAATGATAATATTTTAAATATTCCTCATACTATTGATTTAGGGAAAAGAACTATCCAAGTTATAAAGCAAAATATGAGTCTAGCCCTTTTATCTAAAGTTGCCTTTATCGTATTAGCAATATTTGGGGTTTCAAACCTGGGGATAGCAATAGCTGCGGATACTGGAGTTTCGATTCTGGTAATTTTAAATGGCTTAAGATTGTTTGTTTAAAGTCTTCTCTAGTTAGATTTGATTTTTATGTCTACTGCCTATAACCTAGGTGGATTACTCAGAGCGAGTATGACAAAAAAAACTATTATTAGGCATACAAATTGAAGCTATGTATCATAGTATGATTAGGAAATAGAGGCTTTCATGATTTTGAAGTACTGGTCTATTGCTACTGGGCTTGAAACCGCTAAAATATCAAAGATATAATGAAAAATGTATATGTATTCAAAATTTTTAAGTGCAGAGTGGTTGATGGCCGTAAGACAGCTGTTAATGGACGTCGAAAGTGATGGTTTGTCGAAGAGAATTTATGATGATGAGGAGCGATTTAAAATGTTAATAAAACTACATTCAGAATCCCTTGTTGATGTTCTTGAGTATTCAATTAGTAAGGATGAAGTCTCAAGACGCAGTCAAAGATATTTGATGGCTTTAGCATTTGGATATAATAGGGTGGAAGCGATGGATAGATTTACCAAAAAATATAACAATCTTTTGAAAGAAGTGAAAAGGGCTATTAATAGTTTTACCCCTAAGGAAAGAGAGTCCTCTGTTGCTTCTTTAGGATATTCTATAATTCAATCTATTACAATAAAGGTGAGTCCGACTCAGAAATCTAATTTAGATAAGAAAATGGATGATTATCTTGATGCTTTTATAAATAACAAACTGATTGAACCGGGCAAAAAAGTAGTAGCTTTTGAAAACCATAAGTTTGCTTTTGTTGAGCATGTTGAAGATCTCTCAAAAAACCAATCAGTGGATAATATGTTAGTTGAAGAAATGTATTTTAAGTTTGAAGGATGGTATTTTTGGGAAATGGCTTTTGCTTTAGAAAAAATTGGTTTTATTGAAGTAATTGAGTTGGGAGATAATGCGGTTCGTTCCAGAATTGCTGGACAAAGATATGTAAGGGTCAAATTGCTTGATCCGCTAAAGATATATTATCAAGAGGTAGTTCTAGGTAATAAGCCTCAGGAAAAAGAAATAATTAATATAGTTGAAAATAAAGTTGAAAGACAGGAGGACTTTATGCTTTTGGGAAGTTTGAAGTTAGACCGAAACAGTGGTGAATTTATTAATGGCAACCAAAAAGGTAAATTAACGCCACAACAGAAGAAACTGATGTTAATACTGGAAAAGTTTACTAGTAAGGACAATCAAATTTCAACTTCTACTTTGATGGCGAAACTAGGGCATAGATCTAGAGCAAAAGGCGCATTCAAAACTCTGATTAGTAAAACCAGGGCAAGCTTAGATGATAGAGAAAAGAAAATCATTTGTAGTTCTGATAATTTTGAAACTAAGGAGGTTTGTTTTTATCTTAATATTGGGGGGTGAAGAAATTGTAAAGGAATAATTCCATATCAAACTTGATTTTTTTTTGTTTGATGGTAATTCACGGGAAGGCCTTTTTTTAGAGGTTTTTTCATAATAAGAAAATTTTCCAGATGATTCTAGAAATTTCCAGATGGTTCTTGGAAATTCTTGGTAACTCCTGCCTGCTATAACAGGGGCAGTTCCTTTGGTTTGAACATAATTTATTAACTTAATGAACATGAAAGATATCATGATGATAAGTGACATGCCGTTAGCTGTGGTTCTCTCAAGTTTAGGTTTTCAGCTACAAAGCCTAGATCGAACTGATCCAGCTCGTTTTCAATTTTGTTTCAAAGAGGAGTTAGGATTGGAAGATGCAATATCTGCTTTTTGGCGAGGTGAACTTCGTTTAGAACCGAAAGCGCTTTTTCTGAATCACAAATTATTAAAATCTCGAATTTTTAGTGCTTTATGAAATTGTCTCAAGATGCAATTCGAGAGTATCAAGAAGTGATTTTTGTTGAGTATGGATTAAAGATTTCTGAGAAAGAAGCTGAAATGCAGGGGCAAAACTTACTTATTTTTTTACAAACTATCTTAAATGAAAATGGAGAATCAAAATGTTAATGAAAATTTGAAATATGCTTTGGAATATTATCAGAAGGGATTTTCTGTCATTCCAGTGGGAAAAGATAAAAAGCCTTTAATAAACTGGAAGGAGAATCAGTCTAAAAAGGCTGATGAGGCGAGGATTAGAAGTTGGTTTGCAAAACATGCGAAAGCCAACGTTGGCATTGTGACAGGTAAAATTTCTGGATTAGTTGTAGTTGATGTCGAAGCTGGAGGAAATATAGATGATTTGCCTAAAACAGTTACTTCAAGGACTGGCGGTGGAGGATGGCATTTGTATTATAAGTATGATTTACAAAGGCCAGTTAAGAACTATGCAAGAGTTAGAGAGTTAACAGACATTCGAGGCGATGGGGGGTATGTTGTCGCGCCCCCTTCTGTTCGTCAGTCCGGTAATTTCTATACTTGGTTGATAGAGTTTGATGAGAAAGTAATGGCCGATTTTCCATATTGGTTAATAGAGTCGCTGATAGGAAGTTCATCAAGTTCACTACGTTCAGAAGATTTTAAAGTAAGCCAAAATATTGAAGTTGTTACTGTCGGAGCACGAAATGATACTGCGGCAAAGATGGCTGGGAAAATTACCTATAATTTAGATCAGAGTCTTTGGGAAACTGTAGGTTGGAGTCAATTAAAACAGTGGAATATAACTACTTGTAAGCCTATACTTGAAGAAATGGAATTGCGTAATGTTTGGGATAGTATCGCTAAATTACAGCAAAATAAGATTGGAGTGAGACCGAAGGCTAATTTAGGAAAAAATCTTCAAATTGAAATTTATGCTAAACGTTTTCGTGATGGCAGATTGATTGAAGCCTTCTATGACCAAGAAACAGGCCAAACTGGTTTATTGAGTTTTGAAGATGGTAACCCTTCTAAGAGTTCTCAGCTAATGATTGATGGCGAAATCTATGTTGCGCCTCCAGCGAGTAATAGATTAATAGTTTCTGGTTTTGTAAAATTACCTTCTGATGCCACTCCTTACCAATCAGAGTTTTCCCTACTTCAAGAAATAAAGGGCTTTATTCATGAGTTTATTCAGATACCGTATGAGTTTGAACAAATGGCCTCGTTCTACGTGCTTTTCTCATGGGTGTACGATGAATTCCAAGAGTTACCATATCTAAGGGCTATTGGTGATTTCGGAAGTGGGAAATCAAGGTTTTTAAAGGTTATGGGAGCTTTGTGTTATAAGTCTATTTTTCTGAATGGTGCTGCAAGTTCATCGGCTATTTTTAGGATGATTAACGAAATCAAAGGGACAATTATTTTAGATGAAGCTGATTTTCGGTTCTCAGATACAAGTAGTGAGATTATTAAAATTCTGAATTCTGGCTTTCAACAGGGGATTCCGGTTTTTAGAAGTGAAGCAAAAGCTAGTAATATCAAATCTTTTGATCCAACTCCTTATGATGTGTTTTGCCCAAAAATATTGGCTACTAGAAGGAACTTTGCAGATGATGCCTTGGAGAGTCGATGTCTCAATAATGTAATGGAGACTTTGACGCGTGAAGATATTGTAGAGAATTTAGATGAAAATTTTGAGATGAGAGCCCTCTCTATAAGGAATAAACTTCTTTCGTTTAGATTTCAGAAGTTAAAGAATGGGATTTCTAAGGTCGGTTTACCTAAAATGAATATTGAACCAAGGCTTAAACAAATAATAAATCCAATCTATAGAGTTATTGCAGATGACAGTTGTAAGAAAGTGATTTTGGATTTTATTCATAAGAAACAACTGGAGGTTTTCAATGAGAGATTTAATTCTTTTGAAGGCGAACTTTTCCAAGCGTTTCTGATCCTGATTGAAGTGGAGAAAGAGCCTACAGTAAAAGAGATCACTGATAAGTATAATGAGCTGTTTGGGGGGAAGTTCGTAGTTAAGTCAAAGAAAGTAGGCGGCGTTTTTGAACAGATATTCCATTTGCCTAAAAAAAGAACTGCTCGGGGGTATTGTATTTGTAACAATGAGGAGAATGAACGTCGCATTATAGCCTTGAAAATAAAATTTGGTGTTGAAAAGCAAGAACTGAACGTTGTGAACAATGTGAACTTATCAGAAGAGGCAAGTGTATTTGATGAAGCACAAAGGGTTTTTGGTTTAGAATAAACTATAAATAATTTTGGTATGCCTCTTTAAAATATTAAGCCCCTACCCCATAACTTAAGTAATAATATGAAATGTTTGAATATAAATGTAGATGGAGATGATTGTGGGGCGAATGCCATGAGTAATAGCAAATATTGTTTTACTCACAACCCAATAATGAAAACACAGCATTTGCAAGCTGCTGCGAAGGGAGGACAAGTGTCAACAGATGTAGGTAATCAATTATTACCTCAAATCTGTATGAAACAGATCCCTGATGTTGTTGTATTGTTAGAAGACACAATTAATAGAGTTAGAACTACCAAAGAAGATGGCAGTATGGACGTAAAGGTGGCTAATTGTATTGGATATCTTTCCGGTCAATTAATTAAAGCTATTGAGGTTTCTGATATTGCAACCCGATTAGAAATCGTTGAGCGAGTTATCTTTGAACGTAAATCTATAATCAAAAAGTAATATGAAAACTACGAAAATAAATAATGATATATATAATCTTTCTAAAACCCTTTATGGAGCTGAGCGTTTTAAGCTTGTTATTGAGGCGATGAGAGTTAATGACTCAAGAGGTGATATCAATGTTGATTATTTGCCTACAATTTGTACAGTTTTTGATACTGTTAAAGAAAGAAATAATTATAGAAAAATTATTTTAGATTTTTATGTAATTAACTTCGTTGTTGTTCCTATGTTGGAGGCTAATTTTAGTGCTTGTATGGCAGGTTTTTCTTACTTGGTGATTCGTGTAAATAATGAGGAAGAGGTAAACGATGAAAGAGAGGAACTGGTGAAGAAGTTATCTGGACGAATCGTGTCATTCTTTAAACTATTACTAGCAATGGAGAAAATAAATGAGAAATATAACTTTGACCTGCTTACATATACTAATCGAGATAAATTAGATTCTGATCAGCAAATAATGAAGGATTGGAGTAAATTGTGTACGGTGGTGTTGAGATTAGTGGAACCTCTAAAAATCACTAATTTCACTGATGATGAACTCGCTTCTGATGTGGATTTGGTTGAAAAGATTTTTTCAACTTTTTATTGGCTATCTATTCTGGAATAATAATCATATGAAATACATTATATATTGTCGAAGGTCTCAAGATAGAGAGGATAAACAAGTGCTTTCTGTTGAATCTCAAAAAAGAGAGTTACTAAAGCATGCTCAGGAGCAGGGTCTAACTATTGTAGATGTCATTTGTGAGGACATGACTGCTTATAAGAGAGGGCGTCCTAAGTTCAAACAAATGATGGATTTATTTGAAAAAGAAGAAGCCAACGGCATATTAACTTGGCATTTGACGCGTTTGGCTAGAAATGGAGCTGATGGTGGGCTGATTATGAGTTTTATTGATGAAAAGAAGATTAAGGAACTTCGTACTATTGAAAAGATTTATTTCAACAATGCTGATGACAAGTTCATGATGGCGATTCATTTTGCTATGGCAAAGAAAAGCTCTGATGATACCAGCTCTTTTGTGATAAATAATCTAAAAACTAAGTTAGAACTTGGCGAATATCCTGGAGTAGCTCCTTATGGCTATCTAAACATTGATGGTAATGGTGTTATCGCTGGTAAGAGGTTTGATAGAAAGAAACAAGAAATGCTGGAAAGATTGGGACGTGGTTTAAAGCGAATTGAACTGGATCCTGTTGAAGCCCCATTAATAAGACGATTAATTGATTTTGCTCTAACTGGAGCTTACTCTATGCCTATGCTGCAAATTGAGGCAGAGAATATGGGTATAAAGGGAAAGCTTTCTGGTAAAAAGCTTGGTAAACAAGTGATTATTAATATACTTCTGAATAAATTCTATACTGGGAGATTTTATTATTTAGGAGAACTTCATCAAGGAATTCATGAGCCATTAGTGTCTGAGGAGGAGTTCGAGAGGCTTGATCAAATTTTAAAAAGAAAAAGTCATTATAAAAATGAAAAACATGACTATACTTTTTCAACCCTTATCTTTTGTGAGTGCGGAGGTGTGTTGAGTGGAGAATTTCAAAAGGGGACTCATTATTATCGTTGTGGTAGGGCGAAAGGAAGAGATGCCACTTGTATTAATACAAAACATGTTCGACAGGATGTTTTGGATGGGCAAATTGCAGAGGTTTTAGAAAAGTTTATTATTCCTCAAAGACTTCTTTCATGGGGGTTGAAGTACTTAAAGATTGCTTATGAAGAAGAAAATGCAGTTATAGGTTTAAAAGAGTCTTCTTTACAGCAAAAATTAAAAAATCAGAGGACTAAACTTGAACGTCTAACTTCTAAATGGCTTTCTGAAGATAATTTAAATGGAGATTTAGTTTCTAATGATGAATACAAAATACAAAAACTTGGTTTGATGAAGGAAATCTCTGAGATCGATTGCCAACTAAAAGATAATTCTGGTGAGGGGGATAATTGGCTTACTAAATGTGAAAACTTTTTTGAAGACATACGTACTTTGGGAGTTCGTTATCAAGGGTGTAAATTAATTGGAAAAAGAACCCTACTGAATGCAATGGGAGCTAAGTTCTTCCGAAATGGCGATAAGGTGACTTTAGAACTAGGGAAACCTTATTCTTACTTTCTGGATATGGAATCTCTCAAATCTCCATCCGAACTGTCGATTATCCGCATAAAACAAATAAAAACAGGCACTTTAGATCCTGTTTTATATAAATGGCTCCCCCGATTGGATTCGAACCAATGACCTACCGGTTAACAGCCGGTTGCTCTACCACTGAGCTACAGGGGAATACATTTTGTTAATTGGCTCTTCGCGCGTGTGCGAAGCAAGGG
>Ga0154020_10006784_pt1 | contig 13416 bp, 8 predicted proteins | sample Klosneuvirus_201_FD_109709 | JGI IMG/M metagenome (GOLD analysis project Ga0154020, IMG submission 109709) | Active sludge microbial communities from wastewater, Klosterneuburg, Austria - Klosneuvirus_20160825_MG | ecosystem: Engineered > WWTP > Aerobic digester > Activated sludge | place... | reverse complement strand
GAAAGCCTTTGACCAGGCCAACCTTTGGTACGAGGCCGCCTTATCGGGATATGAAGTCACGAGGCGTTCGGCATATTTCAGTGATATTTCATCCTGATCCATCAGCGAGGAAATCCGCGAAACCGCCCGCAGCACGACCTCCGATTTCGGGTCGCGCGCTTCGGCCTGACGGGCAAATTCTATGGCCGTTTCGAGCTTTCCTTGCTCCACTTCGTTGTCTGCCGCCGTGATGAGGCCGACCGGATAGCAGGCCTCCACGTTGGGAGCGGTCATATAATATTCCAGCAGCTTGACCAGCTTCGGGTCCAGTTTGAACAGCCGCTCTTTGGTAATTTCGCGGGTGTCAAACTCGTTTCTTCTTGGGGAGAAATACGAGTTCATCCCCTCGGCAAAATACTCCCACACACTCGACCCCTGATAACGGCTGACGAAAACGTCTTTACCCGCCGCATCCTCTGCACTCGCTTCACGGTAGAGGTCCTCGATTTTCTGCATATCTTCTGGAGGAAAAACCCCATGCACCTGATGTGTCAGCTCGTGCAATACCGTATTGTACTTGTTGTAAATCGAGCGCTCGACATCTTCGATTCCGGTTACGGTCGTGTAGCCCCCGCACCCCCGCACGTCGTCCCACAAGCGAGAATCATAGCTAATCCGCTGGTCGGCAATGGTCTCAAGCCCCGGTACCTCTGAGAGCTTTTCATGCAGCGGCTTGATATAGTGATGGCTCCCCGATGCCACGAGCACAGGGATGTAGTCCTTCCACGGCTCAACAGAAATTGCGACTTGCTTCTTGTGCCGCTCAGATAAGGATTCCCAATTCAATATATACTGCTCAATCATCGGTACCTGTGGATACGACTTCGCGTCAAACCCCGCCTGATCCGCCGACCGATAGATATTCTCTCTTAGACGCATCTGCTCAAGGCACTTCGCCACACCATTGTGTGCACGACCGTAGTCAGGAACAAGATCGAGCGCTGCGAAAAAGTGCTCCATCGCCGCTTCAAACTCACCCCGCATCCATTCTTCCGACCCGTCAACAACATATTCACGCGCGCACTTGTTTGAACCGTTGCATTTCAAGTATGGACTCGTGGACTCAAGCTCGGTGTAGTTCTTTCGCGCGTAACCATTCCCAAGATAATAATGCCCGAGTTCGTGACGAGGATTCCATTGAAGCACCTCCTCCAGCAAATCCATGGATTCGCTTGTCTCTCCAAGATTCTGCTTACAAAGTGCCGCTTGAAAGATAACATCATCCGAAATCTGCTCCGGTACCCATGCAGTTATAAGCAAATCAAGCGCTTCCTGATACTTCTGCTTTTTCTGCAATACTTTTGCAAGTCCGATTTTTCCCAAGCGCTGAAAAACTGGATCTGGATTCGTAAGTGTTGCACGAAAAAGAGAATCCGCTTCACCAAGCTTCAAAGTTGCCAACGCTAATTCCGCTTTGGCAAGCTCTGATGGATTGGCAGCTGTTTCAGACCATTCCTTGAGGTACTGTAAGTCCTCCTTCAGGAGTAGCCATGCAACTAATGATTCATACTTGGCGCTACTTGTAATCTGTTGCATCTCGGGCAGAGTCTCAATCCTTGGATGTGCGTTCCAAAGTGAAGGAACGTACAGACCGATACCAGAGACTCTGTACCTTTCAGGAACATTGACAGAATCCGCAGTTGCCCAAATAGGAGGTTTTGGAGGTATATGCTGACCGCGCAGCTTCTCCGCCCGTTCCACCAACGATTCTTCCGCCCACACGAGTGTCGGTATTGCAAGCAAGACCAAGAGAACTCTACGCCACATTTCTATCCTCCTTAATCCGACCGTCTTCAACCGTCACAATCCGTTTGGCAATCCCCATCACTTTCGGATCGTGTGTAGAAAAAATAAATGTCGTCCCGTGATTGCGATTCATTTCAAGCATCAACTCCAGCACCGCCATACCCGTATCGTGATCGAGATTCGCCGTCGGCTCATCAGCCAGCACAAGCTGCGGATTGGTAATCAAAGCCCGTGCAACAGCCACACGCTGACGTTGCCCGCCCGAAAGTTCATCCGGACGGTGATGCGCGTACTCAATTAAGCCCACTTCTTCGACCAATGCTTTCACGCGTTTGTCAAGCTCAGGCTTTGGCACGCGCTGAAGTTCAAGCGGCAGCCCCACATTCTCCATCACATTGAATACCGGTAGCAAATTAAAACTCTGAAAGATGAACCCGATGCGATCACGTCTAAGCAGCGTGGTCTCTTTGTCGTTCAACTTTGCCGTTTCGTACTGACCAAACATCTTCACCGTCCCCGAAGTTGGCACATCAAGACAGCCAATCAGATTAAGCAGCGTCGTCTTCCCGCTGCCCGACGGCCCCACGATGCACAAAAACTCACCTGTCCCCACATGCAAATCCACATCCACCAAGGCATGCACGACGTGCGTCCCTAGTGAATAGTCTTTGCAAATCTTTTCGGTAACAATAATATCTGACATGAGAAATTCTTAGAAGTGAATCACGAGCCGCAAGTCAGCGGCGTAGTAGGCTGGCAATACAGGTAACTCGCTCGAATTCGAACCTGTTGCAAACGAGAATCCTGCCGCAATATCAACATTAGGATAACCTAAAAATGTAATCAGCGGATAGCCGTAAAGCGTTTGATCGACTGGTTCAAATACGAAGTTGCCGCCCACTGTCCATAAGTCCCGCCAATTATACACACCGCTCGTTGCAACATACCATTGGTGTAATTCTTGAGTCGGTCGGGTAAGCAGAAGCAAGTTAGCGTAGTCAACTGCCGCCGTCGGATTCAATATGTTCTCGCGAAGCGCGTTTGCATTGCCTATGAATCGCGAGAGATAATCTTCGTATTCACTCTTGTTAAGCCCCCAACCCGTATAATACACTTCGGCATACACGCTTGAATTGCCAAACAACTTACTCCCGCCCAGCACCGCGCGCGGTTTCCAAGTGCGCTCCTCTTCGAGCCTGAGATAGTGACGCATCGTCGAGTGTTCGAGCGCCAGCCACGCAGCTTCACCATAAACAACAAGTGGCCCGCTGTCCCAAGAGAAAGCTCCGCCCACGTTTGTTTCATTATCAAAGTTGTGTGTCGCGGTAGCATACAAGTCAACCGTGCCGATTAACTTGAACAGCTTTGCGCCCGCCATTCTGCGCGTCTCGCTCGAGGGAATATTGTCAATCTCTTCGCCGCGATCCGGCGAATAAAGTACCGACATTGAAAACCACGGCAGAGTCGCATCCATCCGTGCAAGATAGACTCCTTCCAAGTACCGTGTCGGATCAAGCGGATTTGCGGTGCGCTGCAAATTATCTGTTGGAGTAAATGTCATCCCCGTGCCCCACCGCGCGCGCTGCTTGCCCATGAAAAACGTCACGCGATCCGAAGGATTCACATATCCATAGGCCTGATCCAAAACCCAGTCAAACGCTTCAGCTGAGTCCGGCTGGTGCACGAATTGAAAACGCGGCTCGACACGATAGCCCGCGCGCTTCTCGTGGGTCCCTTTCACGCTTACGCGCAGCTCGTGCAAGTACCTTTCTTGCCATTTATTTGTCGCAGGTGGGAACAACCACACCTCCCCGCGATCCGGCCCAGTAAATATTGCGCTATTCTCGAGGTGAAACGTCGTCTGCGGCTGAGCAAACAATGTCGCCGCAAATAATATGAGGCTACTTGCCCAAGCGAGTCGGATCAAAAGTTGACTCCGGTACAGCGTCGCGTTCACTTAGCGACAAAATTTCCACACGCGTATAAGCACCCTCTTCCAAGAAATCGTACATCGTCATTACGGACGGTCGCTCACGTCCGGCAAAATGCGCCGTTTTGTTCACAACCTCCTGCTTCAGCGCTTTGCCCGTCAAACCGTAAAACGTAATCGTGTCCGGAATGGCCGACACGCTGTCAAGCCCGGCCTCCATCTTCGCATAAGCCACGCTACGCGACTTGGCCGTCAATTCAACATGAAAATGCACTCGGCCATTGATTACTTGCCGGTCCATGACCCGTGCAACGTAATCATCAGCGAGCGTCGAGTTCATCACGTCTTCATTCGAAAACACGCTGCCCATGAAGCTCGCCTTACGCGTGAGTTTGACAGGCCGAGAAACATCCGGAACGAAGAACCACAAGTTGTCACCGTTCAACAGCACTTGTTTGTCGCGCTCTCGCGGCGGATCGGTCACTGTCATCAGCGATTTGTCCTCGCCCACGCCGATGATATCATAGCTGTAATTCAGCGGATCGCGCCCCGGACGATTCGTCTCCATCTTCATAGACATTTCAAACGCCCCCGGAAACCGTGCATCGTCCAACCGTTGCAGCAAAGCCTGCGCTACCGAATCAGCAGGCGCTTGGGCGAACGCAGACGTTGCCATGACCAGCAATAATACAAATGTTCTCACTATCTCACTCCTTTTGCCAATGCCGCCGTCACCGGAACACGCGACGCCCTTCGCGCAGGAAAAACCGAACCTGCCCATGCGCTAAAGATCGAAAGCCCCGCGCCAATCAGCCAATCCACTCCGCGCGACTGTGCGTAATACGTATCCGCAAGCGGCATCGAAATGGCTTCAATTGCTTCTTTCGGCAACTTAATCCCGTGTACATTCATGTACCATGCTGCAAGTCCGCCAATAACCGAACCGATTATGATACCGAACAAACCAAGCGTAATCCCCTCGGCCAAAAACATCGTGCGGATCTGCTTTGTCTCCATTCCCAATGCTCGCAGCGCTCCGATTTCGCCTGTGCGTTCAAAGACGGACACGGTCATCGTATTTGAGATGCCGAACACGGCAAGCGTCACCAAAATCCAACCGATGATTCCGTAGGACACCATGTCCGCTTTCACCGCCGCCACAATATCGCGCGCGACTTCGTACCATGTCTCCACGACAAGCTTGTCAGTCGTCATGGGCATTGCAGTCGAGACAATTTGATCGCGCAGCTTAGGCACGACACGCAAATTCTCTGCACGAATCACGATTTCTGTTACTTCATCGCGCATGTCAAGTAGTTCCGACACAAATGGCAGCGGCGCATACACCGCACCGCGATCGGCCATACCAAACCCGCTATCAAAAATCCCGACCACTTCCGCATCGACAAGATTGTTTGCGTGCTCTTGTGTCTGCGCAAACAGCAAGAGTGATGAGCCTACCTTCGCACCCAACAACTCCGCCAGTCGGTCGCCAATCATAATCCCCTGCGTCGAGTCAGTGAGCTTAACTCCATCCTTAACACCTGAGAGAATGACACCCACTTTATCTTCCGCTGAAGGCAGCACGCCGTACAATATCACCGCTGCGCGTTCACGACCATTTGACAGCGTCGCCGTCGTCAGAATTCTCGGGCTTGCGGCAACAACTTGTGGTAGCCCTTCAATCGCCTGCTTAATCGAGTCCGCATGATGAATCGTGATATCGAGCGGCAGTCTGCGCTTCTCTTCGGCATATCCTTCAGCATGAATCTGCACATGCCCCGTGCGCAAATCCACAGTCTTCTCAATCGTTATCAAATAGAAACCGCGCAGCACACCGACAAGCAAAATCAGCATTCCAGTATTCACACCGAGCGCGAGCACATTGAACAGCGTGCGGCGTCGCTGTTTGATAACATTTCGCATGCCGAGTTTGAACCACAATATGTTCATCCCAGCTCCCGCAAAATATCAACAGGCTGCTTCCGCGAAGCCCAGTAAGCCGGATACACAGACGCAAATATTGAAATCAATAGCCCCAACGCTGCAATCTTAATCGTTGTACGCGGCACGAACGTCCACCAAATCAAACTGTCAATTCCTTGCATTCCCTGAAGCCCCTCACCCAAGTCAATCGGATTGTAGTTTAGGTAGAAAGTCAGCGGAACAGATAAAATCAACCCTAAGATAGTCCCAATAACCCCCAGCACCGCTCCCTGAAACAACACAAGTTTGACCAATTGACTTGGCAACAACCCTACGGCACGCAATGTTCCAAATTCCCGCAACCGTTCGAGAATGCTGATCATGAACGTATTGATCATTCCCAAAGAAGCGACAGTGAGAATGATAATCGTGATCACCCAAATTCCGATCTCGGAAACATCAAGCAATTGAATAAACGCCGCCTGATCTTCTTTCCAAGTCGTCACCTGATAGTTGCCGCCGAAGAGCTTCTTGACAATAGGTGCAACTTGATCCAGATTGTCGTGATGCTCAAGCTCGAGCGTGACGCTCGTCACCCGGCCATCCATCGCCAAGAGTTTTTGCACTGTCCCCAGTTCGCCAATCACAAGCGTAGCGTCTTCGTCTTCATTCAGACTCTTGAATACCCCGCGCACAACAGGCTCCACCGCTGACATGCCGCCGTAAACGTCACTTGTCAACAGAATAATCTTGTCGCCGGCTTTAATATCAAGTAGTTTAGCCGCGTTACTTCCCAGAATAATCTGGTTTGGCCCATCTAAAAACGCGCCGTCAACAATCGCCCGATCCAATCTCCCCCAAATAGATTTCGCTGCATCAATCGTAGTGGCCACAAGCTGCATCTCGAGCGTGCGCTCCGGCGAGTTCGCGAGTGTGCCAAACCGAATCATTGGGCGCACCATCTTCACATCCGGCAACGCGCGCAGTGAATCGGCAAATGACTCGTTCCACGGCATGTTCGGTTCAAGCGGTAGTAAATCTATTTTTTCGTCATACCCCTTTGCTGCTATCCGCATGTGCCCCGATTCCCGCACGGCCTGCTTCTGCACCTTGTCACGAAATCCGTCCACATAGCTGCCGCCAAATTGCAATAGAAACACCGAAACCGCCACGACCGCGATGACGGCCAGTGAGCGTTTCCACATCTTGCGAATATCCCGCAGTGCGAGACGAATCAGCATGTTTTCAATCGGGGTTATTACAACAAGGAGAGCAGGGAGGAGGCATAAAGAAACGCGACCACTTGGGTCGCGCCGATCATCATGCGTCTATTGTGACGCGCCGAATTTGCTCTAAGTTCCCATAGGTATTGGCACGTCCGCTGAATTCAATACTCGCGGTGACTTTTTGAACAACGGTGAACTTAAAAGCCCCCATTGGGCAAACTTAAACTTCAGCATCACCAACACAGTTTGAATTCCGTACTTCGTACTGCGCCGAAAATTGATGGAGGACGCTTCGTCAAAATAGCGCGTTGGGATCGGCACATCCCCAATCCGAAAACCGTGAAATACACTCTGCGCCAGAAACTCAGAATCGAATACAAAATCATCCGAATTGGAATGATAGTTAATCGTCTCCAAAACTTCGCGCGCATACGCTCTGAATCCCGTGTGCAAGTCTCCGGCATTCTGCCCCAGCATCACGTTCTCGAAAATCGTGAGCATGCGATTGGATAGATACTTATATATCGGCATCCCGCCTTCAAGCGTTTCGCGCCGCGACCGAATGCGCGACCCCAGAATCACATCCACCGTGCCCGTCTTCAGCAAACTTACCACCGCCGGAATGATTCGCCCGTCATATTGATAGTCCGGATGAATCATCACAATCACATCCGCTCCGGTCTTCAATGCAGTATCGTAGCACGTTTTCTGATTGCCGCCGTAACCCTTGTTCTGCTCGTGCCGGATCACCTTAATCCCAAGCGAACGCGCTACGTCTGCAGTATTGTCTTCAGAGCAATCGTCAACAAGATAAAACTCGTGCACAGAGCCTTCAGGGATTGACTTAAAGGTTCGTTCAATTGTGGATGCAGCGTTGTAAGCCGGCATCACCACGACGACCTTGCGAATGTCTCGTTCAGGCCGTTCCCGAAATTCCTCTAAGCGGACCAATCCCATCGGCTGGCCTTACAAATGAAGTGAACGATTTTCCGTCGCCGCCAAACAGGCTTCCTTCGTCGCTTCCGTGAAGGTCGGATGCGCGTGCGAAATGCGTGCAATATCCTCAGCACTCGCTCGATACTCGACTGCAACAACCGCCTCAGCAATCATATCTGCCGCTCGCGCACCAAACATGTGCACGCCGAGAATTTCATCCGTTTCCTTATCGGCCAAGACTTTCACAACACCTTCAGATTCATTTGCTGCTCGCGCACGCCCCAGCGCCTTATACGGAAAACTTCCGGTCTTATATGCGCGGCCCGCCTTCTTCAACTCTTCTTCCGTGTAGCCGACACCCGCAACTTCCGGCCAAGTGTAAACCACCCATGGAATCGCGCGATAGTTGATGTGCGGCTTTTGTCCTGCCAGCAACTCTGCCACATACACGCCCTCTTCTTCAGCCTTATGCGCCAGCATCGCGCCGCCAATCACGTCACCTATGGCATAAATTCCCGGATGCGCCGTTTCCAAGTGTTCATTCACTTTGATAAATCCGCGCGCGTCCGTTGAGACTTTAACCGTTTCAAGACCAAGCTTATCGGTGTAAGGCTTGCGTCCAACTGCCATCATGCAATAGTCACCCGTCAATTCAATCTCTTCTCCACTCGGAGTCTCGGCAGTGACTTTAACCTTCTTGCCTTTCGTATCAACGGCTTTGACTTTGTGACCGAGATAAAGCTCGATCCCGATGCCCTTGAGCGAGCGGCCAAGCTCCTTGCCCATCGTTGAGTCCATCGTTGGAATCGCCGAGTTCAAAAACTCAACTATCTTCACTTTGGTCCCCAACCGAGCATAGACCGACCCCATTTCACAGCCAATCACACCCGCGCCGATAATCACAAGCTCTTTCGGCACGGACTTCAACGTCAATGCTTCCGTCGAGGAAATTATCTTCGCCTTGTCAATCTTGGCAAAGGGCAAATCCGCAGGCTTCGATCCTGTAGCAATAATCGCTTTCGTAAACGAGATATCCTGACTACTGCCGTCGTCTTTGGTTACGCGCAAAGATTCGGTACCGAGAAAAGAACCATGTCCGTAGAACACGTCAATCTTGTTCTTCTTCATCAAATACGCGACGCCCTTGGTGTTATCCGATACGACTGCGTCTTTGCGTCCGCGCATCGTGTCCCACTCAAGCTTCAATCCGCTGACGCCGATACCATGCGTCTCAAAATGCTTCGCGGCCTGCATATAAAGTTCCGAAGAATCAAGCAGAGCCTTCGACGGAATACAACCGACGTTCAAACAGGTGCCTCCCAAAGTCGAATACTTCTCGACGATGGCGACCTTCATTTTCAATTGTGCCGCGCGAATTGCCGCGACATAGCCGCCGGGACCTGACCCGACGACAACCAGATCATATTTCATAAACTAAAGTCTTCTTAAATCTACCTCGCAAGACGAGGGTTACAGTTTCTGTCAATCTGAAAAGATCAACTTAATTTAGGCGTTTGCGCAGCGCATTGGGTGCAGCGTCCACGCTGCCTACACTTGCAGTAGCAGGCGCACCGGATTTTCCAAACTTTCCTTCACACGCACGAGAAATCCAACCGATTCCCGTCCGTCAATAATACGATGATCGTAGCTCATGGCCACATACATCATCGGTCGAATCACAACTTGGCCATTCAGCGCGATAGGCCGCTCTTCAATCTTGTGCATCCCCAAAATCGCACTCTGCGGCGGATTCAAAATCGGAGTGGACATCAGCGAGCCGAACACTCCGCCATTTGAAATTGTGTAAGTGCCGCCGGTCATCTCGTCAATCGTGAGTTGATTGTTCCGCGCGCGCCCTGCCAGTCGCTCGATCTCCGCTTCAATCTGCGCCAGCGTCATACTCTCGGCATTATGCACTACCGGTACAACAAGCCCCTTAGGTGCTTGCACTGCGACGCCCATATCTACGTAGTCGTGATAGACAACTTCATCGCCTTCAATTGACGCATTCACCGCCGGAAAATACTTCAGAGCTTCCGTGACAGCCTTGACAAAGAACGACATGAAGCCCAACTTCACACCGTGCTGCTCTTGGAATTTGTCTTTGTAGTCCTTGCGAAGCTGCATCAGATTGGACATATCGACTTCGTTAAACGTTGTGAGCATCGCCGTCGTCTGACGCACAGACACCAAACGTTCCGCAACTTTCTGTCTCAGATGCGACATCTTTTCGCGCCGTTCAATGCGTTCGCCGGTATAGGCAACTTTCGCGACTTGCGGCGGCATATGTGACGGAGCAGCAGCTTTTGCAGGAGCAGGTGCGCTCGCGACAGGAGCCGCAGGCGCCATCGCAACAACCGGAGCAGGTGCGGTCTTCGGAGCCGTTGCCGCGCGTTGCGCGTCTTCTTTCGTCACGCGACCTGCTTTGCCGCTGCCGTTCGACACATCGTTTGCAGTCATACCCGCTTCACGCAGAATCTTATCCGCCGCAGGAGATGCAATCTTAGCTGTTGTTGCTGTTCCGGGAGTTGGAGCTGTGACCTTTTCCTCAGCTTTTGCCGGAGCCGCTTCGGATTTCGCCGGAGCAGCACCTGCAGTTGCCGATTCATCAATCGTGCAGGCCAGCGCGCCAACTTTGACGGTTGTGCCTTGCGGAATCAAAATCTTGAGCACACCGCTGCGCTCTGCCGAAACAGAGAGTGTCGCTTTCTCCGATTCGATTTCAAACAACTCGTCGTTCGTCTGCACAAACGATCCGTCAGCCTTAAGCCAATTTGAGATCGTCACTTCGCTAACCGATTCGCCCGGACTCGGGACTTTTACTTCAAGCATAGTCTATGTATTTCCTAAATTCGCCGAGCGTGGGCGTCCACGCCCCGCCGGAATCTTAAAATTCAAATACTTTGTCAACCAATTCAGCCAATTCCCGCTCATGCAATTCAGGGAATCCAACCGACGGCGTGCAAAACTCAGGACGTGAGAACACTTTGAGCTTCGTCAAATCAAACTTGCGGTTCAAGAACGGCCAACAACCTTGATTTTCAGGCTCTTCCTGTGCCCAGACAAATTCCGCTTTCGGATAGCGCGCGATAATTTCTTGTAGTTGCGGTTCCGGCAGTGGGAAGATCTGCTCAAGTCTCACCAGCGCAACGTCTTTGCGCTCTGCGTCGCGCTGCTTCTTCACCAAATCGTAATAGAATTTGCCCATGCACAACACGACGCGCTTCACGTTCTTTGGTGTCGTCCACGAGTCATCCAATACTTCCTGATAGCCCTTGCTTGGCCCGAAATCTTCAATCGGACTCACGCACAACGGATGTCTGAGCGGGCTCTTCGGAGCCAGCATCACCAGCGGTGTTCTAAACGGACGATGCAATTGTCGTCTAAGCAGATGGAAGAAATTAGCAGGACTCGTACCCGCTGCAACCTGCATGTTCGTACCCGCGCACATTTCGAGGAATCGTTCCACACGGCACGACGAGTGCTCCGGCCCTTGTCCTTCAGAACCATGCGGCAACAGCAGCACCAAGCCATTAGCGCGGCGCCATTTCTGCTCAGCACCGGCGATGAATTGATCAACAATAATCTGCGCGCCGTTGAAGAAGTCACCAAACTGTGCTTCCCACAACGTCAGTGCGTGCGGTGAAGTCATTGCATAACCGTATTCGTAGCCCATCACACCATATTCAGACAAAATCGAATTCCAAATTTCGAATTTCGCCTGCTTCTTGCTGATGTGATCGAGCGGATAATACTCTTCATCCGAATCTTCCACGCGCACCATCGCATGTCGATGTGAAAATGTCCCGCGCTTGGTATCCTGACCCGAGATGCGCACGTTGTGACCTTCTTCGCATAAAGTTGCATAGGCCAAGAGTTCACCCATCGCCCAATCAAAACGTCCCTCCGTCACCATCTTGCGGCGGTCAAGGAAAATTCGCTCGACCTTTGTAATGAACTTCTTGTCTTCTGGAAGCCTTGTGATGGCCTGCGCGATGCGTTTCACGTCTTTAAGGTCAACACCCGTTTCTGGCGACTTCAGGAAGTCTTCCGGCTTCGAGAACCGCAAACCTTCCCAGCGATCCTTCATCGAACTCGGTGCCATCGATTGCGAAACATCCTTCGCCGTCTTGAAATCGTTTTCAAGCCGCGCGCGGAAATTCTTTTCAATCTCCTTTGAATCATCGGCAGTAATCGAGCCTTCGTCAGCCAATTTCTGTGCGTAGATTTGCATTGGATCGGCATGCGCGGCAATCGCCTTATAAAGCACCGGTTGCGTAAAGCGCGGTTCGTCACCTTCGTTGTGACCATGCTTGCGATAACCCAAAATGTCAATGAACACGTCGCGCTGGAATTCCTGCCTGAACTCAAGCGCCAATTCCACCGTGTAGATCACCGCTTCAACGTCGTCGCCGTTCACATGGAACACCGGCGACAGTGTCGTCTTCGCCACGTCCGTGCAATAGGTGCTCGAGCGCGCTTCGATGTAGTTCGTCGTGAAGCCCACCTGATTGTTCAGCACGATGTGCATCGAGCCGCCCGTCTTGTATGCATCGACTTGCGACATCTGCAAGAGTTCGTACACAATTCCCTGCCCCGCAACCGCCGCGTCACCATGCACTAAAATCGGTAGCATCTTGCGGTAGTCTGATTTGTGCGATTGATCCGCTTTCGCGCGGCACGCACCCGTTACAATCGGGTTAATCGCTTCAAGATGCGACGGATTCGGCATCACCGTCAGATGCACAGGATTCCCCGCGCGCGTCTTCTTATCCACCGAATGACCCAGGTGATATTTCACGTCACCCGAGAACGGTGCATCGGTATATTGCTTGCCTTCAAACTCGTTGAAGATATGACGGTAATCCTTGTCGAGCACGTTCGTCAGAATATTCAATCTGCCGCGATGTGCCATCCCGATAACAAAATCACGAATACCCAACACCGCTCCATGCTCAACAAGAGCGTCCATCGCCGGAACAAATGTCTCAAGTCCCTCAAGCGAGAATCTCTTCTGTCCCACAAACCGCTGATGCATAAATTTTTCCAGCACCACCGCTTGCGTGAGCATCGTCAGCGTGTGACGCTTGGCATCGAGCGTAAAATGTCGGCGGTTGTGCGTGCCTTCCATGCGATCTTGCAGCCATTCGAGCACCTTCGGATCGCGCATATACACCCATTCCGCTCCCACGGAGTGGCAATAGGTCTCGTCAAGCAGTTGGATAATCTCGCGCAGCGGCGCAGGCCCTATTCCCACGTTTGTTCCGGCTTGGAACACGCGGTCAAGGTCCTTCTCGCTCAAGCCGAAATTCTCCAAAATCAGCTTGCCGCCGTAATCACGGCGCTTGCGCACAGGATTCGTCTTGGTGAACAAATGACCGCGCTGACGATACGCCGCGATCAGGTTAATCACCTTGAATTCCTTTTCGTATTCTTCGGGAGCCTGTTGTGCCGCGTGCCCATTGAGTGAGCGCGCGAACTCAAAGCCCTCAAAGAATTTTCTCCAGCCCTGATCCACGCTCTGAGGCTCCTGACGATACTTCTCGTAAATATCGTCAATCACTCCCGGATCAGCATTCACCAAAAATGAAAGGTCTGCCATGTGTGTATTCT